>LSQX01299588.1_pt2 | contig 10489 bp, 9 predicted proteins | sample 654561 | NCBI WGS metagenome assembly LSQX01 (sample SAMN04489861, study PRJNA283612) | anaerobic digester metagenome | isolation source: 4 biogas reactors fed with cattle manure at either 37C or 55C with and... | place: Denmark: Kongens Lyngby | collected 2014
ACGGCGTCTTTTTCCGCGCTTTCCAGGTACATGCCGTTAAAATACTGGGAGAAGATCACGCCGGAGTTGCCGCGGGCGCTCATCAGGGCCGACCGGGCGATTTCGCGCAAGGTCGCCCGGACGCTCTCGTGCGCGGCGGCGTGGGTGAGGATGTAGTTCATGGTGTGGGCCAGGTTGTTGCCGGTATCGTAGTCGATCACGGGAAAGACATTGATCCGGTTGAGGTCTTCGCGCCGGGCCCGGATGCTGGCCGCACCGTGCAGGATCGCCTGATACAGGCGTTCGCTGGAAATGGTATCGGTCATGAGATCCTCCCGCTGATCCAGGTCGTGGCGGCAGCCGTCACGCTCGATATGAAGGTGCCCCAGGCCAGGTCGATCACGGTGATCAAGACCGGCCAGTCGCGCAGCGTGGCCAGGTTGGTCAGGTCATAGGTCGCGTAGGTGACCAGCCCGAACAGGGCGCCGGCACCGAGCGCGTAGAGGACAGACTGCTTTTCGACCGCCGGATTGATCACGAAAAAGACCATAGCGACGATGAACAGCAGGTAGAAGATGATGGCGGCCGGCAGGTTGGTTTTGGGCGCCATCAGGTGCCCGAGTTTTTCCTTGTAGAGGTTCCTGGCGATGAACACCAGCCATACCAGGTCGATGAGCGTGAAAACAACGGCGGCGATCAGGACATGCTTGACAAATGACATAGCTGAACCCTGCTTTCTGCCTGTACAGGCCGGTATGATGTGGTAAAAAATTAATCAGGTGCACAAAGTATTTTGACTGATTTGATCGTACCGGAACAATGAAAATAATTCAAGTGACTAAATCACACGCCAGGGCCTTGCGGCTGCGGTTACGCCTGCTCCGAGTCCGTCAGCCGGTAGCCGACGCCGACCTCGGTCACGATCAGCTGGGGACTGGCGGTGTTTTTTTCGATCTTCCGGCGCAAACTGGCCATGAAAACGCGGACATTGCTGGTGTCCTGGCTCTCATAGCCCCAAACCTGGCGCAGGATGAAGCGGTGGGTCAGCACCTTGCCCTGGTGCGTGATCAGGAGCTGGAGCAGCTTGAATTCGATCGGGGTCAGGTGTATCTCCTGGTCGTCGATCAGGACCATCCGTTTATCGAAGTCGACGGTCAGGCAGCGGTTGCGGTAGATCGGGCTGGCCGGCTGCGGCGTGCTGCGTGTCCGGTTGCGTTCGGCGACCCGGATCCGGGCCAGCAGTTCACCCATGTGAAAGGGTTTGGTGATGTAATCGTCGGCGCCCAGGTCGAGAGCTTCGATTTTTTCAAATTCCTGGCCGCGGGCCGATACGACCAGGATCGGCAGCGTGTCATGGCGGCGCAAGTCGCGGATAACTTCCAGACCGTCGCGGTCCGGCAGCCCCAAGTCGAGCAAAATGATGTCCGGGTGGTGGGATGTGTAGTAGAACAGGCCGCTGGCCGCCGTATCGGCGACCAGCACCGTATAGCCGTGTTTGGGCAAAGACACGGCCAGGAAATTGGCGATGTACTTGTCGTCCTCGATGACGAGGATGGTGCAGCGGTCGCTCATCGTCCGGCCTCCCTGGGCAGTGTGAAAACAAAACGGGAACCGTGGGGCTGGTTCGGTTCGACCCAGATCGCGCCGCCGTGGGCGACGACGATGGCTTTGCAGATCGCCAGGCCCAGGCCGATGCCGCGCTTGCCGTCCGTGATGCCCTGGTCCAGCGTCACGAACCGGTCGAAAATGGTTTGCCGGATGCGGTCGTCGATGCCCGGGCCGCAGTCGGAGACGGCAATCTCCAGATGGTCGTCGCGGCAGCTTGCCGTCAGGTCGATCGCGCTGTCAGGCGGCGTGTGGCGGATGGCGTTCTCCAGCAGGTTGATCAAAACCCTGACGATCAGCTTGCCGTCCATCGGGACCATGGTGACTTCGTCGGGCAGCCGGACCGTGAACGGCCGCTCTTTCAGGAAACGCTCCATGTGCTGGGCGGCTTCGCTGATCACATCGTCGACGACTTCGGCGGTCTTCTGCACGACCAGATGCGCCTCGTTGATGCGCGTCATTTGCAAAATATTGTCGACCAGGCTGGACAGCCACATGATTTCCTCGCTGATGTCGGCGGCCAGTTTCCTGCGTTCGCCGTCCGACAGCTGTTCATAGCCGTCAGAAAGCAGGTTGCCCGCTCCGGATAATGCGGTCAGGGGGCTGCGCAGGTCATGGGCGACCGAGCGCAGCAAGGTCGCGCGCAGTTTTTCCCGTTCCATGGCCAGGCGGATGTTCTCCTGTTCCTGGCGCAGCTGCTCGCGGTCGAGCGCACTGCCGAGCTGGGTGGCGACAGCCTGGACGATCAGGGCGGCCTGGCTGTCGACCGCGGCGTTCCCGTAAAGCTGAAGCTTGCCCAGCGTGCCGACCGAAGAGCGGATCGGGTACACCGGTCCGCTGGGATTCAGGCTGGTGGCGATGATGCCGAACTTCTCCTGGCCCGGTTCCAGCACGATGCCGCAGCCGAACCCCACCTGTTCCCGGATGGTACGGATCGCCAGGGCCACGATGTTTTCCTTGCCGCTGACGGAGAGAAATCCCGAGGCGACCTGGTAGAGGATCTGGGCGGTGCGGGCATTTTTGGCGGCCAGGTCCATCTGCTGCTGCAAACGCGAGGTGATCACCCCCGAGACGACCGCCGTGATCAGGAAAAAAAGCAGCAGGATGATGTCGTTGCTGCTGGTCATGACGAAGGTGAAACGCGGTTCTGTAAACAGGTAGTTGAACAGCATCAGCCCGGCGATCGACGCTAAAATCCCGCAGGACACATTCCGGGTCAGGACCGTCGTGAAGATGACCCCGAGCAAAAACACCATGATGATGCTTTCCTTGCCGACGCCGAGTGCGCTGACCAGCAGAGAACAGAGGGTGGATATGACGATGATCAGCAGCGCTTTCAACAGGCAAAGCCCGTATCGACTTAGCTGATGCAGACGCAAGCGATCACCTCCCTGGTTGCAGTATACGCCAGGGATCAGTTTTTATCCATGAGCTTGATCAGGTCCTGCTTGCTGCCGGCGACGAAAATGTGCTCGTTATGGGCGAAGACATAATCCGGGCTGGTGATCGGGACGACATGCTCGTTGCGCTTCACGGCGATGATGTTGATGTTGTGCCGGGAGCGGACGTTGAGCTGCTTGACCGATTTGCCGGACCAGTTGTCCGGCAGCGACATCTCGAAGATGGCGTATTCCGGGGTCAGCTCGATGTACTGGAACGCGTTGCGGGCGCTGCAGCGAAACGCCGTGCGCTGGGCCATGTCCCGCTCGGGAAATATCACCTCGTCGGCCCCGATGCGGCGCAAAAACTTGGCGTGGATGTCGCGGTCTGTCTTGGAGATGACATAACGCGCGCCCAGATCCTTGAGCAGGGAGGTGATTTCCAGCGAAGACTGGAAGTTGTCGCTGATGCAGACAAAACAAATGTCAAAGTTGCCCACACCCAGCGATTTGAGGATCTCCGGCGACATGCAGTCGCCGACCAGCGCCGTCGTCACCTGCGGGGCAATCTTGTTAACCGCCTCTTCGTCCCGGTCGACAACCATGACCTCGTTGCCCAGCTCAGACAGCTTAAGCGCCAGGTGTGTGCCAAAGTGGCCCAGTCCGATGACCAGCATCGATCGCATATCCGTCAACTCCTAACCGACGATCTGGCCCAGGGGCTTCCTGAGCCTGTTTAAGTGATTCCGTTCTGCAAAGCTCATGAAGACCTTGAGGCTGCCAACCCGGCCGGCGAACATCAGGAAGATGATCACCAGGCGCGACAACGGCTCCAGCGAGCGTGTGATGCCCGTCGTCAGGCCGACAGTGCCCAGCGCCGAGAAGGCTTCGAACAGGGCGTCCTTGATCGGCATGCCCTGAATGGCCATCAGGAGGAAACCGCCCCCGATGGCCAGCATCAGGTAAAAGGCAATGGCGCAGAAGGCAAAAGCGACTGTTTCGGCGCTCAGGCGCCGTTTGAAGACGTTGACATCGCGGCAGCGCCGCACATGCGCGACGACCGCCAGCACGAGCACGGCAAACAATGTTGTCTTGATGCCGCCGGCGGTCGAGCCGGCGCCCGCTCCGATCAGCATCAGCAGCATGGTCAGCAGGGAGGCGGCCGGGCCGAGCGATTCGGTCGGCACGGTGTTGAAACCCGCCGTGCGCGGCGTGACCGCGGAAAAAGCCGCGGCCAGCCACTTCTGCGCGCCGCTCATGCCGGCCAGCACGCCGTTGCGTTCCAGCAGGAAAAAGAGCAGCATGCCCAACGCGAGCAGCAGCGCGGTCGTCGTCAGCGTCAGCTGGGTGTGCAGGCTGTAGCGGCGCACCCGCCAACGGTTCTGGAGCAGGTCGTTCCAGACGACAAAGCCGATGCCGCCCGAGGCGATCAAGAACATCACGGTGAGGTTGACGACCGGGTCATGGACGAAGGCGGTCAGGGAGCTGTACGGGGACAGGGCGCCCATCAGGTCAAAACCGGCATTGCAAAAGGCGGAAACGGCGTGGAAAACGCCGAACCAGATACCTTGCCGGATCCCGAACAGCGGCACGAAGCGAAGCGCCAGAACGATGGCGCCAGAAATCTCCAGCAGCAGCGTGCCGATCAGGATGCGCCGGGCCAGCTTGACAACGCCCCCCAAATGCAGGGCGCTGATCGCCTCAGCCAGGTACGAGCGCTCCCGAAGCCCGATCCGCCTGCCCAGCATCATCGCGCCGAGGATGGCCAGGGTCATGAACCCCAATCCGCCGATCTGGATCAGGACCAGGATGACCATCTGGCCAAAGGCGGAGAACTGGGTCCAGGTGTCGAAAACGACCAGGCCGGTGACGCACGTGGCCGACGTCGCCGTAAACAGGGCGTCAAGCCAGGCGATCGGCTGCCTGTCCCGGCTGGCCAGCGGCAGGTGCAGGCAGAAAGCGCCGATCAGGATGATCAGGGCAAAGCCCAGTGCCAGCTTCTGCGCGGCGGTCAGGCGGACGATGTCAGACCGTTTCACAGCCATGCGTGGACCGTGCGCACAAGCGCGTCGACATCAACCGGCCCGCTCAGGATCTGGTCGATGGCCGCTTGCCGGAATACGGCCAGATAGATGACCTGGTTGCAGCGGGCGCAGGTCCTGACGCCCTGGCAGGCGTGCCGGGCGGCGACACAAAACAGCAGGTTGGCAGAATCGTCGTCAGACAAGGCCAGCACCACATCGTACCGGTCCGGACCCGGGCAAGCAGGCGTCTCGACCGAGCGATAGGAGATCTGGTCCTGGGCAAGATGCTTTTCCAGGTCAGCCCGGCAGGGGTCCTGGCCAAACAGCAGCACGCGGACAGCCGGCCGTTCAGCCGGATGCGGCGGCTGGCTGTTGCTGAGGGTGCGGTCGATTCTGCCCATCAGGACATACCCGAGCAGCATGACACCCAACAGGGCCAGGCCCAAAAACCAGTTCACACAATCACCACCTTTGTTTTCAGCATAATTGAGCCGGTGTCAAGATGGTGCTTGGATTAACAGACCGTGTGTTAAAAACCTGTAAAGATGCGCCCGGATTCTGCTATAATGGGTTTTGGATATGATCGATCGGCCAGGCGCCGGCTGCGTTTGACCGTGAAAAACGACCGGTAGGAGTGAACATCATTTCACGAGCAGTCAATCCTGAACACAATCATCTGCAGGAATCCTTGTTCCGGCAGTCCCTGATCGGCGTTTTCACCATGATGCTGGAGCGCCCGATCGTCTGGAACAGCGCCACCAACAAGGACGCTGTCCTGAACTATGTCTTCATGCACCAGCACATCACGCGCGTCAACCAGACCATGCTGGACCAGTACCAGCTGTCCGAGGCAGAGATGCTCAAACTGACGCCAGCCGATTTCTTCCGGCACGACCTCGAGCAGGGCCGGCGCGCCTGGCGCGGGATGTTTGACCAGGGTTCGCTGCGCTCGCTGACCTATGAGAAGCGCGCCGACGGATCGGGCATCTGGATCGAAGGCGAATACAGCTGCCTGTACGACGGCCAGGGGCGCATCTGCGGCCATATCGGCCTGCAGCAGGACGTGACCGCCCGGGTCGAGGCTGAGCGCTGGCACGACTACATGGGTACGATCGTGCACCAGCTCTCGGACGCGATCATCGTAACCGACGCGTCGTTTCGGATCACGCTGGTCAATTCGGCCTGCGAGAAGCTGTACGGGTATACCGCCGCCGAGCTGATCGGCCAAAAACCGGATCTGCTCAACGCACAGCCGGATGTCCAAACCTCGCAGCAGGAGATTTACGATCGCGTGGCGGCCGGTTCCGTGTATGAACGCGTGCTGCTCAACCGCAGGAAGGACGGGTCTGTCTTTGTCTGCGAAACGAAAGTCAGCCATGTTCAGGATGAAGACGGCCATCCGGTTGCCTATGTCAGCATCACCCGTCCGGCGCTTGACGCGTCTTCGCCGCCCCTAACGCTGGCCGATGCGCCGGCCCATCAGCAGGAACTGGTCTACCTGAGCAGCCACGACGACCTGACCGGCCTTTTTAACCGCGCGTACATGGCCGCGGCACTCAGACGCCTGGAGCGTGAAACGGATGACCAGACAGCCGTCATCGTGCTGGATGTCGACGGCCTCAAGCTCGTTAACGATGCCTTTGGCCATGCCTGCGGCGACGTGCTGCTGACGACCGTCGCCCGCCTTTTCCGCGCCCATTGCCCGGAGCGGGCCCTGGTTGGGCGCACCGGCGGCGACGAGTTCTGGATTCTGGTGCCCCAGACCAGCACAGACGAGGTCCGGCAGCTTTGCCAAAACCTGCGCGCGGCAGCCGCTGACGAGACGATCAACGGGGTGCCCATATCGCTGGCGATCGGCTACGCCGTGCGGGACAACCCCAAAACCTCCCTGGACAGCGTACTGACAGCGGCTGACAGCGGGATGTACCGCGACAAGTTGAAAAGCGGCAAGCGCCTGCGCGAACGGATTGTGGCCAGCATTCTCGCCCAGATTGAGGCGTATTCGCCGTTCGAGCACCCGCATCGCGTCCTGGTCGCCGCGTTCTGCCGGCAGCTGGCGGAGGCTTTGGCGCTGAGCAGCCGGGAAGTCCATGAACTGGAAACGGCCGGTCTTTTGCACGATATCGGCAAAATAGGGGTGCCCCGCGACTTGCTGAACCATCCGGGCCCCCTGGAACCGGCCCAGATCGAGATCGTACGCCGCCATGCGGAAGCCGGTTACCAGATCCTGCGCTCGATCGACGCCTACATGGTTTTGGCTGAGCCGGTGCTGTACCACCACGAGCGCTGGGACGGCACGGGTTATCCGGAAGGGCTGAGCGGCGATGCCATCCCGCTGTACGCGCGAATCCTGGCCGTTGCGGACGCTTATGAGGCCATGCTATCCGACCGCCCCTACCGCAAGGCATTGCTGCCCTCTCAGGCACGGCTCCGGCTGGAGATGGAGGCCGGTCGTTCGTTTGACCCCGAACTGGTCCGGGTGTTTCTCCAGCAGGTCCTGGCACCGGCCGAAGGGGACGATGCGGACAGCCAGCAGGCAGCCACGGCCATTCCGGACTGGCTCTGCCGGGAAATTGTCGCGCACGCGCCGATCGGGATCGCCGTCACCGCTGAACCAGGCGGCGGTTTGCTGGCCAACGATGCCTTTGCAGCGATCCTGGGCAGACCTTTAAGCAACGTGCGGCAGGACGGTCAATGGGAGCTTGTCACAGGAGACCCGTTGATGCGCATACAAAGGCCGGACGGCCAGACCGCCTGGATCCAGATTCAGACCGTGCCGCTGGCGGGCAACGGACCGTCCGCCGGTCGCCGGCTGATCCTGACCCGGGATGTCAGCGAGCACGTGGCGGTCAAGCAGGCCTTGCAGGAAAGCGAGCGCAGCAAATCGGTCCTGCTGTCGCATCTGCCCGGCATGGCCTACCGCTGTGCCTTCGATAAAAACTGGACGATGTCCTTTGTCTCCGACGGCTGCCGCGAACTGACCGGCTACGCGCCGGAGCAGCTGGTCGACAATCGCGACCTGTCGTTCAACGCCCTGATCAACCCCGAGCACCAGGAGCGTATCTGGCAGGAATGGATCCGTGTCCTGGAACAGCGCCAGTCGTTCCGGATGGAGTACGAGATCCAGACGGCTGGCGGGCAGCGTAAGTGGGTTCTGGAAATGGGCCAGGGGGTGTATGACGAGCAGGGCCGGGTCCAGGCTCTCGAAGGCATCATCGTCGACATTTCGCAAACCAGGAAACAGCTGCTGCAGATCCAGTACCTGAACGATTACGACGATCTGACCGGCCTGAACAACCGCCGCTTCTTTACGTCCCTGTTGGCGAAACCAGAGGCTAAGCTGCCGGAGAAGCTGGCCCTTTTGGTCGCCGACATCAACGGGGTCCGGCTGGTCAACGACGCTTTCGGCCAGGCCGAGGGCGACCGGCTGCTTGTCGAGGTGGCGCAGATCCTCAAACAGCACAAGCAGGCAGAAGACCTGCTGGCCCGGACCGGCGGTGACTCCTTCAGCCTCCTGATGCCCGATGCGGACGAAACCGAGGCGGGGGCCAGGGCGCTGGCGATCCAGACGGCCTGCCAGCAGTACAACGCCAGCAGCCGGAGCCAGGGCATCGATATCAGCCTGGCCATCGGCATCGGGACGCGCGCCAGCCGGGCGGTCCCGCTCGATGCCGTGCGGCAGGCGGCCGAGGAAAACATGCTCAAGAACAAGCTGCTCAGCCAGAAGAGCACGCACGGCGCCCTGCTGTCTTCGATCATGGCCACGCTCTACGCCCGTAACCAGGAGACAGAAGCCCATGCCGTGCGCCTGGCCCGGCAGTCCGGTATGCTCGGGGCCGCTCTCGGGTTGCCCCAGAAAGAGATGGACGACCTGGAAGTGTTCGCCATGCTGCACGATATCGGCAAGGTGGCCATCGATGACCGCATCCTGAACAAGCCCGGCCAACTGAACGCGGCCGAATGGGCGATCATGAAGCGGCACCCGGAAGTCGGCAGTCGCATCGCCGCTTCCGCGCAGGAACTGGCGCCGATTGCCCGCTATATCCTGCATCACCATGAGCGTTGGGACGGCCAGGGTTACCCTGCGGGCCTGAAAGGCGAGGAGATTCCGCTCCTGTCCCGCATCCTGGCGATCGCCGATGCCTACGATGCGATGACCGAGGAGCGGGTCTATCGCAAAGCCTTGTCGCGCGCTGACGCGCTCCAGGAAATCGAGTCTTGCGCCGGAACGCAATTTGATCCCCAACTGGCCAAGCTGTTCGTGCGCCTGATGCGCACGCACCAGACCTGAGCGCATGGGTGAGGAGGCAAACAAGATGAAGCTGATTGCCCACCGCGGCGCCTCGCTGCTGCGCCCGGAAAATTCCCTGGACAGCCTGCAGCACGCGGCAGACCTGGGGGCCGATGTGGTCGAATGCGATATCCGCCTGACCTGCGACGGGGTTCCGGTTGTCTTCCACGACCCGGACCTGCTCCGGCTGACCGGACGGCCTTTGCGCGTCGCGGACGCAAGCGAGGCGGAAATCCGAAGCGCCCTGGAGCAGGCGGGGAGAAGCCTGCTGACTTTGCCGGACCTTCTGACGGCTTTCACCGGTCCGGCTGACCTGCTGCTGCACCTGAAGGTCAGCCCGCCGCCGGCGCTGCTAACGCACCTGGAAACGTCTACGGCGGGGATCATCTGCGGCGTGTCCGACCTGGCCGCGCTGGATGTGCTGCGCGCCTGCCTGCCGCCGGAGCAAATCCTGGCGTTCGTCGGCCATTGGAACGCGATCGGCACGTTTTCCGCTCATGGGGCCGGCATCGTCCGGCTGTGGGAAAACTGGCTGACCGAGATCACACCCGACCAGGTCCACGAGGCCGAACACCGGCCGGTCTGGATCATGGCGAACCGGAACGGCTCGATGGATGGCTGCCCCGAATCCCTGGAGCTTTTTCGCCACCTGCATGCAGACGGCGTCCTGCTCAACGACATCGCCATGGCGATAGAATGGAAAAACCAAGACCAAACACGCGTATAGGAGGATCAGGACATGATGAAACCATATCCGGTAGCGGGACACGAGGCCAGCCAGGTGCCGGCGCACAAAGACTGGCAGCTAGTCTGGCAGGATGAATTTGACGGCAGCGCGCTCGATACAGACAAATGGGGCTTCCGCCTGAATTACTGGGGGAAGCCGTCGCCGACCTTTACGTCGGAAGGGGTGGTCCTGGACGGTCAGAGCCACCTGCAGCTGCACCTGCTGGAGAAGGACGGCCAGTTCTTTTCGCCGCATCTGCAGACGGGCTCGAACACCTTTGACCTGCCCAAGGATACCGATGGCATCTGGCCGTTCGGCAAACGGCAGGAACCCAAGTTCATGCACCGCTTCGGCTTCTACGAGATCCGCTGCCGCCTGCCCAGGTCGGACGGCTGGCACGCCGCTTTCTGGCTGCAATCGCCGTCGATCGGGGCCGCGCCGGATCCGCGCTTTTGCGGTGTGGAATGCGACATCATGGAAAACT
>LSQX01395002.1_pt1 | contig 10489 bp, 12 predicted proteins | sample 654561 | NCBI WGS metagenome assembly LSQX01 (sample SAMN04489861, study PRJNA283612) | anaerobic digester metagenome | isolation source: 4 biogas reactors fed with cattle manure at either 37C or 55C with and... | place: Denmark: Kongens Lyngby | collected 2014
TTTTAGGGTTTAGAAAAAATGCCGGATATTATTACTCTGCGGCTTTTCTGTGGAGTTTTGTTATACTTTTGCCTTTTTTTTCGGTTATACAATGATTGCAGTATTTTACCATTATTTGATATAATATAATGCAATGCAAGGGTCGCTAAGTTCGAGCTGTTTAGTGAACGCCTGATGCGAAAAAAGGGGCGAGGCAATGAACCGGGAAAAGGAAACTGCCGGATTAATAGTATGCGGTGAATTTCAAGACAGAAAACTGGAACAGGAGTTTTTTAACGTCGAGATCGGCAGTTCTTTGAAATATGTGAGAACAATCCTAATAATTGCGGGAACACTATTTCTTTTATTTCTTATTCCTGACTATTTCATGATAGAGAATAAGCAAATATTCTATAAAATTTTGTTAACCAGGAGTGTTTTTTTTATATTGGTTTTATTATTCTCCCGGAGAATACAATATTTTAAAAACTGTTATTCGCTGGTATATTGGATTACTGCCTTTGAAATCTTAGCTTCTGTTTCATTTTTATTTATATGTTATTCTTATGAGACGCCTACCTTTTTGCTTCAATCTTTCGGAGTGGTATTAATCATGCTCATTGTTTTTTGGGTGCCAAACCGTTGGATAAATATGGTTCTGGTTTCTGCAGGTTTAATCACTGGTTTTTTTGTTTTTTCAATATTTCACTTTAGAGAGACGATTACATCAACCGAAATATCTGCTGCTGCATTCTATGTATTGTTGATTGCAATAATGAGCAGTATTTTTTCCTGTAAAATAAATTACTTCAAAAGATTACAGTACCTACACTGCAAACAATTATTGGAGCTTTCCGCTACAGATCCCCTTACAGGGGTATATAACAGAGTAAAGTTCGATAAAGAATTTAAAAGGTGGGTTGCAATTTCCAATAGGTACCATACCCCTTTGTCACTGATTATCTTTGATTTGGATGATTTAAAAAGGATAAATGACAGTTACGGGCATCTGGTTGGAGACCAGATTTTAATTGTTGTAACCAGAATAATACGGAATGCCATAAGGGAAACCGATCTATTGGCCAGATGGGGCGGGGATGAATTTATGCTTCTTTTAGCTAATACAAAAGAACAGGAGGCTGTTCAATTGGCGCAAAGAATAAGAAAACTGATCGCCGGGCATAAATTCGGAGAGGTTGGGCATGTTAGCGGCAGCTTTGGAGTAGCAATGCTTGCAGGAAATGAAGATTTTAAGTCGTTTTTCTGCCGCGCTGACCAGGCGCTTTATCTCGCGAAGAAGGCCGGAAAAAACCAGGTAATGCAGGTAACGGTGGAAGAGCAGGCTAGGGGTGTCAACCAGACAGAGAGTATCAAGGATCCAGTCCTTTTATAGTTTCGAATAGATAAACAGGGCAATAAAAAAGCCGATAATTGTGGCGATATTTAAATTAAGTGTTATACCCAGAGTAATTATTACCGCTGACAGATCAAGGGTTGTCGGATTTAAACCGATGGACTGGCTGTAATTTAAAAAAGGTAAATAGTCTTTTAATATTTCCCCGATAAATGTTCCAAATACGCTTCCTATGATAAGCAGAATAATTAGAATTCCTATGCTCTTCGGTACTCTGGCCATTTTTAGGTTTCCTCCGTTAGCAGGTTAGTTTTCAGCTGCAGAGCTTAATCCTATTATAATTTCCATAAAAAAAAACTTTTTCCTTTATAATATAGGAAATTAATTGTAAGTTGTTTTGGAAGCGTGGGAAAAAGCAAAAAACGGCCGGGTGGGTAAATTCCGCCCGGTTTTTTATATCAGTCTTGATGGAATGGAAGATGAAAGTTATAATGATGGGGAAGCAATAATCAAGGAAAGTATTAAAGAAGGTATTATAGAAACATTTTTAAAGGGGATGTCTTTGTTGAAGCTTTTGGAACGGGAGAAAGAAATTATCTCTAACGAACTTCAAGATATCGTTGATGAATATCAGTCAAAACCGGAAAATCTTATTCCCATTTTACAGAGGGTTCAGGACAAACTGGGTTATTTGCCTTTGCCTGCGATGGAGAAAATTGCGCAGGCGCTTCATATCCCGGCCGTGGATGTTTTTGGCCCGGCTACTTTTTACAACCAGTTTCGCTTGAACCCTCCCGGCGAGCATCAAATAAAAGTGTGTATGGGTACCGCTTGCTATATGGCCGGAGGCAGCATTGCCATGGAATCGTTTGAAAGAAGGTTGGATATCAAAGAGGGGGAGACTACCCTGGATCGAAAATACAGCCTGGAACGGGTTGCCTGTGTCGGGTGTTGTGCCATGGCTCCGGTAGTTGTTGTAGATGATAAAGTTGAAAGAAGTGTTACGCCGACACGCGTGGATGGAATTATGCTTTCTTTCGAAGTAAACGGCAGAAAAAAGGAAAAAGGCCAGGGAGAAGAACAGCTGGAAGAGCCGGAGCGGGATAGGAAAGAGGAGCCGCAGAAGAAGGAAGGGGAACATAATTCATGAGTTCAGCGTTAATCGAGGAATATTATGCCAAGATCAAATCCAAAGCGGATGTAAAAATAGAAAGCCTGAGCGAAAAGCCTGTGGTCTGGCTCGGTACAGCCAGCTGTGGTAAGGCCGCCGGTGTCGCGAAAGTTAAGGAAGCATTTGAGCAAGCAATTAAAAACAATAATCTGGACGCCCAGGTAATAGAAGTCGGCTGCATGGGCTATTGTTATGCTGAGCCCCTGGCTATTATTTCCAAACCAGGTTTTCCATCCGTATGTTACGGTTATATGGACGAAGGGCTCGCCAATCTCCTGGTGGAAGATTTTTTGATGGGCGATGATCCTTGCTATGAGTACGCCCTGGTGGCGCTGGAGACCAACGACTATTTTCCTACCTTTAGCGACTTTCCCCGGGGTGTTTACGAAGAAAAGATTATCCTTGAGCACTGCGGGTTTATCGACCCCGGCGATATCGATCATTACATTGCGCGGGAGGGTTATGCCGGCCTGGCAAAAGCCCTCCGGATGCAACCGGAAGAAATAATCAGGGAGATGAAGGATTCCATGCTGCGGGGGCGCGGAGGCGCAGGTTTTCCCACCGGCGTAAAATGGGAGACTTGCAGGATGGCCGAGGGCGAGCCGAAGTATGTTATCTGCAACGGAGATGAGGGAGACCCTGGAGCCTTCATGGACCGCAGTATTCTGGAATCAAACCCGCACCAGGTAATTGAGGGGATGATCATCTGTGCTTTTGCTGTGGGGGCTTCCAGGGGTTATCTCTATATTCGCGCCGAATACCCGCAGGCGATTATGCAGGTTAAAAAGGCTATTCAGCAGGCCCGGGGAAAAGGTCTGTTGGGGAATTCGATCATGGGGAGTGAATTTGATTTTGATCTGGAGGTATTTGAAGGTTCGGGGGCTTTTGTCTGCGGAGAGGAGACGGCGCTCATCAGTTCAATGGAGGGTAAAATGGGTATTCCGCATCAGCGGCCTCCACACCCGGCTATCTCTGGTTTTCATGACAAACCTACTGTATTAAACAATGTAAAGACCTTTTGTTATGTTCCGCCGGTTATCAGAAAGGGAGCAGGCTGGTTTAAGAGTACCGGAACACCAGGAAGCCCGGGAACAGCGGTATTCTCCCTTGTCGGTAAGGTTTCCTGCACGGGTCTGGTTGAAGTTCCTATGGGGACAACCCTTCGCAATGTCATTTTTGACGTGGGAGAGGGTGTCCCTGGGGAAAAAGGATTTAAAGCGGTGCAGATAGGGGGCCCTTCGGGAGGCTGTTTGCCTGAGGCAGCCCTTGATATTCCCATTGATTTCGATTCACTGCGGGAAGCCGGGGCGATCATGGGCTCTGGCGGGCTGGTAGTCATGGATGAAGATGACTGCATGGTGGCGGTGGCGCGTTTCTTTTTGGAATTTACGCAGCATGAATCGTGCGGTAAATGCACCTTCTGCCGGTTGGGCACCAGGCAGATGCTGGATCTGCTGACCGATATAACGAAGGGGGAAGGAGAACCAAAACATCTTGAAACCCTGCACGAACTTGCTGAAGATATAAAGGCCGGATCCCTTTGCAATCTGGGAAAAACCGCTCCTAACCCGGTGTTAACCACCTTAAGATACTTCGGCGACGAGTACCGGGCGCATATCAAAGAAAGAGTCTGCCCGGCGCGCATGTGCCCGGATTTGATCGTTTATTATATTGCCCCGGAGAAATGCAGTAAGCTTTGCAACGTGTGTGTGGGCAGCTGCCCGACGGAGGCGGTATATACGCGAGAGGATGGGCTTAAAGCTATTAACCAGGAGAAGTGTGTTAAATGTAACAACTGCTTAAAAGCATGCCCGCCGGAGTATAACGCGGTGATCAAGCTGTCCCCTCCGGAACTGTTGAAGGAGAAGGAAGGTAATCTATAATGAGCAAAATGATCACAATAACCATAGATGGACGTAAAATAACAGCTCCCGAGGGTGAAAAATTGTTATGGGTCGCCCTCCAAAACGGTATTTATATACCCAACCTCTGTGCAATAAAAGAAAATAGCCGGCCTTCGGCCAACTGCCGCCTTTGCTTTGTCGAAGTCGAAGGTTCAGCGGCTCCTGTCACATCCTGCACCCTGCCTGTAAGTGAAGGGATGGTGGTAAAAACCAGGTCGCCGCAGGTGGACCGCCTGGTTCAAACCGCATTTGAATTATTATTATCGCACCACCGCCTGGAGTGCAGCAGCTGCCCGGGGAACGGTTCCTGTGAGCTGCAAAGGATCGCTAAAGAAAGACGCCTAAAACTCAGGGTAAAGCGTTTCAAGGCTCTTGAATACGGGACAGAGATTGATGATACCCCGAAAACCTTTATCTTTGACCGCAGCAAATGCGTACTTTGCGGGCGTTGTGTATGGATCTGCCACAATATCGCCAAAGCAGGGGCACTCGGTTTTTCCCGCCGCGGGTTGAAGCGCACTGTTTCAACCTTTGGCGATGTTCCCCTGGCCGCTTCCCCCTGCACCGAATGCGGCCTCTGCGTAGAAGCCTGCCCGGTATCGGCCCTCTACTAACCCCCTACTCCTTGAAGGTTTCAGGCATTAATAATACTAATACAAAGGCAAGGGCCGCACTGAGGCCGTAAATAATGAAGATGTTTTGGTAGGCGGTTGCCGTATTGGTCAGGTTAAAAAAATAACCAAGGTAATAACCTGTCAAATTTTGGTAGAAGCCAACACTCATAATCATCAGTGTGTTTAAAATACCCATGACAGTACCGGTAATCTCCAGCGGCAGATACTCCTTTACGCACGTTAAATTTATGAGGAAAACGATCCCAAAAAAGCCGTTAAAAAAATAAATCAAGGAAAATATTATTGCACCGGGGTAATCTTTAATAAAGATGAAGGCCGCGATCGTAGCGAGGAAACCGATTGTGCCCAGAAGAAGAACAGGCTTTCTTGCTCTAAGGAAACGATCTGAAAATAGACCCCAAAAAGGGCCTCCCAGTATGATCCCTGCAGGCAAAAACATTGCCATAATGCCGGCAGTCTGTCGATTTATTGAAAAAACGTCCTCCAAGTACGGGATACCCCATAAACCCTGAAAACTGAAGATTGTTCCGTAGATCAAGAATGCCCATATAAAAAAGAAAATGAGCTTATAGTTCTCTTTAACATAATTTTTTATTGGTTTTCTATTTTTTACCTTGTCAGCTTCGTTATTACCAGGTTCGTTATTACTTGTATCCGGTGCGGCTGTTTTTGCAGGGATCAGCCTCCAGGAACAGATAACCAGAAAAAGAAGAATAATGCCTGCCCAGATAAAAGGGAATCTCCAGTTTGTCCGCTCAACTAATACCGCCAGGGGAAAAGAGGAGAGGATCATGCCGCAGCTGCCGATAGAACTCAGTATACTGGTGAGGCTGGCAAACCTTCCCGGCTCATAAGTGACGGAGAGGTATTTTAAAGCGGGAACCCAAATTCCAGCGGTGCCGATACCAAAAATCAATCTGGTCCAGATTGCCATTTGCACGTTTTGTGCGAAGGCAAAGAATATGCTTCCGACAACACCGAGCAGGGCAAAGATAGCCACGGTATTGCGAACGCCAATCCTGTCCGACAGGTACCCGACAGGGATTTGTACGAGCCCATATGCCCAAAAATAAACAGAGGCCATCAGCCCCATTGTCACCGGCAAAATAGAAAATTCATCCATCAGATCATTGGCAATTACCGCAGGACTCGACCGCAAAAACAGAGCCATCATAAAAAGTACACCGAGTAATAAAAATACGATTATACCCTTTCCCCTCACGCAAATATCCCTCCAATTTGGGGCAGGTGTGCGCCTGCCGCCGGTATTTCAGACTTATCATATCATAACATATATTTTATAAATAGGAAAGGTTTTGCAAACTGCGACAAAAAAGACACTCAGGATTTCAGCGCATGAACCAGCTAGAGGTATAAAACCATCGTCATGCCGATTAGAATGCCGGCTGTTATTCCCCAGATGGCGGTATGGTTATCTGCTACCTCCAGAACATCAGGAATCAGTTCGTCGAAGACGATATAAAGCATGGCTCCGGCGGCGAAGCCCAGGGATAGAGCAAGAAATCCGGCGGAGATATTGCCCGTTGCCGCTCCCAGCAGTGCGCCTAGTCCCATTGGCAAACCGGCCAACAATGTGACTCCGAACACTCTTGCCCTTCCCATACCCCCAATATTCAGGGGAATGGCAACGGCCAGCCCTTCGGGAACATTGTGCAGGGAGATCAAAACAGCAAGTGTGATACCCATGCCGGTTGAGGCTGCAAAACCGGCACCTATGGCGATGCCTTCAGATATATTGTGCAGGGCGATACCCGTGGCAATTAAAATGCCTTTTTTAAGAAAACGGCCTGTCCTTACTTCTTCGGTAACAAAGTGTGTATGGGGGAAGAAGTTATCAAGAAAAAGAAAAGCAATAATGCCTGCAAGCAGCCCCAGAATTGTCCAGGGATAGCTGGTATTTGTCGCTTCGGCGAGCAGCTCCATAAAAACAACGGAGAGCATAATACCTGCCGCGACGCCCAGCATTGTACCCAGCGCCTTGTTAGATGGTTTTAAAATAAAAAAGGATAATATTCCTCCCAGGCCGGTTCCTAACGTTCCTGCGATGAAGCCGATAAGTGTTGTATCAAACCATTCCATAGTTTTTCCTATCAGAACATTGTTTTGATAAAATTATATAGATCTTCAAGATAACCCTGGTAATCAGCGTTATAAGGCGTTTTTTCTTTCCGTTTGTCGAGCAGGTGGTCCTTTAGCAGATAGGTCTTTATTCCTGCTTTTTCAGCAGCCAGGTCTTCCTCAATGTCGTTGCCGATCATCAAGCACTCCGACGCCTGCCGGTTAATTAAATGCAGGATTTCCTCATAGTATTCACGGTGAGGTTTGCAAAAGTGCATATTTTCGTAGGCGGTAATCAGGCGGTAGGGATAATCTGCAAGCCCTGCCCACCTCAGGCGGTGTTTCATTGCCAAAAGCGGGAATACCGGGTTGCTAGCTATAACCATCTCCAGGCCTTTATTATAACAGAGTTCAACAATTTCTTGTGCAACCGGTTCTTGCCGCGTATAATTTTCCAAACTACCGAAATCATTGGTATAAAAATCTATTAAAATTGATTGTAGTTCTTCTGGAGGTAAACCGATGCGCGGGATAAATTCCTGCATAAACACTTCCTGGTTAGTCCGCCGGGGGTCTTTATTTTCAATCATTGCATGTGTGCAGTGGTACAGGTGTTTAATAAATTCTTCCGGCTTGATCTGCCTGACAAACCTTTCGGTTAGGATTTTAAAGTACCCCGGTAGAAATGTATCCATATTTATATTGAGCAATGTGCCGTCAAGGTCGAAAAGCATTGTTTTGAACATCATAAAACAGCTCACTTTACAGGTTTTTTGCAATATCAATATCATATTATAGAAGAAGAAAGAATGCAATTATATATTTTTGTTTCACCCTTAAAATATTTTTACCCCGGTAGGGAAAATGGAATATAATCATGTATAATTCATAATAATAGGAGTTTTTACAGGAGAGAAGGCGTATTTTCCTGGGCTTCAGGGAGAAATTATTTAGTAGAATAAGCTGTGCTGCAAAAATATATAAGTGAACTGTTTAAGCATTCCGGGATGCGTTGGCAGGGCCGGGCAGAGTGGTAATAGCCCTGTTATTACCCGGGGAATATAATTTAAGATAATAGGGAATATCAGTTAAATTATTTTAGAGAGGAGGTCTAGATTTGAAAAATCGTATTTATCGCTCCCAAAAGTACAGGGTCATCGCCGGTGTGGCCGGGGGGCTGGCCGAATACTTTAATGTGGACGTTGTTCTTGTTCGATTACTCTGGGTTATATCAATTTTTGCCGGTGGCGGCGGGGTTCTGGCATATATTATCGCCTGGATCGTAATCCCCGAAGAAAACAGGGAAAATGAAAGATTTATGGATACCGGCGAAGGGTATGAAACAACCGCCGATTCCTGGGAAGGTACTCCGGAGGACACGCCAAAGGATGAGAATGTTTACAGGGAGAAGCAGGAAGCCGGTCTTAGAAGACAGAGGAATTTTGGATTGCTGTTGATCGGGCTGGGTATTCTTTTTCTAATCCGGCAGTTTTTTGGATTTTTCTTTCATTATTTTTGGCCCCTGTTGCTTGTCGCCCTGGGGATGTTTTTACTGTTGCGCGAGCGGAGGGATACCGGGCGATGAGTATAGGATTATTTCTCGTGGCGCTTCTGCTTATCCTCACGGGCACTGTTTTTTTCCTAACCAATACAGGGTTTGTTTCGATATATTTTGTACAGCGGCTGGCTGATTTTTGGCCTCTGGTTTTTATTCTGATCGGGTTAAGCCTGTTCTGGGGTGGTAAAATTCCGCGCCCGCTGGCCTTTGTTATAATTATTATCCTTGTTGGGGGAGTTATTTTGCTCGCTTGTACAGGAGGGTTATTAAGGTACTTTCCTTACACTATTTAAGCGAATATAGATACTGCTTTTTTCAGGCCGTATATTTTAATCCTGCAGGGAAAAAATGATAAGGGTGAAAGCGGGAGGATTCCTAACCTCAGGAGGTAATCACAATAATGTATGCAACATCGATCAGCCCATGGCAAACTGTAGGGTTTATACCTCAACAACAATATATTACTACTCAACCGGTTCAAACTTTCCAGAATATGGGGTACAGTCAACCTTACGGCAGTGCCATGTTTTCTCCCGTAGGGAACATTCAGACCGGTTTTATTCCGCAGGGAGCCATCAGTTACGGATATTCCCCCGGCTGGGGTTGGGGGCAAACTGCTAACCCGGCGATTGGCGGGCAGTTTGTCCATATGGTTCCGCAAATGCAGGGGCAGATGCAGATGCAGCAGGGGTTAACAACCGGCATCAGAGCGGTTTCGGGACTTTCTCAGCCGAGAATTGAGCTTGCAGAAACCAGCAATGATGTTATTGTAACCGCTGATTTACCGAATGTAGATCCGAACAACATCTATGTTACAGTGACGGATGATTCCCTCAGCATCTCGGCACTTGCTCATCTGGGGGGAATCACCAGCAGCCTCTTCAGAACTGTTGCACTGCCGACCAGTGTAAGATCGGAGCATCTTGATATTAGTTTCACCAACGGGACTCTTGAATGCCGTCTGCCCAAATCTGATTTTGCCGCAAGACGTAGAGTCAAAGTAAACGCAACAGGCCAGTAGCTTAAACCCTCCCGCTTTTCCCCGATTAGCTCCCCTATTTTATTAAAGAGGTGATAATGTGTACCAGTACACGCAGAGCTTTTCTCCAGGAATATATGGGTTCTTTCCCAATACCCCGGTTGCGGATCCCCTTTCCCGGCAGGGTAATTTTGGGGGGGGAATACAGCCCAGGGTGGATATTGTCGAAACTCAAGGTGAGATAATTTGTATATTTGAAGTCCCCGGCGTGGAACCTGATGCTATAAATGTAGAAATAGAGGGGGATACTCTTCACCTGGAAGGGCCGGTTGATATGGGGTTAATGGAAACTGGGCAGCTGAAATATGTGAATCGTGAGCGCCCGGATAAATACTCGCGTATTCTTGTACTTCCTCGCGGAATAGATACTGAGCGGGCGGTGGCCGATGCAAAAAACGGCCTTGTCCTGGTTCGCTTTCCAAAAAAAATTACCGGAAAGCGGTTGGAGGTAAATCAGCAACAGCAACAGTTACAGCCCCGGCAACAGCAATTGCAGTCTCAACAACAACCGCAACAGTATCAGTTCCAGCAACACCGGCAACTTCAACAACAGCAACAGCAGCAACAATATCATCAACAGCCGCAACAACAACAGCAATCGCAGCAGCTGCCGCAGCAAAATTTTGGCGCCCCTTCACCGGATTCTCCTTTAGGCAAAGAATAGCGCCCGGGATTTTAGAAATTCAAATTTCTGCTTTTTTATCTGTTTAGAAAAGGAAATGGTTTTCTCCCTGTTGAATAGTTCAGATAGTAGAAGAGCCGGATAACCC
>LSQX01066513.1_pt1 | contig 10488 bp, 13 predicted proteins | sample 654561 | NCBI WGS metagenome assembly LSQX01 (sample SAMN04489861, study PRJNA283612) | anaerobic digester metagenome | isolation source: 4 biogas reactors fed with cattle manure at either 37C or 55C with and... | place: Denmark: Kongens Lyngby | collected 2014
GTGGCGTTTCACAAACGCCTATTATTGTAATTATATTAGGAGTGTAATTGTAATTATATTTAGGATTGTTATTGTAATTATATTAGGAGTAGATTGTCTTATGAGGAATATGACCGAGTTATGAAGTTAGAAGCCTCCGCATAAGCAAAGGACTAATATCAAAGGCATGATGCTATCCATTCCACCGCCGCAACCACAGGACCCTCCGGTGCCACATCCACCACCTAATAGTCCATTATCACCTCCGCATAGGAATAGTAAGCGTAGGCTTAATACAATTTCGTACAAGAGTGTGACTTAGTCACATAGATTCTAGTTAGTAATTTAATCTTCATGATAAAATTGACTGTTATAGGTAATATATGTTAATATGCTTTATATAAAATATGTATATAAGAATATATGCTATTACAATTTTTATGTATTAATAGGGGAGGATTATAATATGAAGCAGAGAAGATTGTCAATAATTATATCGATAATTTGCTTGATTATCCTAGCATCTAGTGGAGTTATAATTAGTAGTGCATTATCGATATCAAAAAACCCAGAGGTAAAAGCAGCAAGTAAAAAAGATAGTAAAAACAATGACGCATTCTTCCTTAGCGAGACCGCTTCCTTTAAGATAAAGGTTTCGGATGGTGTCTACTGTGTTCCAGTTAATATGCTAGGAGGTTCTAAGTATTCAAACGATGAAATATTGGATATGATTGATACAAGGGATCCTAAGAAAATAAGTAAAAATATAAATACTCTTTTTGATGCAGTAAAATACTATTATTTTTCTGGATTTAAGACTTTGCAAAGCGACCATAAGGATCTTGCCTATGATGGGGTTATATGGCAGCACCACAAAAGCGGTAGTGAAGCGCTAATAGCTAATGAAGGGGATTGCTCCGGAAATGCTTCCTTAATAGCCTATCTTCTAGATGGCGATTATGATGAAACAGGTTATTTTTCATATAATCTAGAAAATGGCTCGGGACATGTGTTTAATTATTTCAAGAAGGATAAGAAATATTATTTTCTTGATTTTTCTGTAATAAATTATGCTGTGATGGAGTGTAATCTTGGAAATAGACAGAATTCTTACTATAGATCAAACTTATTTATGGCAGATTCAGTAGATAAATTTATAGCATATTATAAAAGGACTTATCTAAACAGTATGACTTCAATATATAATACCTATTCATATGATAGGGTTGCACCTATAGGTTATAAGAATGGTAAATATTATTTGCCAAATGATATTAAGGATATCAAATTTTATGGTGATAAAAACAAAATCAATGTTATACAGACCAATAAACCAAAGGATATACCGAGCTGGAACCGTGATGGATTACTTGATAGAGACTTGAAAGCAGATATCTCTACGGTTCTTTATTCTTTCATGGAATACGAAGGACGTAATTCATATTATTCATTACGATTTTATTCAATGAACGATGTAACATCAAGAATAAGTAAAATATCTATAAAATATATTAATTCATCTAAAAAGGTATTTAGAGAACAGAATTTATCGGAGACTCAGATAGAAAATGAGATTTCTTTTAATAATAGCATATTTGATTACAGAGATTTTAATGTTCTAATGCTATTAGATACTAAACAAATTAAAGGAGATGTTGAGTTTACAGATATTCACGGCAATGTATTTACTAAGAAATTTGATTTTACCATAAAGTAGAAAGAAGATTAGAGATTTGTAAGCTAGCTTTTGTATTGTTTTTTACTCTAGGAATTTACTGGATAATGTAGAGGTTTCGGATGGATTCTAGAATTATTTATGATAGAATAAGAATGTATAAGTTTTGTATCAGACGACATAATTTTGTAAAAAACGATAGAAAGGAAGATAACAAAATATGGAGAAGAATTTAATGAATACTAATGTAGTAACACAGATAGGTATCTTATGCCATGATATTGATAAGACTGCTCAGGAGTATGCAGATATATTTGGTATTGATAAACCAGAAATTTTTATGACAGGTACAGCAGATATAGCCAAGACCATGTATCTCGGTGAGCCTACACCGGCAAGGACTAAGCAGGCCTTCTTTCATGTGGGACCTAATCTTGACATAGAGCTTCTTGAGCCTGATCATGAGCCCAGTACTTGGAGACACGATCTTGACACTTATGGTGAGGGAATCCATCATATAGCATTTGTTATTGATGGTATGAGAAAGGTTGTTGAGAAATTCGAAAGAAATGGTATGAAGGAAATTCAAAAGGGCGAATGGATAGGCGGACGCTATTCATATATTGATGCAAAGGATAAATTAAAACTTACTTTAGAGTTACTAGAAATAGATAATTGATATTATTCACATAATAATATTATGTAAAATGATAAGTTATTACTAGAAAGATAAAGCCTATAATATAGCTAATTACGGAGGTGCGTCTATGAGAAAGGTCAAGGTAGGTATTGTCGGTTGTGGGGTGATAAGTAATACCTATATTTCTAATATACAGTCAATGTTTAGATGGCTAGATATCACTACATGTTCAGCCCTACATCTAGAAAGCGCGAAAGAAACAGCAGATAAATATGGTATCCCTAAAGCCTGTAGTACTGAGGAGCTACTGGCTGATTCTGAGATAGAAATCGTAATAAATCTTACGATTCCAGCTGTACACACCGAGATAAATAAGCAAATACTAAATGCCGGAAAGCATCTATACTGCGAGAAGCCCTTTGCCTTAAATCTTAAGGATGCAAAGGAAACACTTGAGCTGGCAAAAAGCAAGGGCTTAATGGTTGGAGCTGCTCCGGAGACATTCCTTGGTGCGGGTATGCAGACCTGTAGAAAGATAATTGATGATGGATGGATTGGTAAGCCAATATCCGCAACCGCCAATATGATTTCTTTTGGTACCGAGACCTGGCATGCCTCGCCGGAGTTTTATTATAAAGAGGGTGCAGGCCCTATGCTTGATATGGGTCCATATTATCTTACTGCGCTAGTATCTTTATTGGGGCCTATTAGTAGAACATCCTGCTTCTCAAGAATCGGAAGTAAAAGCAGAAAAATATATAGTATGCCTCATAGAGGAAAAACCATCGATGTCGAGGTTCCTACTACCTATAACGGTATCATGGAATTTGCTAGTGGTGTAAGTGCTAATATTAACATGACCTTTGATGTATGGATGTCAAGTATGCCAAAGCTTGAGATATATGGAAGCGAAGGGACACTTTTATTACCAGATCCGAATTATTTTGGCGGTAAAATCAAGATAATACGTAAGGAAAAGGTGATAGATTCCTTAAGTATATATGGCGGAGATGAAATTCCATACTCTACCGAATATGAAGATCTTCAGGAAATACCTCAGCTATTTATGCAGCCTATGGAGTATATCCGTGGATTGGGTGTTCTTGATATGGCATATGCACTTGTCTATGGAAGAAAGCATCGAACCAATGAAGAGCTAATATATCATGTTACTGAGGCTATGCTAAGCTTCGATGAGTCTGCCAAATCAGGCAAGGTATATAATATGACCTCAACCTGTGATAGACCTGAGCCCATGCCAAGGGGTTACGATATAGGAGAGCTTGATAAGTGATTTTGGATTATTGAAATAAATAAGATTTTATAGTATTGAAATAAATAAATATCTAAGATATCGATGAAAGGAGTCTTATGAATAAAGTCAGCCCTTATAGAAAAGCTATGTATCTTATTATACTTCTTTTGTCGACTCTCGTGATACTCACTGGATGCAACAAAAATAAACAAAGCGAGGATATACCATCTTTACAGCTTGAATATTTTAAGGATAACAAAACTGAGACAATGACCATACCGCGTGGAACAGCATCTTGGAGCTTTATGTCCACCGGCATAGAAGCAGATGCTGCCCATCCCTTAGATTCAGTCGGAAGTATACCGGAAATTGTAATAGAGGATGATTTATCAGAGATTAAAATAAATTTCTCGAAGCCGCCTACATCATATACGGTAAGAGCCTGGACTATGGAATATGTGGAGAATAGTGAGGCATATGATAATTTTTATGAAGAAGTCGAAATAACTAAGGATACATTTACTGTACCCAATGATGAAGTAGGCTTTATATACCTGGTTCATGCTATTTGGCCTCAAGGGAATGTATATTACGGTTTTACTGTGTTTAACTCGGAATATATAGATATTGTTAAAGATAATGATAAAAGCTCTGAGGATACAGAGAATGAGAAGGAACATAAAGTTAATGAAGGTATAACTACACCTGTATTGATTCAAGATATTGTAATCGGGGGACTAAATAAGGGTGTATGGATGGAATATGAGGAGCTTTATAAGAGCGGAGCTATTTATTTTGATGGCTTTGAATATAATCTATACTCTAATAGTACAAAAATAGGAACAGCTATTGGAAGTCAACCTAAGAGTTGGATGTCGGGTGAACCTCTTTCAGAAATCGAATATATATATGAATATTGTATGGTTGATTTATTTGATAATGGTAATAAGATAGATGAATATGATATTGCAATAAAGGCTGATTGGGACCTCTTTCCACGTTTATTTTACGAAGATAATACCGAACAAGATTATTATATGAATATAGTTAAGGAGCATCTAATTGAAATCGGCCTTGAAAACCCCGAAACCACTGTAAAACAAAGTATTAAGGTTGATTTGGAGGGTGACGGAATTGATGAAGTCTTAATCTATGCAGATAATAAAATTGAAGGTAGCTTTGATGAGGTTAAAAAAGGCGATAATGCAGTAGTGATATTCAGAAAGTATACTGACGGGAAGGCAATAGATCAATTATTAGATTATTATATTATTATGGAGGACCCTGAATACTCAACACCATACAGAATGTTATATGGTGTTGAGAATGTAGCAGATCTTGACGGTGATGGTATCATGGAGATTATAGTGAATCAATGGTATTACGAAGGATTTGGATGGAATATTTATAAGCTTATAGATAACAAATTAGAGCTTGTTGCTTCAAATGGTCTGGGAGCTTAAGGGAATGGTGAAAAATGAATATACAGATATTTGGGAAAAAGAAATGCTTTGACAGTAAGAAGGCAGAAAGATATTTCAAAGAAAGATCGATTAAATATCAATTCGTTGACTTGCTTGATAAAGGAATGAGTAAGGGTGAATTTAAAAATATCAAGCAGGCACTTGGCGGCTATAGTAGTATGCTTGATGAGAACTGCAAGGATAAGAATTTACTGGCACTATTTAACTATTTATCAGATGAGGATAAGGAAGAAAAAATGCTTGATAATCCCATACTTCTTAAAACTCCAATAGTTCGTAATGGAATGCAGGCTACAGTAGGCTATAATCCTGATGTTTGGAAGGATTGGGAATAAAATATACTAGTGAGAGGTCATTACCGCCACATACCAAGTGCAAGCGGTATGGATGCTATAATAAATATAGGATTTGGTTTTTTGAGAAAATAATATTAAGTTTGGTGATATATAATGAAGTATTTAATAACTGGTTTTCAGAATAATTCAAATTCATCTAAACAGATGGCATTAGAACTAAGTAATTCAATAGATAAATCTGAAGTATTGATTTTTAATAATAACAGAGAATTATGTGTCAAGCAGCTTTACTCTAAGTTAAAAGATCAGTATTATGAAAATATTATTATGTTTGGACAAAAACCTCTCATTAAGAATAAAATATATATTGAAAGACAGGCAAGAATTGGTGGAAATGTATTTGTATCAGATTTTAATTCAAGCAGTCTTATTTATCACCTAAAAGAAAATGAGAATGTAATCAAGGAATCTGATAATGCAGGTACTTCATACTGTAATTGGATATATTATCATACAATGAAGTATATACAAGAGTATAAGTTGAAAACCAAGGTAGTATTTATACATATACCGTTACTTAATAATATATCAGATATTAGAAAACTGGTTGACTATTTCAGACAAGTATTGTCTTAATAGAGTTAAAGTACTTAAGGAGGGTTTATGCAAGGATATAACTGTATAATGGTATATAATTCTGAGGGTAGCAAGCTTCTTTTTTGTAAGAGAATCAAAGATCCCTACAAGGGGTTATATAACCTAGTTGGTGGAAAAATCGATAAGAATGAGGATGGATTTGTCGCTGCTTATAGAGAATTAGAAGAAGAAACGGGAATAGATTCAAGTGATATACAGCTTCATCATATGATGGATTTCACATATTACAATCAAAACTGCTATGTAGAGGTATATGTTGGTAGATTAGATGAAGAGATCGAAATACAAGAGGAAATACATCCTCTTGAATGGTTATTCCTTGATGAGAACTTTTTTGATCTAGATAGATTTGCTGGTGAAGGTAATATAGGTCACATGGTCGAACAGGTTAAAATTTACGGAATTTAAGGCAATTTAGATGTTATCGAGTGGTGTAAATTAAAAATCTGTTACTCAGATGTTAATAAAAGAGTGGATAAGAACTGGCATGTACAATGTGAAGATTTTACTTTAACAATCAATGCAAATAGCTTTACAATTATTACAGCACATAAAGACAAGAATATGGAGTAAGCAAAATGAGAAATATTTTTATAGGATTTATATTAGTATTTTTGGACTTCAATCTGGATCTTGGCAACTTAAGGATTGGGTTGATTCCAGATTTTATTGGTTATTATATAATGATAAAAGGACTGGAAGAAATGGTGGGAGAGAGTGAGCTTTTTATCAAGATAAAACCAATTGTAGCCGGTATGGCAGTTTATTCAGGCATCCTGTACTCTTTGGATTTGATCGGCGTTTCTGTATCCTTAGGAGCATTGACTTATGTACTAGCATTCACATCAAGCGTCATATCTTTATATATTTCATATAATATCGTTATGGGTGTTATGGATATGGAGGTAAAGCATAACACGACTTTGAATGGGGATAGCCTTAAATCTACATGGAAACTTCTCGCTGCATTCAATATTTTATCTTATGTATCTTTGTTATTTCCACCAGCAGCATTGACCTTTATTATTTTAGCATTTGTCATAAGCATTGTATTTCTGGTTGGATTTAATAAATCAAAAAATTTGTATTATGATATGAATAGACATAATATGTAAATCAATGAAGAACAGAAAGGTACAAAGGATGAGTAAAAAGACAATTTCAGACATTAAAATCTTGGCTTTTAAGAATAAAAAGAAGATTATTACATTTATTGTAATTATGGCATTTTTAATCTATTTATTTTCGTTTATTACGCCCAGGATACAGATAGAGGCTAAAATAGGGGATGTTCGTGATAAAGATTATAATATATTTGCTAATAATAATGATGATTTACCGCTTGAGAGTAAAATACGTGAAAATTGTCGTTTTATAAGTTATTCCTTTAAGGTCAAAAAACCATTCATAATAATAAGGAATATTAAGATTGAGAGAGTTTCTTTGGATCAATATGTTAGGGAATATACATATTACAATCAACTAGACGATGAGGTTAAATCCTTAGGAAAATATTTATTTACTGATAATCATTATAATTTCTCAGAAGGAATAAATATTTATATTGATGAACTAACCGATGATAAAGTAAAAGAACTTTTAAAGGATTATATAATTACAGTAACCTGGAAGAACCTATTTAATAGAGAAGATAAACAGCAGTTTTATCGAATAATTGATTATATGGAGTAAGTTTAGCTTAAAGGGCATACCAACTATTCGTTAAACTATGGTTTTGCGAATAGATAGTGTTACATTTAAACATCTAAACCAAAATAGTTAAAGAAACTCTTCTATTCAGTAAATTAGCATATTATCCAATTTTCTTTAACTTGATTTTCTAAGGGACACTTCTTGCGATTATCACTAGTATGTAGATTGTTATATTCTTTATAATACTCATTATTTCAATTACGTAAAGACTCCCTTGCCGGATAATCTAGTTCACATATAATATAACATCTGTATAACTTAAATCGTATTGTATTAGTTAAATTAACTGCTTTATTTCTTTCCTCATATGAAAACATGCGGCACCTTCTAGTATAATTTCTAGTCCGGAGTTTTTGTTCGCACCCTCTTTTGAGCAAGTTAATATTGATATTGATACCCGTATCTATTAAGATAAGTATCATTATTACTATTTTATTTATTGTTATTATTATCATAATATGTAACTAATTCGTTATATAATATTTTTCCTATCTCATTTTTAGGAATTGAGTCAATAACTTCTATTTTAAATGCTATTTTATTGATCCTAAATTTTAGAAATATAAACTCGCTTACACTCTCTTTAATTGTAGTATCAGTTAAAAAAACATATAAATTATCATCATAACCAGTACACACACAATTATTGCATGAGAATTTATCTTTAATCATTTCTTCTACTTCATCGAGATTTATTCTATTTCCAAATATTTTTAAAAAACGCTTTTTTCGACCGGTTATGTAATAATATCCATCAATATCTCTTTTAGCCATATCACCAGTAAATAATATCCCTCCTGACTCATCATCTTTTACTAAATCTTCCACAGCTTCTGCATATCCAAGAGTTACATTCGGTCCCTCATATACTAGCTCTCCCGTCACACCATCTTTTTCAACTGTGTTTCCATAAGCATCAATCAAATGAAGTTTTCCTCCAGGAATGGCTATCCCTTAATTTATCATATGTCAATATATATTTAACTATATTTAACTTATAATGCTAAATTTAGATATATATTTTATATTATTTGCTTATTAAATATGTAGTTTTATCTTTACTACAAAGTTTATTAATGATATAGTAAAATAGGTTTGTACAATATATGGTAATTTATATAGTTTTTTGTCAGGCCATCGTTGTCCTTGACATCAACATAACAAAACAATACTATAGCATCACTAACGATTACGAAGGATCAGGAATAGACAGTTTCCACGACTTGTTGCTTATGCAACTGTAGAATTGTTTATTAGTGAAGAATATTAGAGGTCACCATTATCTGAGCATATTATCTTCACCTTTCAACACATATCATTTTTCTGTTTCTTATAGCTGTTTACCTTGTGGGGCATAGAAGTTATAGTTAGCACAATCATCGTTAACATACACATATCTAACCCGATAAGAGGATAAAAGGGATGTCAGTTTTGATATTATCTAAACTCTAAAAGGAGACCAAGTTAAAAATGTCGAAAAATAATCATGCAACTAATTATAGCAAGAATTTAAATAAAACATATACATCTGAGACAAAATTATATATAGATGATACAACTCAGCAAAAGAATTATACTATTGATGAGTCTGCAAAAAACGAATTGAAGATTTCATCTGATATGGAGTTAATTACATCGAAAGAAGAAAAAAAATACAGTATCTATAAATTTATGCGTATTCTCTGCATAATTGGTTTTGCTATATTTACCATACTATTTTTTAACGAAATTATCATCCAGCCTTATCGGATAAAAAAATCAGTCGATTTAACAAGAACCCTATATTATAGACCCTCTAATGAGTTAACAACTACCACATCTCCTACATTGGCTCCAACTAATATCGTTGTCAGTACGACACCTATTCCTGAAGTAGTTACAGTTGAGTCAGGTCTAAATCCTAATAAAGATGAGCTAGGCCGACTTCTTACATTTAAAAATCTTCTTTCAGAGAATGATGATGTTAAAGGTTGGATAACTATAAAAGATACAAATATTGATTATGTGGTAATGCAATCTGAAGTAAATGATCCAAATTATTATCTACATAAAGATATTAATAAAAAATATAGTAAAGCAGGAACTTTATATTTAGATATTATGTCCTCTGTTGATAATAATACACAAAACTATGTTATTCATGGGCATAACATGGTTTCAACACATGAAAAGATGTTTCATTATTTATTAGAATATAAAGACATCAGTTATTATAAAGAACATCCAATTATTTCATTTGATACAATCTATAATACGGGTTTATGAAAATATTCGCTGTGATTAAGACAACCCCAGAAGTGAATGAAGATTATTTTTTTGAATATAGGAAATCTAACTTTACCGACTCATCTGATTTTCTTAATTTTGTTTATCAGATACATATTCGATCATTGCTTGTTATTGATACGGTTAACATCAATGAGAATGATCAGTTGCTAACTCTTTCAACTTGTTCTTATGAAGTTAATAACAATTACAGGACAGTTATTTTTGCACGTAAAGTACGAAATGGTGAAAATTCTAGTGTTGATATAGATTCCGTATACATAAATGAGAATCCTCTCTACGCTGATGATTATTATTATCGTTATGGCGGTGAAGCCCCTAAATTAGCAGCTACTTTTGAAGAAGCTTTAGTAAATAATGAAATAAATTGGTATACTCCATCAGTTAATAATTTAGAAAAAATTATTTTCCAAGATAGAACAGTCAAGTAAAAAAATTTTTAAATTTCATACTTATTACCACAGTTGTTATTTTTCTCGTTAATAATCCGTAATATATAAAAG
>LSQX01083590.1_pt1 | contig 10488 bp, 8 predicted proteins | sample 654561 | NCBI WGS metagenome assembly LSQX01 (sample SAMN04489861, study PRJNA283612) | anaerobic digester metagenome | isolation source: 4 biogas reactors fed with cattle manure at either 37C or 55C with and... | place: Denmark: Kongens Lyngby | collected 2014
GCGGCGATCCTGTTCCCGGTCTTCGCCAAGGCGCGCGAGAAGGAGCGTAAGTCGAGTTGCCAGAGCAATCTCAAGCAGATCATGCTGGCGGCTCTCTCCTACGCGCAGGACTACGATGAGCGAATGGTGTACTTCCGGACGGCGGTGGGCTGTCCGGCGGGAGCCGGTGGCACAGGTGATAGTGCCCCGGCCGGTTCCGTGTGGTGGTGGTACGATCTGTACCAGCCTTACATCAAGAACACCCAGGTGATGATTTGCCCCAGCCGCGTCCCCAGCGCCCCCCGGGGCTGCAATCGTGGCATCACCAACCGCTACGCCATCAACAACGATCTGGATGGTCTGAACCTTGGCGACTACATCCGGCCGTCAGAGCTGATTCTGCACTGCGAAACCGGCTGCTATAACACCGCAACCGCCGGCGGAATCCGGAGCGCCAATATCTGGCAGATCAACGACATTTCGCAGACGAGCGCCACGTTGTACTCAGGCTTTTTGCTCGCTCACTCGGGCATGTGTAACGCGGCGTTTGTCGATGGCCATGTGAAGTCTCTGGGCAAAGTCGAGCCTCGCTCCTTCGAGAACGTGCCGTAGCGCCGCCCCGGCCTGCTCAATTGCCATGAGGCACTCGCATCAGGCATGCGTGTGCCTCGCATCTCGTCTACTCCACCACCTTGGGGCGCAGCAATGGCCACCTCTTCCCCGGCACGCCGATCTTTAGATGTTGGCTGGACGCTTGGCTCCAGACTCCTGCTCGGGCTTGCCTGTTCATGGGTACTCACGGCGCACCTGCTGATCGGCCCAATCTTCTCCCCTGATTCGCAATCCAGTGTGATCCTCGCTGATGAACTGATAACGCACGGCTCCTACGCCATGCCCTTCGTGGAGGCCACTCCCCGCTCGCTAATCAATGGCGGGCAGCCAAATCCGCCCCCGTGGCCGCCGGGGATGCCGGCGCTGACCGCGGTGGTCGCCCGGCTGCTGCCAATGGGGACGTGGCACGCCGCGCAGTTGCTAACGGCCCTGGCGGCCCTGGCGAGCGTGCTGCTCACCGCGCTGCTGTGTCGCAGGCTCGGCGGATCACGGTTCACAGCGGCATGGGCAGCGTTGGCCTTCGCCGCGTCCGGCGCGACGACGGCGCTGGTGCCGTACGTGTGGTCGGAGTTGCTGTTCGTGGTGCCGGTGCTGGCGGCGCTGATTGTCTTTGTTCGAAGCGATCTCGCCAGCGCGCGGGACATGCTCATCATCGGCCTCCTAACCCTCGCCGCCTGCCTAATCCGCTACGCCGGGGTGGGCTTGGCCGTGACGGTCGCCGCCTGCCTCATCTTCGCCCGCCAGCCTTGGCGCGTCACATTCCGCTCCCTCCTGCTTACCATCGCAGTGCCCGCCGCTGGCGTCGCGGCCTGGCTGCTGCGCAACAAGCTCGTGAGCGGCTACTTCGACGATTACCGTCCGCAGGGTGACAACCCGCTGCTAACGACCCTCGCCCAGCCGCCAAAGACGATCCTGATGATGCTGGTCGGCCTGCACCCGCACAAGGCACCGCTGGCGCTCGTGCTGCTAACGGCGCTGGCGGTGCTGCTGGTGATGCTGGTCCGCCAGTGGCCCCGCGTGCGCCCGCTGGGGCGCGGCCTCACCTGCGTCTTCGCCTACTGCGCCCTCTACACCCTCTGGCTCTGCCTCGCGCGCTGGCGCACGAACCTCAGCCCGATCGACTACCGCTATCTCTGGCCGATGTGGCCGGCGCTGATTGCTGGAGGTGCGCTCGTTGCCCAACGGCTTCTCGCGCTGACTCCAGCCCACCGCCTCACTCGGGTCGCCATAGCCGTCGTCATCGCTGCCATCCTCGTCGGCGGCTTCCTCACCGCCCGCGAATACCGCCTCGTCGTGGCGCCGCAGACGCAGCAGGAACTGCTCGCGCGCGAGTCCACCTCGCTGTCCCCCCAGGTGCAGGCGATGGTGCGCGGCCGGCAGGTCCTGGTGGTGGACTACTGGCCCGACCCCCTGCGCCAACTGACCCTCCACGCCACCCGCGTCTGGTACATGTCCCCCTACGCCTACAGCACAGTCGACCTCAAGCAACCGGGCCCGTGGCGGGATTGGCTGGCGACCATCGACGTGGTGCTCTCGCCGACGCCGCTGTCGCTTGACGGCGAAGATTGGTCGCCGCGGCAGGTGCCCGGCGGCGCGACGGCGTATCTTCGACACCAAAGCTCAGCACATACCCCCTGAGGCTTCCCGAGGGGCACAGTTTGCAGGAGGGGCCACTGGCCCCGACAAGGAGATTTTGGAAATGGCAAAAGACGTCATCAATCTCGCAATGGTCGGCTGCGGCGGCATCGCCGGCGCGCATCTCAACGCTTACGACAATCTGGTCAAGGCGGGCTACGACCGCTTCCGCTTCGCCGCGGTCGTCGACCCCAACAAGAGCAACATTGAGAAGTTTCAGCTGCGCATCCAGGAGATGACCGGCGAGATCCCGCAGGGCTTCGCCTGCGTCGAGGACATGCTCAACGCTAATCTCACCATCGACGGAGCGGACATCTGCACCCCCCACGCCCTGCACCACTCCGCGGCCATCCCGTGCCTGAACAAGGGCATCAACGTGATGGTTGAGAAGCCCTGCGGCATCACCATCAAGGCCTCGCACAAGATCCTCGCGGCCTCCGAGAAATCCGGCGCGTTCGTTGCCACCGCCGAGCAGGTCCGCCGCTGCAAGCCCGCCCGCGCGATGGAATGGGCGATCAACAAGAAGAAGATGATGGGCGTCCCGCGCTTCATGACGATGCAGGTTTTCGGCTACCAGAAGTTCGACTGGACCTCCTACGCCTTCGCCTGGCGCGGCCTGAAGATCCTCGGCGGCGGCGGGATGCTCGTGGATGCCGGCGCGCACTTCACCGACATGATGCTGCACGTCTTTGGCCCGGTCAAGGAAGTCACCTGCGATCTGCGCACCTTCTTCCAGCCGACCCTCAACGGCCCCTGCGGCATCGGCAAGGCCAAGCTCGACGTCGAGGACACGTGGCTGGCGCAGCTTCGCTTCGAGAGCGGCTTCATGAGCGACTGGGGCTACTGCCGCGAGGCGCGGGGCCACAAGACCCGCACCGGCGTCTACTACGGCTCCAAGGGCTCGCTGCGCGACAAGCAGGAATGGATGCACCCCTTCCAGTTCGGCGCCGATCTCATCGACAACGACGGCAACGAGACCGCGTACGAGGAAATCGAGAAGCAGTATATGGCCAGCTTGAGCCAAAAGCAGCAGGACAAGCTCTTCCCGTACGGCCTCGGCGACGGCATGAGCAACGAGTGCTGGGACTTCGTGGACGCGATAGACAAGGGCCGCCAGCCGGAAGTCACCGGCTACGACGGTATGCAGGCCAAAGCCGTCTGCTACGCGCTCTACGAGTCCAGCCTCGCCGGCAAGTGGATCAGCGTCGCCGACGTGGCCAGCGGCAAGGTGAATAAGTATCAGAAGCCGATCGACAAGTTCTGGAAGATCTAAGTAGACTAATCGCGTGGACGCGGCCGTCCCGGACGCGTTCTCCCGCCGCCCGGGACGGTCGGCCCCACGCGGCAAGAGCCTCAGACTTCGATGCCCGGTCCGTTCACGATGTGCTTGCGGTAGTGCTTGGGCAGGCTCAGCAGGCCCAGGTCGCGCTTGATCAGCTTCTCTTTGAAGCTGCTGACCTCAATGCCCTGGCGGATCAGCCCGGTGATGATCCCCGCGCGGTCGATGTCGCCTACGAACACCGCGCCGACGATGCGGTCGGCGACGATGAACATGCGGCGGTAGCTGGAGCCGTCTGGCGAGCGGTACTCGAGGACTTCCGCATCCTCGGGCGGGGAGATCAGGCCAACGGAGATCGTCGGCAGGCCGCAGACCTGAATCGAGTTCATCGGGATGCTGCCGTCGTAAGTCTCGTCCTGCCCGGCCATGTTCTGCGCAGCGACTTCGCCCTGCATGAAGGCAGCGGGCCAGATCGCGATCGGCCGGCATTCGCCCAGCAGCGGATCGAAGGCCTCGGCGACGTCGCCGGCAGCGTAGATGTCATCGTCACTGGTGCGCATCCGGTCGTCAACAAGGATGCCGCGGTTGACGGCCAGCCCCGCCTGCACCGCGAGCGCAGTGTTGGGCCGCACGCCGACCGCCATGATCACGATCTGGCACGGAAGCCGCGCGCCGCTGTCGAGCGTCACGCTCTGGACCTTGCCGTCATTGCCGCCGATGCTGGTCACGCCGGAGCCGGTAATCACGCGGATGCCCTGCTGCTCCATCGTGCGCTTGGCCATCGCCGAGCCAGTCTCATCAAGCGCCAGCGCGAGGACCCGGTCGGCGAGTTCGACCACCGTGGTGTCGAGCTTCAGGTGGGCGAAGGCCTCGGCGACCTTGATGCCGATCATGCCGCCACCGACAACCACCGCCTGCGTGACCTTGTTCGCCTTGATGTACTCGCGTACACGCACCATGTCATCATGGCGGGTGAAGGAGAACACGCCGGCAAGTTCGACGCCCGCCAGCTTCGGGACGACGGGGACGCCGCCGGTGGCGATCAGGAGCTTGCCATAGCCGAGCACCGCGCCGCTTTCGAGCACGATCTCATGCTCGGCAGGCTTGATCTGCGTCACGGCAGCGCCGAAGTACGTATCGGCCTTCATCGTCTGGTAGAAGTCACGAGCCCGGGTATACAGCTTCTCCTCGGCGACCTTCCCAGCCAGCACGTAGGTGATCAGCGGGGAGCTGTACACGTGGTTGGTCTGGTCGGAGACGACGGCGAGGGAGCCGTTCGGGTCTGCCTGCCTAACGGCCTCAATGGCCGCAGTGCCGGCAGTCGAGTTCCCCAGGATCAGATAATCGTAGCGTTTTCCACTCATCTGTTATGCCTCGTTGGCAAATTCACCGCGTGGTGCGGGCCCTCTGGCCCGCTCTCATGCTTGCAGTGTCTGCGCGGCCCGACGCGGGCGGGACGCCCGCACCACGCGTTTGTCGTCTACTCGTAAACCAGTGCCTCGTTCGGACAGTGCGCCACACAGGCCGGGGTGTCTTTGCCGGCGCACAGGTCGCACTTGCTGCCGACCTTGTGGGTCTCGCTGTTGGCGCTGATCGCGCCGAACGGGCAGACCATGATGCAGCTCCAGCAGCCGACGCACTTGTCCGCGTCATGCTTGACCGCACCGGTCTGCGGATCGCGGCTCATCGCCCCGGCGATGCAGGCGGCCAGACACGGCGCGTCCTCACAGTGGCGGCATTGCGGCGCAAAGGAGATTGCTCCATCTTCCTCAACGCGCACGGCAGCCTCAGGCAGATTCTCCTGGTTGGAGAAGGCCTTCACCAGCGTCTGGTGGCCGGAATGCTCGAAGATGCAGTAAATCTCGCAAAGGCGGCAGCCGATACAATGGTCTTCTTTGGCGTATATGCGTTTCATGGATAGTCCTCGTAGACCTGAAAACGACATTCACAGGATGTTTTGGATAGAGGATAAGGATGTGAAGGATTGAGAGGATATGATTGTCATTATCCTTGCCTCCATCCTTGCCGTCATCCTCTCCATCCTGTTCTCTCTATCTCCCCGCCGGCTCGACTTCCAGGATGTCCATCTCTTCCTTGGTCAGCCCCACGCCGCGCAGCATTTCGCGGTTGCCGCGCAGGCTGTCGATGCTGTTCATGCCCATGCCGCCCAGCATCTCCTTCATCTCAAGCTCCCACGCCCGCAGCAGGTTCGTCAGCTTCCGCGTACCCATCTCCGGGTTGAGGCGCTTGGTCAGGTACGGGTCCTGCGTCGCGATGCCCCACGTGCACTTCCCCGTGTAGCACTTCTGGCACATGTGGCAGCCGAGGGCGATCAGGGCGGAGGTGCCGATGTAGACGGCGTCGGCGCCCAGAGCGATGGCTTTGATGATGTCGGCGCTGTTGCGGAAGCCACCGGCGGCGACGAGCGAGGCGCGGTTGCGGATGCCCTCCGCGCGCAAGCGGCTGTCAACGGCGGCGATGGCGAACTCAATGGGGATACCCACGTTGTCGCGGATGACCGTCGGGGTCGCGCCCGAGCCGCCCATGAGACCGTCAATCGCGACGATATCGGCCCCGGCGCGGACGGCGCCTGAGGCAATCGGGACGATGTTGTTCACAGCAGCGATCTTCACCGAGATCGGCTTCTTGTAGTCGGTCGCTTCCTTGAGCGCATAAATGAGCTGCTTCAAGTCCTCGATCGAGTAAATGTCATGGTGCGGGGCCGGGGAGATCGCGTCCGAGCCGATGGGGATCATGCGGGTGGCGGAGATCTCCGCGGAGACTTTCTCGCCGGGAAGATGCCCGCCGATACCGGGCTTGGCGCCCTGACCGATCTTGATCTCCACAGCGGCTCCGGCCTGCAGGTACTCCGGCGTGACGCCGAAGCGCCCCGAGGCGACCTGAACGATGGCGCGGTCGGAATAGGGGTACAGATCGCGGTGCAGACCGCCCTCACCAGTGTTGAAGTACGTGCCGGCGGCCCTGGCGGCGCGGGCCAGTGAAATACAGGTGTTGTAGCTGATCGAGCCGTAGGACATGGCCGAGAACATGATCGGCACATGCAGGTCGAGCTGCGGCTGCATCTCGGTGGCGACGTTGCCCTCGCTATCGAACTCGAGCTCCTCGGGCTTGGCGCCAAGGAACGTCCGCAGCTCCATCGGCTCGCGCAGAGGGTCGATGGAGGGGTTGGTGACCTGTGAGGCGTTGATCAGGAGCCGGTCCCAAAAACTGCGGTGGGCCTTGTCCGAGCCCATGCCGGTGAGCAGCATGCCGCCGGTTTCGGCCTGCCGGTGCAGCGCGCGCTGGGCCGCATAGGTCCAGTTGGGGTGCGAGCGGCCGGTCAACTGGCGCTCGTTGATGCTCAGGGCGCCGGTGGGGCATAAGGTGGCGCAGCGCAGGCAGCCCACACACTTGCCGGACTCGGTGCTGATCTGCCCGTCCTCGGGGTCGATCTTCTGCGCATCATAGGAGCACTGGCGAGTGCAGACGCCGCACTCGATGCACAGGTCGCCGTCGCGCTTGACGATGAATTCTCCGCCTATCAATGAAAGAGCCACTTGAGCGCGCCTCCTGAAACCAACTTCGTCCGCGTGGGGCAATTTTTCAAATTGCCGCCGTTATCTTCTCTGTTCGGCGCGGCCTACGTGCCGCGCCGTCTCGTCGTATCTCTTCTGTAGGGCGCGGGCTCGTACCGCGCCGGTCGTTATCTGCGAAACTCTTCCGACGGCGGGGTACAAGCCCCCGCCCTACAAAAGAAACGGTCTCACTACAGCAGATCAAACCTCACCGGCGTCCCCGCATCAATCGGCCACGCCTTGTCAGGCGCGCCATCTACCGACCAGATCGCGGCCTCTTCGCTGGCGATGAAGGCCTTGTTGCCCTTGGTCGCCGCCGCCAGCGGGCGCAGCTTGAGCCGGTCGCTCATGCCGAACATCCCGCCATTGTGGCCCGCGATGACGCCGAAGGGGCCGTTGAGCAGCGCGCCCGAATACGTCTGGCGCATCGCCGTCAGCAGCGCCTTTTGGTGCGGGTCTGGCTCCTCGTCAATCTGCTCCCATTCGGGCGCGGCCATGGCCATCGCTGCCATCTCGATGCTCAGCTTGTGCTTGCGGCACAGCAGGTCGAGCATGTAGCTGATGACCTCGGAGTCTGTCATCAGCGTGCACTCATAGCCAAAGGACTTCACATAGCGCTTGTTGACGCCGTAGCTGGACAGTTCGCCATTGTGGACGATCGACCACTCGAGCAGGCCGAACGGGTGCGCTCCGCCCCACCAGCCGCCGGTGTTGGTCGGGAAGCGCGTGTGGCTGATCCACAGGTAGCCCATGTAGTCGGGGATGCGATAGTACTCGGCGATGGGCTCGGGGTAGCCAACGCCCTTGAAGATGCCCATGTTCTTGCCGCTGGAGGCCACATACGCGCCCTCCACGTCACGGTTGATGGTCATGATCAGGGCGACCAGGTAATCCGCTTCCTCAGGAGTACCGAGCTTGTCAGCGTTGGGCTGCACGAAGAACCGCCACAGGACAGGCTCATCGCCGATGGTCGGCGTGGGCGTGGTGGGGATGGGCTCCTCGTGGTTGATCGTGCAAACGGTCTTTAGGTAATCCCGCACGCGATCCCGGCCCGCGTTGTCCGCGCACATCATGTGCAGACAGTAGTCGTCGGCGTGCTCGGGGTAGATGCCATAGGCGACATAGCCCGCGCCGAGGCCGTTGCCGCGTTCGTGCATGTTGGCCATGCCGCGGACGACATCAGCGCCGGTGAAGCAGGCGCCGGTGCGGTCGAGAATGCCGCAGGTGCCGCAGGCGGCAGGGATTTTGAAATCGAGCAGTCGGTGCATGTTATCCATTGGTGTCTACTCTGGCTGTAGGGCGCGGACCTGTGCCGCGCCGTTGTTGGTATACCTCAGCCCGGCGCGGCACAGGTCCGCGCCCTACATGAGGAAAGTAATTGCCGGAAGCTTGGTTCCGTACTATAATGTGCCGCCATAGCCGTTTCAAGGGGAAATCAGCGGCAATTGAGGCCCCTTTATCGGCCAGATGGCAAACCCGCGCCAGCGCCGCCTTCCGCTTAACCGGAAGCATATTGCTCTTTCCTGCAGGTTAGGAGGACTCTATTGCCGGAAATTGGACGGAAAGAATTTGCGATACTTCGTGTTCTTGGTGACAGCGCTGGCCCCGTCGGCGGCTCGAATATCGCCAAAGCCCTCAAAGCACACGGCATCGAACTGACCGAACGGGCCATCCGTTACCACCTTCAGGCGCTCGACGAATTAGGCCTGACGGCCAACTTAGGCCGCGCCGGGCGCGAGTTGACGGAGGCGGGCAAGGCCGAACTCGCCAACGCGCGAGTCGCCGATCAGGTCGCCCTCACCTTCGCCCGCATCGAAACTCTCGCCTACCAGACCAGCTTCGATCTCCAAAGCGGCAGCGGTAAGATCGTCGTCAACCTCTCGCTGTTTCGCCAGAGCGAGTTCGACGCAGCGATGAAGGTCATGCGGCCGGTCTTCCACTCCCGCTACGCCACCAGCGACCTCGTCGCGGTCTTCAACCCCGGCCAGAAGGTGGGGGACCAGATCATCCCGCGCGGGATGACCGGCCTGGCCACCATCTCGGCCATTACCCTCAACGGCATCCTTCTGCACCACGGCATTCCGGTGCAGTCAGAGTTTGGCGGCCTCATTGAGATCGCTGGCCACGAGCCGGTGCGCTTCACTGACATCATCACCTACGGCGGCACTTCCATTGACCCGGTGGAGATGTTCATCAAGGGCAAGGCGACGTCCGTCACGCAGGCGATCGGGCAGGGGCGTGGCAAGGTGGGCGCAGGCTTCCGCATGTGCCCGGCCATCGCCCGCGACCACGTGATGCGCCTGGTGGACGCGATGTCAGCGTGGCGCTTGCGCGGAGTCATCGCCATCGGCGCCGAAAGCCGACCGCTGATGGAGATGGAGGTGGGGGTGGACCGCATGGGCCTGGTGATCTGTGCCGGCCTGAACCCCATCGCCGCCGCGGAGGAGGCCGGCTTCGCCACCGCGAGCCGCGCAATGTCGAGCCTGTTTGACTACCGGAGCCTGGAGGCGATATAGGGGCGGCTGGCAATCTTTCGATATTCTTCGCAGGCTACCGTCAGACTGGACCATACTTGCGGGGAGGCCGTTGGTCGCGGATGGGGAAGTTAATTCGTTCCTGAACCTGCCCCGGGGTATTGGCTCTTTGGGCGGAGGCTCTCGACGTGAGGGCCGCGCAGGTACGCAGTATCAAGGAGAAGCGGCAATGACGCTGTTTAGCAAAAAAGTGACGTTGGTGGCCTGGCTCGTGGGTGCGGGCGTGGTGTTGAGCATGCTACTGGGTGGTTGTGGTGGCGGCGGACTGGTTGGGCTAACACCGACGCCAGACGATGACGCGCAACCCGCGGCCGGCCAGATCGGCGCGGCCAAGTTCCACGTGGACGTTCCCAGTGGCAAGGTGACGGTTACCCCCATCGGATCCAACAAGACCGGGACGAAGGCGGTGCTGGGTTCCAACGCCGTCACTCTGACGAGCACAGACTTGCTCAATCAGCCCGGTGATGTAGGCCGGCGCTCGATCAGGATCAGCGCTCAGTACAGGGGCGACGAGAGCTACTTCGACCAACGGCTCCTGCTGAGCAACTTCACTAACCTCGCATCGATGCCTGACCGGCGATCTCAGACCGTAGTAGGCACTATCGCTACACTCACAGGCGAGAGCAATCCCCGCGCGATCTGTTTCGATCCTGCTGGCACCGCGTACATTGTCGACTCGTCGACCAACCGCCTGTGGCGGCGTGATGCGGGAGGTCTGCAGGCCTGGGTGGGATCAGGCAGCGCTGGCTACAACGACGGCGGCGCCGCGAGTGCACAGTTCAACGGACCTGAGAGTTGCGTCTTTGCCGATGTGCCGTTCAGGCCGATGATCATCGTGGCCGACACTGCCAACCACCGCCTGCGGTTGGTGGAT
>LSQX01153144.1_pt1 | contig 10488 bp, 10 predicted proteins | sample 654561 | NCBI WGS metagenome assembly LSQX01 (sample SAMN04489861, study PRJNA283612) | anaerobic digester metagenome | isolation source: 4 biogas reactors fed with cattle manure at either 37C or 55C with and... | place: Denmark: Kongens Lyngby | collected 2014
TTCGCTGATTCCCTGGCTGATCAGCACAGGTCTGCTGCACAGCATGTTCCTGACCCAACAAAGGAACATCTTCAAACGGACCAATGTAATCCTGATTTTGAGCAGTTATTTGCTGATAATCTTCAGCATTCTGATAACCCGGGCGGGGCTGTTGAGCTCGGTGCACGCTTTTGGAGAGAGCGCGATTTCCAAGCCGCTGATTGTTTTTCTGTTGGCGTTGGTTGCGCTTTCGATTGGTTTGATGATCTGGCGCTGGAAAAAAATGGACAGTGGCTGGGAATTCCAATCTTACTTCACTCGCGATTCCCTCTTTCTTTATACCTTAATTCTTCTGGTCGCAATCGCCGTCGTCTGCCTTTGGGGGCTGATCTATCCATTAGTCTCCCGTGCCTTCAATGGCACGGAAATTACCCTCGACCGGGGCTTCTATGACCGGGCGGCCACACCGCTCTTTGTCATGCTGGTGCTATTGATGGCGGTTTGCCCGCTGGTGGGCTGGTCGGTTGCCAGTTTGAAGAAGTTTGGCAAGCGCAGTCTGATCCCGCTTGTTGTGGCGGCATTGACGACAGCGGCAGCTTACATCTGGCTGAGCAAATCCTGGGTAGCACTGTTTTCTATATTTATCATTACCCTGGGTGTGTCAGTGCTGATTGCCACAACTATCCGTGAACTGATCAAGGTCGAAAAACCACTGCGAGCTTTCTGGAATATGCGTTCGCGTTATGGCGCATTCCTGGTACATACCGGTATATTGCTGATTATGCTCGGCATCATTGGCATAGAGGGGATGTCCCAAAGTATTCAGGGTACGCTCGTTCCTGGTGACAAGATGCCCCTGGGGAATTTCGGTGTTGAATACATCGAACTCACAGAAAATTATGACTCCCCTGAGTATCTCAGCGTTCGCGCTCAGATAAACCTTTGGCGGAACGACAAAATCGTTGGCAAGCTGACACCAGGCCAGGATGTCTATGAGAATCGCAGTGAATACGTGAGCATTCCAGGCAAACGCAGCACGCTCGCGGGTGACTTTTATACCATTTTGCTCGCTTACGACCCGACCATGGGTTTCGTTTCGCTCCAGGCGGCGATCAATCCGCTGGTGAATTTCATGTGGATCGGATCTTTCTGCCTTATTTTGGGGGCGGCTTTCAGTTTGAGCTCGCCGGTTGTGCAAGAACAGGCTCTTCGGAAGAGCGACGAGCGGGAAGACGACATTGTGATCGATGCGGATTGAACTGCGCGGGCTGAGCAAATCTTACGGCCGGTTGGCGGTCTTGAAGTCTTGCGACCTGGAGTTGCAAAGCGGACAGCTGCTTTGCCTGCTGGGTAGCAACGGCGCCGGGAAAACTACACTGCTGCGGGTCGTCAGTGGGCTGCTTAGCGCGGATCAGGGCGGACTATTCGTCGACGGGAAAGAAACTTCGCTCAACAGTGCACAATGGCGCCGGCAGTGCGCCTTTGTCGCCCATAAGACCTACCTCTACCAGGATCTGACCGGTTTAGAGAATCTGAGTTTTTTTTCTCATCTTTATCAGTGTGATTTCACCCAAGAAGAACTGCGCCGCCGGCTGGGGGATGTCGGGCTGGCAAGAGCAGCTGATAAACAGGTCAGGGCTTATAGCCGAGGCATGCAGCAGCGGCTGACAATCGCGCGGGCACTGTTGCCGGAGCCGGCGGTGGTGATTTTGGATGAGCCTTTCACCGGGCTGGATAAAGACGCCAGCGCGCTGCTGGTGAGAATGCTTGCCGGGGTGAAAGAACGCGGTGGCATGGTCTTGATGACCAGCCACGACCCACAGGCTGCAATCTCGGTGACGGATGCGTTTGTGCGTTTGAGCAGAGGAACTCTCACAGATGTCTTGCCAGTGAGGGGCAGGGTATGGGCTGAGCTTGAGCCGCTGCTCTACCCGGAACCAACCCCAAAGGCGCAGGCAGCATGAAAAACTGGCTGAACACGCTCAGGACGCTGATCTGGAAAGACCTCCTGCAGGAGTGGCGCAGCAAGGATATGCTTACAGCCATGCTGGCTTTCGCCATCCTGAGTATTTTTATATTCAATTACGCCATGGAGCTGGACCCACGCCAGAGGGCGGAACTGGCACCTGGGATTCTTTGGGTCGTGATCACCTTTTCAGGCACGTTGGGCTTGAACCGCTCGTTCGTAGCGGAGCAGGAGCAGGGGAGTTTTGACGCCCTGGTCATGGCGGTGCCCGGTTTGGGGAGTATCTGGCTGGCAAAACAAATCAGTAACTTTCTGATGATGATGATTTTGATCCTGATCGTCTTACCGGTCTACAGCCTGCTGTACAACCAAAACCTGTTCATTCCCGGCTTGATGATGACCTTAACTCTGGGGGCATGGTCGTTCAGTGCGGCCGGCACGCTCTTGGCCAGCATGACCGCCCAGACGCGCATGCGCGATCTGCTCTTGCCGGTTTTGCTCTTCCCGATTTTGATGCCGGTCAACATGGCAGTCGTCAAGGCTGGCACAGGCATTATGACCGGGGCGGCCGTGGCGAGCTACCAGGTCTGGCTGACCGTCTTACTGGTTTACGGTATTATTATGTCAACTATTTCTTTAATGGTGTTTGATTATGTTATCCTGGAATAAAAATATTCGCTTGTTGGCAGTCTTTTCGGCCCTGCTAATTTTAATTGCCTTCGGATTGGTGTTGTATTACGCGCCAGTGGAACAAAACATGGGCCTGGTGCAGAAAGTCTTCTATTTCCATGTCAGCGCGGCCTGGCTGGGGATGCTGGCTTTTTTAGTCGCGGCGGTCTGCGCGGTCTTGTATCTGAGGAAAGCCGACCTGGTTTTAGACGCTTATGCGGCGGCATCGGTAGAAATCGGGCTGCTTTTTACAGCGATTGCCAATTTTACCGGCATGATCTGGGCCCGCCCGGTCTGGAATACCTGGTGGACCTGGGATCCACGCCTGACAACCATGACGATTATGGCCTTTACCTACATTGCCTATTTTTTGCTGCGCAGGGGACTTGACGACCCGCTGAAGAAAGCGCGTTTTGGGGCCATCTACCTGATCATAGGCTTTGCCACCGTTCCATTGACCTTCTTTTCTGCCCGACTGCTGCGCACAATTCATCCCACGTTTTTTGGGAGTGCAGGCGCTGGCGAAATGGCAATGACCCCGGCGATGTACCAGACCATGGGTTTCAGCATCTTCGCCTTCTCGGTGCTGTTTGTGCTGTTGCTGATTGTTCGTACCAGGCTGCGCCTTAGCGCTCAGTGGCTGGAAGAGCAGGAAGCATTCCAGCAAGAAGAGGAGTTTGGCGAGGTGACCAGTGGCTGATACTTTCATCTACTTTTTAGCAGGCTACCTGGTGATCTTTGGCCTTTTGGGCGCCTATATTGGATGGTTATTGGTCTTGAATCGCCAGCTAAAGAAGAAAATTGATCAAAAGAAGGAAGAGAGCAGGTAAGGACATTGTCGGGGGGAATGGCGTTCTACTCGCCACTCCGCCGAACAAATAAGTCGGAGTATGGGAAAAGAGCCCTCATTACGCGGTTTCACCGGTACTTCGTCCGACCTACAACCGCATCCGATCTACAAAAATAACCTCTTACGCAATTTTTAAAAACCCATTTATGCACTATAATACTTATTGAGAAGAAATGAAGAAGAAAATCACGAGTCGCTCAGATAGAGGCTAGGTAACTGTGTCAAGAGCTCTTCGCGTAATACTCATTACAATCGGGGTCATCCTTTTACTTTACGCTGTCTACACTGTTTTTGGAAGACCCGCTATACCCTTGCCAGCTATCCGGTATCCGGTGCCAGCTGGTCAGCCTCTTCACGATATCATCACAGCAACAGAATCCAACCAGGTTAGAGTTACCCTGAATACCAAGGGGAAACTCGAGATGCTCAGCGAGGATGACGAGTTGGTCACGCTCGATTACACGCCGGAAACGCTGGCCAACACAGTCGATCTCGCCCTGCGTCTCGCACCCGGTCAAACTCTCACAGCTTACCAGGAATTTGTGCAGAGGTATCCTATCTACCCCCATTTGGCTAAATACGTCAACAATTTTTTCTATGGTATTTTGCCATTACGCATATCCGTCATATTGACACCCAACCCATAAAAACTTAATCGATTAATTTAAAATAACAGGGAGACAAAGGAAAAAAATGAAAAACAAACAAAACCTAATCAAAATTATCATCGCGCTTGTGCTCGTCTTAGGGATCAGCCTGATGCAGCACACTCCGACAGCTGTCGCGGATGTCCCCTTGCAGGAGGACATCAGCAATGTGATCCACATCGATGTCACTTATGATCCAGGCACCAAGACCTACAGTGCTGGCGGCTTTTCATTCGAAGAACTGCAGCAATTTGGCGCGCCTGAGATTCCTGACGAAATCTGGGCACTGTTGACAGTGTTTAACAATCTCTCCATCCGCGTCATTGGTGATGAGATCCAACTTTTGACCGACGATGCCAAGCTCTTTAGTATGGCTTTTGACGAGAATGCCCGCCAGTTTGTCTATGATATGCTGAATGTTTATGTGGAAGGCGGCAGAGTCGACCGGGCAAGGGCAGAATCCTGGCTGGAGCAAGCAGATTTTGACTTTACCTTGCGCAAGACAAAAGCGGTCAGCGAGCCGCTGCGCATCCAGCTTGCCACGCTGCTGCAGGTAAAAATCGCCGAAAGTGGAGCGATATCAGTTGAGGGTATCCCGACCGGTATGGGCCTCACTGGCGACACGGCCGCACTGATGGAAGCCGCGAGCATCGAAAATGCCAAAATTTGCTGGAGCAAAGGCGTTGTGAATGGCGAAGTCAATGGCAGCCTGCTGCCGCAAATCACCCTTTATGAAGACGGTGTGATCGTGATCGACAGGGCTTTTGGCTTGAACCTGGGCGATTTATCGCCAATCTTTGAATCAAGCTTTGGTGCCGGCATCGTCCTTGGCGATGGCGCTCCTGTTGTGGGTGAGTGCTTGCCGTAAAACAAGCTCAACAACGAAAACTGCGCAGCTCTGTAGTAAAAAAGACCGCCTGCCTCCTGCCCAGGGGGCGGGCGGAAAATTCAGGCTAAATAATCTTCCGTCTGCTTAGCTGCTTTTGTTAGGTGAGCAATTTAGGCTTGCCACTGGAGAACGGTCTTGGTCGGGGGCAATAGGCTGGGACGATAACCAAAAGAAAAGCCGGGTTCCATATAGAACCCGACTTTGTGTTTACATAGGTGAATATCAACCTTTGACTGAGCCCTGGGTCAGGCCGCCTACAATTTGATCTTGTAAAATCAAATAGATGATCATGATTGGCAGGGCAGCAATCAGCGCGCCAGCAGCGAAAACACCCCAATTTTTGGTGTACTGCCCGGCGGTGAAGATCTGCAAGCCGACCATTACGGTCTGCATCTCGCGTTGAGTCAGCAGGGTCCTGGCGATAATAAATTCGCCATAGGTGCCGATGAAACTCAATATCGAGATGACCGTCAAAATCGGGCGCAGCAGCGGCAAGATCAACTTCGAGAAAACCTGCCAATTAGTAGCGCCGTCCACATGCGCGGATTCGTCGATATCGCGAGGGATGGTATCCATGTAGCCTTTCATCAGCCAAATGTTCATGCCCATAGCGCCACCGGAATAGACCAAAATCAACCCTGCATGGGTGTTGAGACCAAACCATGGGACAATATCGCCGATTTGCTTGACGATAGTAAACAAAGCCACGATCGCCAACAGGTTCGGAAAACTTTGGACGAGTAGAATCGCCTTGAGCATACTCTGTCTGCCCTTGAATCGGAAACGTGAGAAGGCAAAAGCCGCCAGGGTGGTCAACGAAAGCGTAAGCAGTGTCGAAATGGTGGATACAATCAGAGAATTCTTCAACCAGGTGAAAAATGGAAAAATAGGGTTGCTTACCAGTTGCCTGAAGTTGTCAAAACTCCAGTTGTTGGGGATCAGTTTTTGATTTGCCAGGTCATTAACCGGGTTGATGGAGGCAGAAATGATCCAGAGCAAGGGGAAGACACTAAAGATGATCAGGACCACTGCCAGCGCCCAACGCCAAACCAGACCAATGGTGCGGCTGCGTTTGATGGATGATGGATGTTTAGACATTTTCGCCAACCTCCTCCCACATATTGGTGAACTTGAATTGCAATAGAGACATAACCGCAATCAACACGAACAAAATCAATGAGATCGCTGAAGCATAACCATATTGCACACCGCGTCCACTGGCAAAAGCCAGGTTGTAGACGTAACTGATGATAATGTCGGTGTAGCCAGCCTGGGTGGTTGCCGTTGGTATAGGCGGTCCGCCATTGATGAAGGCATAGATCAGGTTAAAGTTGTTGAAGTTGAAGATGAATGAAGCTATCATCAACGGACCAACACTGACCAGCAAGAGGGGCAGGGTTATTGCCCAGAACTTCTGCCAGCCGCTGGCACCATCGATTTCGGCAGCTTCATAGATGTCGCCAGGGATGGATTGAAGAGCGCCACTGGAAACCAGCATCCAATAGGGATAGCCCAACCAGGTGTTTACTATCAGCAAGGCTGCCCGGGCAAGCCAGGGCTCAGTGAACCAGCGCGGCGAAATGTTGAATACACTTTCGAGCATGCGGTTGATGACGCCCAGGTCGGGGTTGAACATACCCCGCCAAATCAGGATAGTGATCAGGCTGGGGATGGTGTAAGGGATCAACAGCAGCGATCGCAGTAGCTTCTTGCCTTTGAACTTGGGGTCGCCATAAATAATGGAGATCACCAAGCCCAATGAAAAGGTCAACACGAGACTGCCTGTGGCGAAAATAAAGTTCCAGATAACAATTGTCACCAGAGGTCCGCGCAAACCTGGACTGTTGATGAACTGCACAAAGTTCTTTGTGCCGACAACAGCAGTGTAGCCAGGGATCAACCGCTCTCCGTTGCGGGCAATATAGGTACCTTGTTGATCAAAATATGCCCTGCCCGTAGTCTGGTCGGTGAAGGTATTGGTTGCAGCGTCATAAGCGTAGAGCGGTTGCAGCTCGGCCGCTTCTGATGGGGAGCGCACCTGAATGGTGTTTTCCGGATCGCCAAAGCGGATATTGGTCAGGTTCTTATCAGTAGAAGCAAGAATGCGGTTGAGTCGGGTGTAGCCTTCAATCGTAACCGGGGCTCCATCTTCATCAAGCTCTCCGATGCCGTTTTCTCCGCTTACCAGGGGGATCTCAGCATCGCCTTCGATGTCAACCTGGGTGACCAGCGAGTTATTACCTTCGGCATCCTTGAGCCAGAGCAAATACTCATTGTCCGCTGAACGGTAAGCGATCCATTGATAAGCTTTGCCTGTTTCAGGCAAATAAGTTTTTGCCTGAATTTGGTCGATAGCCTGTGTCTGAGTGATCAGGTGACCGTCGCCATAGTTGGTAAAAGCGTTATAAATCGTGTAAACAATTGGGAAAATGGAAAAAAGCAGCCAGGCGGAAAGTCCGACAGCCATCCACTTGAACATGTACGCCTTCGGAACGAGGAAGGCGACACTGATCATGATAATAATGATAACGAAACAAATCCCCAGCGGGATATAACCCAGACTAAAGAGTTTAAACGCAAAAAAACCCAGGGCGATATCGACGATGAGAATAATCAGATAGGTGAATAAATTGCCGGCACCAAAAAGGGTTTTCTTGGCGAACTCATCAGTAGTGAGCGTGTCGTTGGCAGCCATCAGATAATTCTCCTTTCTTTGTTGATAAAAAGGAGGCTTGCTACTGCAAGCCTCCTGTACCGACTAGATCTTACGGGAGTTGGATGTCCAGTAAGTGAGTTTCCGGATCGTAGACGAAAGTGACTTCGCCTTCGGCCGGAACTGTGAACATGATGTTGTCACCACCAGCGACGCCGTCAACACCATAATTGGTGTCCCAGCCGCCGTCATGGGCAACTTTGACTTCGTAATCGCCAGCGGGGATGGTGAAAGTGGCGGTGTAGAGACCGTCATCACCAAGGGTCATGGCGGTTTCGGCGCACTTGGGATCCCATTCGCAATCAAAACCAGCAGCTGATTGCCAGGAGCCGGGCAGGTTAACCATGCCGGTGGTGTCCAAACCGATCGCGGCAACAATGGCTTCCTGAGCGAAAGTGTAGGCTTCTTCGGGTGTCTTGGAACCGTCGAAGATGAAAGTCAGGGCATTGCCCCAGTCACCCCAAACCTTAACCATTTCGGGCAGGGCGGGCATTGGCTGGGCATCTTTGCCGGCTTCGCCGATGGCTTGCAGATCAGGATCATCAACCAAAGCGAGGGCGGGCAGATAGGCAGGAGCGCGGGGATCGGCTTCGTAGAGAGCGATCATAGCGTCTTCGGTTGCCACGAACTCGGTCAGGAAGGCTTGCGCAAGCAGGATATTCTCAGACATGGAATTTACCGCAAAACCCTGGACGCCCATGAAGGGGACGCCGCCATCGGGGAAGTTGGTGATACCGTAATTGGTGCCAGCATTTCTGAGGTTATTAATCTCCCAGGGTCCGTTCATGAAGAAGGCCACGTCGCCATTGAGGAACATGGACTTGGCGGTGTTGCCATCGAGGTTGTCAGACAGAATTCCGTCTTCTTTCCACTGCAATGCCATTTCGCCAAACTTGATCATACCTTCAGAACCAACACCAACATCGTTGGGGTCGTAGTCGCCGTTTTCATCCAGACCGAAGATATAGCCACCCTGAGAGGTCATCCAGGGATAAGCGTCGTAGGAAGTTCCGGCCAATACCATACCGTATTGAACTTTGTCTTCGTCGATCAGGGTTCTGGAGAGGTCATAGACCCCCTGCCAGGTGGTGGGGACAGTCTCAACAACGTCTTTGTTGTAGAAGAAGCCCAGGTTTTCAGTAGCGTATGGCATTCCATAGAGTTTGCCATCGTAGCTGAAAGCTTTGAGAGCTTGCTCAGTGAAATCAGCTGCCTTGGCACCAAGGTCGAGTTCGGCGATCAAGCCAGATTCGGTCAGGGCAGGCAGTTGGTCGTGGGCCAAAACGATGATGTCTGGGCCTTCACCAGCAGGTGCAGCCACGAGGAATTGGTCGCGAATACCAGAAATATTCTCGACGACGACTTCGACGTTGTACTCAGCCTGGAACTCAGCACCCAGTTCAGTCAGAACGGGGGCGCGTTGCTCGTCAGCCCAGATACGCAGGGTAGCGGCAGGCTGTACAACTTCTTCAGTTGGCTTTTCGACAACGGGTTCTTCGGTGGGTACTTCAACTACCGGAGGTTCCGTCACGACGGGGGTCTCTGCTGGAGTGCTACATGCTCCCACGAGCAGAGTCGCAATCAGGGCGATTGCAATTAACAAATAACTTTTCTTCATTGGTTTCTCCTTTTGAAACTATTGAAATTTTTGGCAATTTTGCCAGAAAGTAGCGTTATCATCCTTACTCCCGCTTGTTCCCGTTATGCCAGTTCAAGACTTGCGAATTGGTCAGGCTGAGGAATGAATCGGGGGAAAGGGTGCTTTCAATGTGTTGGCTGACATCCAGGAAGTGAGAGGTCTCGCTTTTGCTAAAACGAGACATGAGAGAATCGATTTGTCCTACAAAGCCTGGATAGACTTCAGCCAGTAAATCAGTTCCTTTTTCAGTCAGGTAAAGTTGGAAACTACGGCGATCGTTAAGGTCGTTCTGGCGGGTTATCAGCCCGTCTTTGTGCATACCCTGGACGACACGGCTGGTATTGCTCTTATTGCAGAGCAGCCGGTTGCTCAGGTCGATGTAGTTGATGCCGGGGTTTTGAGAAACGTGCAGGAGGATGTAGAAACGGGCGACATTGAGACCATACGCAGAAAGATAAGCCTTCTCATGGTTATCAATATGAAGGAAGACTGCCTTCAATGATTCGTAAAGATGCATCCGCTTCTCCAACATATCACCCCAACTGTTAATGGTTGACTAGGAAACTATTTACTTAAATTTTAACAACATTAGTGGTTTTGTCAAGGTGGATATAGATAGCTTGCGTCATACAATTATAGGGAGGAATGGCGTTCAACCAGTCCTGGCCGGGAATACCCGGTCATTTCTTCAGTCAAACCAGATCGGGTTTGTGACTAAAGCGGGGACCATGGGGAGACCCGGGAAAAATGTGCGCCAGATTTCAAGCCTCAGGTAACCAGGTTTCTCGACCGGGACTACGATCTGCCACTCACCATTGTCTGGCGAGGTCAAGAGTGTATTGTCTCCGTCCTGATCGATCAATCTAATCTGATCGCCTGCCTCTAACCCTGAGGCTTCGATCAGAACCTCCTGACCCGGATGCCAGGGGAGCACATCCCCATAAGTTTTTCCTTCGGAGTTCAATTCGATGTGCAGCTGTGTGGGGCTGTAGGTGAAATAGCTATGTCCGGCTTTGACCGCCGCAAGGATGTCGCTTTCGCTGCCTGACCAGCTTAAAACATTGATGGTTGGATTAGCCAGGCGCTGAAAGATCGTGTCCTCGTGATAATCACTACCGCAGATTGCCACCTGGCGA
>LSQX01298129.1_pt1 | contig 10487 bp, 7 predicted proteins | sample 654561 | NCBI WGS metagenome assembly LSQX01 (sample SAMN04489861, study PRJNA283612) | anaerobic digester metagenome | isolation source: 4 biogas reactors fed with cattle manure at either 37C or 55C with and... | place: Denmark: Kongens Lyngby | collected 2014
CGATACAGAATAAGGGCAAGTATAATTCCTCCGATAAAACCCCCTATGTGGGCAACATTATCTATATTTGCATTGGCAATACCACCATATAGGCTAAAAACTGTAAATAATATAATCTGTCTGCTGCTTATATCCTCCAAACGTCCTTTGTTAACTAGCAGAACATATCCCATGGCTCCAACGATTCCAAAAATAGCACCTGAGGCTCCTATGGATAATACCCATCTATCCTTTATCATATTATAGCTGATAGATGAAATTCCCGCAATAATTCCCGAACCAAAATAAATAATCAAATATTTTATTTTCCCTGCAGCCCGTTCCAGATTGTCTCCTACAAAAAACAATACCAGCATATTATTCATTAAATGCTCAAAATCGGAGTGAAGAAACATCGATGTTAGTAATCTATAGTATTCTCCCTCTTCCTTTATCATATACCATGACAAAGCTCCATTTTGTAAGGCATATTCACTTTCACCAAATACCGCCGTATGGTGGGAGAGCAGATATATGATTATATTTACTGCAATAAATAGTGTATTAAGCAAGGTTACCCATTGTATTTTATGGTCATGGGAATTAAGACTTTGGGCATACCCTTTATCATCGAGCCCCGAAGAGTATTCCTCATTATGAATTATATTTTCAATAAAGTGTGCCAGCTCTGTAAAATATGGTGATTGATCTTCATATATTATAAGGCGTCTATTCCACAAATCCACTAAAAAATGGTCCTCTTCGTCATAATGAAAACGCCTTGCCCTCTCAGGCACAGCAGTAAGAATAAGGCCTAATACATGAATATCCAAAAATCCGCTTTCATAAAATCTTTTTTTTATATTATCTATAATTCGCCTGTATTCATCCGGTGATACCTCATTACCCGATATTGCACGAAGAATCAAGACAATCTCTGTTCCCATATGATTCGAACGATAAAACATGTCTATGGCACTGATTTTAATATCAAGCTTTTGATAATCCATGTAAATTAATTGTCTAATAATACCGTCTTCTATTCTCATTTACACTTATCCTATTCTATATTCGCTAACTACTCCTCCGCCCACGAAAATGACCGTCGGACTGCCTTATGCCAGCCGTCTAGTAGCATAGCTTTATATTCTTTTTCCATATTAGGCTCAAATGTTTTAGATAAAGCCCAGTTTTTCTTTATCTCATCCTTGTCCTTCCAAAAACCCACGGCTAATCCAGCAAGATATGCCGCTCCAAGAGCCGTTGTTTCAATACATTCAGGCCTTAGAACCTTAGTGTCTAGGATATCTGCTTGGAATTGCATAAGGAAATTGTTAGCACAGGCTCCTCCGTCCACTCTTAAGGATTTTAGGTTTGCTCCCAAATCGTTCTCCATCGCTTTAAGCACATCATAGGTCTGGTAGGCTATGGATTCTAAGGTGGCACGAATGATATGCTCTCTATTACAGCCTCTGGTAATTCCGATAATAGCTCCCCTGGCATACTGATCCCAATATGGTGCTCCCAATCCTGTAAAGGCGGGTATAACGTATATACCATTTGAATCATCTACCTCATAGGCAGCTTTTTCACTTTCAGCCGCGCTACGGATTAATCTTAATTCGTCCCTAAGCCATTGTATGGCCGCCCCGGCCACAAAGACGCTTCCCTCTAATGCATATACCACTTTGTTATCAGAGCATGCCGCAATTGTAGTAAGTAGATTATTCTTACTAATAACAGCTTCTTCTCCTGTATTCATCAGTAAAAAGCAGCCTGTTCCATAAGTGTTCTTAGCCTCTCCTTTACTAAAGCAACATTGTCCAAACAAGGCGGCCTGCTGATCCCCTGCTGCCCCCGAAATCGGAATTTCCTCTCCAAAGAGCGTTCTATCAGTATAACCATAGATACAGCTTGAGGGCTTAACCTCAGGAAGCATAGCATAAGGTATTTCAAGCTCTTCTAAAAGCTTCTTATCCCATTTAAGCTTCTTAATATCAAATATCATAGTTCTTGAAGCATTTGTATAATCTGTTATAAAGGTCTTACCCTTAGTCAGATTCCATATTAGCCATGTATCCACCGTACCAAAAAGCAGATTTCCCTTCTCTGCCTCCTTCCTTGCCTCGGGTACCTTGTCTAATATCCACTTGATTTTAGTTCCTGAGAAATAAGCATCCGGAATAAGTCCGGTGGTTTCCTTTATATAGGGCTCTAATCCCTTTTTCTTTAATTCATCTATCATATCGGCGGTTCTTCTGCATTGCCATACTATGGCATTATATACAGGCTGTCCGGTATTTTTGTTCCATACTATTATCGTTTCCCTCTGATTGGTTATTCCAATCCCGGATATCTCTCCTGCATCAATATTCAGCTTTGCCATTGCCTCTGTGGCAACAGAGATTTGCGAGGACCAGATTTCCATGGGATCATGCTCCACCCAGCCTGGCTTAGGATAAACTTGAGTAAACTCCTTCTGAGCCATGCTCTTTATCTTACCTGATTTATCAAATATAATACATCGGGAGCTAGTAGTCCCCTGATCAAGCGCCATTACATATTTCTTCATCCCAACACCCCTCTTCATATTATATCTTGAATACACAGATTAGGAGCTCAAAAGCTACGCATCTTCGCTCTCGTTACACTTATCCATGTTAATCATCACATTTTTTCATGACATATAATACATGTCACAAAAAATGTGCTGTTTACCATGGACTATTCTGCTTATTATGGATATTGTAACATTCTTAATCTAGCATGTACATAAAAAATGAAATAACTTACATTAGCAAGCTATTTCATCATCACCTTATCTTTGCTTTATTATTCTATATTTGAAACATATACTTTATACCTGCTATAGATACCTTATCGTCTTTAGTAAGCTCATGTCTTTGATAGCAGGATAATGAATTATCATTTAGAATGGTTCCATTCGTAGAGTTTAAATCAGTAATATAGTACTTTCCCTCTTCCTTTGTAATTTTTACATGATATCTGCTAACCACCTCCTTATCAAGGCAGTAATCTACATTGCTTTTTAGCTTTCCAATAACAAAAGGGAAATCCCTTATCTGTATCACATCATATGCCTCCTTATCCTCAGGCTCAAGACAACAAATACCCAGGGATGGTTTTGCATTTAGTAGAACTGTATAATTTGATTTATCCTCCGATTGGCCTTTCTCTTCTGGCCTTTTTTCTTGTAATGTGTACTCATCCTCCCTCTTAAGTAGATCTGCTTTTACTAGGGGCGAAGGCATAGTATTATATTCAAGTCTTGGGTCCACATACTCATGCTTGCTTATAATTTTAGTTAATCTCTTATTCTTATTCCATATAATTTTTATGAGATAACCGATTACTATAATGAGAATAAAAAGTAAAGCCATAAACTTACCGTAATCTATTCTATTTCCTATAGAGGTATATACGATTCTTAGGTTAATAGCGATAACAAGCACCATTATAGCTCCTACAATACAAGCTCCGGTGTATATATAGGTTTCTAATGGATAATAATACTCTTCTCTTTCATCTGATACCTTTTCCATCATGACAGGAATCTGCTGCTTAGGCTTTTGTTCTTCCGACATAACCACAGGTATCTTTAGACTATCCTTTTTGCTTTCTCTGATTGCAGAGAGAAGATTATTAAAGCAAAGTCCTTCGTCACGGCACACTGCATACAGATTATATATATAAAGTACAGCCTCTTTATCATTGTACTCGACCTTGTTCATAAGATATTCGATCAAGGTAGCCATCTGTTTACGAATGTCTTTGTTATACCCCGGTAGATAAGCGACATACGCCTGGCACGATATAAGTTCTATGTATATATGCTCCGGCTCAAGTATCAAGTCATTTTCATTAAGTAAATACTCATAGGCTTGCTCTATCAAATCCGCCAGATTAATAAAGAGTTCTTTTAGCTGTTCATAGCTAATCGTACTCTTTATATAAATGGTATCGATGGACTGCTTTGATGTAATATCATAATAATATAGAACCCGATTATCAATGCTTCTTGACTCAGGCTTTATGATACCGTCTATGGAATTTGCCTGCAGCATATACACACAATAAGTCTCCCTACTGCTATCATCTATTTTAGGTATAACTAGATAATTATGATGAAGATCCTTAATATAGCTTACATCCATTGTCCTTCTCCTTTATTTATTAAGGTAAAATTCTGCCAATGCTTTCCTTTAGCTTATCTAAGCCCTTTATCTTAGACCCTGTGTCTAGGATGACCTCTGATATTCGAACCGAATCCGCAGGATAATGATATGCGGCTTCTGCTTCTACTACCAAGGACTTATCCAAAGGAATTATCCATGATAATCTCTGTAGAGGAAACTTAAAGCCTCCTTCAACCCTTATAGTGATATTTAGAGCTTTTTTTGATACATTAACCTCTGTAATACTTGTTGATATTAAGCCCTTTGATAAGAGCCTGATAATATACTCTTCAATCTCATTCTCCTTAATGTCTGACCCTTCAAAAATTCTACTTACTAAGCCCTTATTAATTTCACTATAGTTTACCCTTCCTGTTTCAATATCTGCTTCATGCTTAAGATTCATGGTCGCTTTATGTAAAACTCCATCAGTAATACCACGTATTCTACAGAAATCATGAAGGTAGAATGACAAATAAATAATAAATACCATTATAAAAAGTACCAGGGGCATCATAAATACAGCCTCTAAGGTAACACTTGCCCTAGCCTTCATTCCATCCTCTCCTCCCCCTCTAACAAATTAAGACTTCTATGCTCCATACAAGGGAGAATTTCTCTCCCTTTTTCATATCCATATGGGAATGCTTATGCATAGATAGGATAATAAAAGAAAGGGCATAAAAGGAATGGCTTTTTTTCTGTTCGCCTTACCAAGTACCATTAAGGCTATTGAAAATACAGCTGCCATTGCAAGCGCTATTGCAAATAGCTCCATATTACTCCAAAAGCCAATGCCCATGCCGATAACTCCCAGTACCAGTCCGTCCCCGATGCCTATCTTGCCCCTGGTAGCTTTACTTAAAAGCACTACCCCTAATCCCAGAGACAAGCCCAGTATTCTATCTATTACAGATGGCCTTGAGCAGAAGGGTATACATATACACAACAAAATTGCAGTAATCAAAACCACCCCTACTCTTATTTTCTTCCATTTTATATCCTGGGCTGTAACTATAATTAATAGCAGGCCTATTAATATTTTACTTATGAGTTCCCACATGCCTTCTCCTTCCTCTTTCTATACTTTTTATTTACCACATCTTTTGCAGGACGCTTTATCTTTAACCTCAGACAAGGGCACTTCCCTGACGCTTCTTTTTATTTTAGAACATCCCTTGTTGCTATGGTACCTGTCACCATATGAGGTAATGTAATATGTTCCTACCCCAGAATTATTTTTAGCGCAGCAGGCTTCACAGGGATAATATTTCCCTCCATTTTTATTCCTCTGCCAGGTTGGCTTACCGTTAATAGACTCTATGGATAGATTAATGTGAGAGCAGCTTCTCTTAAGATGATACACCGTTCCACTTTCGGTGATATAGACTATGGTCTCTTCGTTTTCATTCTCCTCGACAATAGTATATAGAGGGGGAAGCTGATGTCCGTGCCATCCCCTTAATTTTACCCTTTGTATCATATTCATTTCTTGAATACCAAAGATTCTGATAGGAACCCTAACCCTATATCTGATTACTATATCGATGTCATCATTTCCCTCTAGTACGCTTGAGCCATCAAAACGGATGCCGTCAAATCCCCCGACTACAAATAAATTATTACTAATATCCGTGTTCAGCTTGCTTGTCACTGTATGCTTTAAAAGCACCTTATTAATAACAGCACCTGTCAACTCCTGCAATCCGGTTTGGATTCCCTTTTCGAATATAGAGGCATCTGTTTCTTGGGCATCCTGGACATCATGAAAATCCGAGTACATATATGCTGCCCTTGCCATGCTTAGACCGGATTCTGTCAATGCCTCCTGTAATACTTCTTGAAAGTTAATTATTTGTATAAGGTATAGAAGGCTTATAAAAAAGAACAAAAACAGTGGAAGAACAAATGAAGTCTCCACCGTAAGAGAGGCATGGCTTCTTTTCTCTTTAATATGCTTTATATTTTGTATTAGTTTCATATGCTTATCTTTCCTGCTTTTCCTTATCCCTTCTAATGATGGTCTGGGATGCCCGTTCTTCTAATAAAATAATGATGTGTCAGCAAATGATTTCTTGGAGAGAGATTTTTGATTTGATTATTTGATTATAGAATTAAAAGATGTGAAAATTACTATAGAAGAGCGGACATCCCGAACCACCATGGCCTGGAATTCGGTTCCTTTAGTAGCTACATTCTGCCCGGTACATGAGACCTTTGTTGGTGTCAGTGCCTATATATTTATGCATAAATGAAAATGTAGTAAAGAGTGGCTTTATATTAAATTTAGCCTCTATTTCATATCCAAACATACAATTTTGGAGGTTGAAATCCTTACCATATCGTATTTTAATGTTCTCTTGTATTAAGTCCATCATTCGATATGATAGCTTTCTTTGACTGGTCAGGCATAGAAACAGCGTCAAATAATCCTTATAAGAAAGTCCCTTCTCGTCTTTATACAGTTCTGCCTTTTTTTGAATATATCCTCTAGTTAGCATTAAAAGATCGCTATATTTTAAATCTACATTTTTTTTAATTATAGGTATGTCCTTACCTGTAAGTAGAGCACAGGTATCTACAAGAGCTGCGGCAATAGCAAGTAAAATCATTAATAGTCCTTGGGTAATGGCAACCAATATTGGAAGTCCTGTAAAGCCCACTAATGAGGTGGCTATGGATTTTGCTTCCTTCCATTTCTCCTTACTCCCTAATATGGTTACAAAATTTAGAATAGTTCTTATTAATATTAGCCTTCCTATTACATCTTTAAGGTTGTCCTTATCCGTGGTCCTTCCGTATATCAAGTATTCCTGCTCATAGGTTAGTACCGAAGGCTTTCTTCCTTCCTTTTCCTCCTCATTTACTGGAAATATATTAAAGTGTTCCTTTATATAGCCTTGAATTAGAATACGTTCTAATATTTCATCGGCTCCATAACCTACTAGAGCGCCTAGACTATAATCACCAAAGCCACCAAATAAGCCACCTGTACCCGCATCCTTGCCGCCGATATTCATGTTCTTAAATAGATTAGAAAAAGAAAATCCACCCCCTTCCTCAGACAGCAGATCTATAACAGATGGGAGAAGCTCAGAAGATATTTCCTTGTCAGATATAGTCTTAGGGTCAATTACCAGACTTGTGATCCCTTCTGCTATAAGATCCTTCATGCCGCCTAAGAAATCCGGAGACTCCTCTTCCTCTATAACTAGGGTACTGTAGTTAATATTAAGCCCATTCGTATCATAAGCCGATAGCTCTAGGCATGCTCTTTCATAAGCATTTCTGGCATTTGCATAATCACCGCTTGTTATGGCCTCGTTCCCCTTGTATAGGCTTTCTATACATGAGGTTAGCACATCGCAATCCTCTGTTAATATCTCTTTCATTCTAGGGAAATCATAGCCGTTACTGTTGTCTATCTGATATCGCTTTAGCTCCTCTAATCCTTCCTCAAGACTTTCTAGGATTTCCGAACCTAATCCTTCCTTCTGACTATTAAAGCTCTCTTCATAGGATTTGATTAGAGGCTCTGCCTCCTTGCTGGTTATAATAATTTGCTCTAGCTCAATAATTGCTTGACGAGATAATATGAGGCTATCGGAAGCCATATTACTTATATCGTTTCCATTTACCGTTATGGCATCAATACATTCCGCTTTCTCTATACTATAGTCCTCAAGCTCTTCCTTTATGGCTTTTGCCTGATCCTTAAGCTGAGATATTCTTTTTTTCGCCTCCTCTATGTCGGCCTTTACAGATTCCTTATAGTCTTTATCTTCCTTTTTAATACTAGGTAATATCTCTTTTAACTGCTTTAATGCTATATTCTCATCCTGCAGCTCTACATAAAGAGTCGAAAGACTTCCTTCTAATGTCCCTATGGCACTAAGTGCTTCATCTAACCTTTCAAAGCAACTAATGATTACATCAAACGATTCAGAGGGATCTCTATATTGATTCTCAAGTGCTAAAAATACCGTTTCATTGTTGATTCCTGCACTATCCATGGTTGGATAGCCATATAGGATTTTCTTGGTAAAGCTTTGTTCTGTCCTTAGTCCTCCATTTTTTCCTCTTATAAGGCCTTTTTTCCCGGTGGATACCCCATCTATATATTTCATCAGAGCAAGCATACCCTCATCTATGGTAACCAACTTTTCTTCAAGCTCAACTTTTTCTTCGTATAGAATACTTACCTTTTTTGGTTTCTCAAGAAGTGATGCTGCATCTAAAAAAAACTCTACCGCATCTCCTACTGTCCTATACTTCATATATTCGGTTACCTCATGAATAAACACTTCCCCTTTGTAGTCTACAAGCTTGGTCCCATTTGTTACCTCTACCGATTCCAAAAAACTAGAATATAGGTTTAGCCTTCTATCCGCTCCGTAAATTCCTTGACTGGGGTTAAGTGTATATGACATGTAGTCTTGCATTCTTCCTGCAATCTCTCCGTAATCACAGGAATCACTAGCAAATGAGGAATCCAGTCCCAGTAGATGGTATTCCTCCATAAGAGGCCCATAAAATCCTGCCAACACCGAATCCATAGAGGTCGTTAAAGCCCGTTCTGCAAATACCATGGCAGTTGTTTGCCTGGCTCCCTCTATAACTGTCATTAGAAGGGATAGCACTAGGAGTAGCACTAGGCTTAAAAACACTGTAATAGAAGCCCTTTGACTATTGTTCTTTTTATATTTTTCCAATTTTATGCCCTCTTATGGAGTATTTAATGTATCTACCTGATCGTTAATTGTATCAAATACAGAGTTAATAATATTTGTTATTTGCTCCCGAAACAGAACCACCAAAAGTACTAAAACCAACAGAATCAGTATAATTTCTACGATACCTATTCCGTCTACCTCTGATTTTATGAATTTTTGTATTTTTATTATCATCCTTTTTCCTCTGTCCTTAATGACAGTTTTCCTTTCTTAAGTCTATATGTAGGCTATTTATTGCATAGCTAGTTCTATAAAGTTAATTTACATTTGAAAAGAAATAAATGCAGGTATTAAAATAATAATCAGAACTATAAGTAGCATTATCATCATAGGACCTAAAAGCTTTGTAGATGCCTCCTCACCAAGCCTTTTTGTGGTTTCCTTTCTATCATTAAAGGCTTCCATAGCCTCTTGTTTTAGTAGATCCATCATGCTTCTATTTCCCTTTTTAAGATTTTGTACCAGTATGGAGGAAAACTTCATATAGGGGAGAAGTCCTGCTCTCATGCCAAACTGTTCATAGGCATTTGCCTCAGGTAATCCAAGTTTAAGCTCATGTAGTGTTAATAGCATTTCCTCGTATGCATATCGTTTTTGTCGGTTGCTTAGGTTGGTTTTTTGCCTATAATCCTCACAAATTTTGATCCATGCTTGCCTAATAGTCATTCCAGCATTCACAAGTAGATTAAATTTATTAATAATTTCGGGATAATCAAGAAGCATTTGATTCTTTCTTAACTTTATTTTCTTATCTAATGACCTGTCCATAAATACCCACAGAACAACTGCCCCGACTAAGCCTAATACAAGAATCGAAAAGGCGGTGTCACTTTCAGGCTTATTCCATGTAAGAAGATAGTCTCCTATCCTCCCTGGGAGATTCCATTCCTTCGCTGTTCTGGTCTCTTGCTCGGTAGTATCAATCGCCTTTTGAAGCTCCTTATATAGGAGGGATCTTTTGTCTAATTCTTTAGGCCATATGGTCAAGAGAATTGTATGCTCCAGTCTTTTTTCCTCGTATCTCAGAAGAGCGGTAACTTGGGTGTCAAAGCTTTCATCAGGCATATCCTCATTCATAAGCCTTCCATTACTCGAAATAAGCCGATAGTCCCTTGGAATCCATTCTACAATTATACCTGTGTTCGGAATATCTCTAATAAAATTCAGATCCTTATCTATGTATTCAAAAGCCTCGTTATCTCCCAGTAGCTCCTGCTCAAGGTATGGAATCGCTTTATCTAATACCTTCTTCCACTCCTCATCAGTATATATGCGCTCCTTATTTTGAATGGTTATTTCATCTTCATAAACATCCTCCTTATCTCTTTCATTTTCCATTTTAAACTGAAGTGACAGATGACTATCTCCTTGGCCCTCCTTTGGCCTTGAAAGACCAGCTTCAAGGAATTTTGGCTTAGAAAGGTCTTGAAGGGACACCATCAAGGAGATAGAAGAAAATGCGAATATAACGAATATAAATAGAGATGTTTTTTGATACAAATAATGCTTTATTTGATTATCATGACGATCCGAAACATATAGAGCATTTATTTTTCTCGATATATCCACCTTATTTATC
>LSQX01363240.1_pt1 | contig 10487 bp, 11 predicted proteins | sample 654561 | NCBI WGS metagenome assembly LSQX01 (sample SAMN04489861, study PRJNA283612) | anaerobic digester metagenome | isolation source: 4 biogas reactors fed with cattle manure at either 37C or 55C with and... | place: Denmark: Kongens Lyngby | collected 2014
CGGCCATGACTACCAGGGAGACATTCTGGTCCTCGTGGATAAGCGGCGCCGGGGGAAAACTGCACGGAGCTTATGGCATTGGATGAAACGTAGGGCCGCCATTGAGCCGGGCATTGGTCATCTTAAGCGAGAGCACCGCATGGATCGTAATCGGTTAAAGGGCAGACTCGGAGACCGGATCAACGGCCTCTTGAGCGCTGCCGGGATGAACTTTGCCAAGCTGCTGCGGTGGGCAGCCGCTTTTTTGCGTCTAATTTTCCAATGGCTTTCTAATTATCAAAGAACCATCTCTTACGGTAACGCTTTATCAAAATAGACTTTTTCAGAACCGACTAAACCATCATTTTGAAATTGAATTAATTCTTCCGCTGTGCCAAATCCGGAAACCCCCATATTGATCACTTCTGCATGAATTTCTTTCTCGCGCAGCCTTTTTTGCAGTAAAGCAGGATACGTCTCTTCGTCTTGTACACCATGCCCTAACGTCACGCTGTCACCCTGAACCATAATGCGTATTACGCCATCGGGCCTTTTGATGCTGTATTCATCCGTGCCTCTGAAGCCAGCGGAATTAGTGTTGTATTGATATGCATATTCAGGTGACTGATGGATGGCTTTTACATGGCTAATATTTTTCCTTATTCCCCACGGCGCGCTTTCGACAAATCTTGGAACCCTATACTGAGGCGATAGGATTCGCACTGTAAGCTCCGCAAGAAAAAGAACTAAAAAAACAGAGATAAAAAAAGTTATTATTGTAAAAAAGATCTTTTTCCCTAAACGCAGTTCTTCCATTGTTGTCACCAAAAATTCACATTCACTGTGAAGCCGTCGACTAAAAAAATACGTAACGCGTTACCGGATTTGGGAAACACCGATATTTCTCCTCGAAATATGAGCGGCCCTGCCCGGACGCCACATGGATCTTGGAGGGGGGCACTGAAGACATCCTCCTGTTTTTGCTGTTGTTCTTCCGCCGCGATCACCGCAAGAGGCATTCCACCGACACCATCCAACGCCCCCACCGTGAGATTCGGTGACGGTCCCGGGTTGTGGGGCATCCTTTCAGACTGCGAGTCATAATTTGACGATCTGCACGTTCGTCATTGCTCTCCCCAGAAAATGCTCTCCGAGGTGTCGAAAGCGTAGGGGAACGTCCGTGATGTAGTACCGGTAGTCCGGAATGGCGTGGTCAGGGTTGGCCAGATGCTGATCTGCCAGCAGCCCTGCCGTAATCGTTGCCATGGCCTCGGCGGAATCGACGAGCTGAATGCCGGGGCCGACAAGATCCTTCAAAAGAGCTTTTAAAATCGGATAATGGGTGCACCCCAGGACCAGAGCATCGATGTCCTCCGCCAGGACCGGCCGCAGGTATTCCAAGGCTGTAAGACGGGTGACCTCATGATCCCACCACCCCTCTTCCACAAGGGGCACGAAAAGGGGACAGGCCTGAGAAAGGATTCGGATGGAGGGATCAAGAGCGTGAATCGCCCTGGTGTAGGCGTTGCTGTTGATCGTTGCCATGGTGCCGATGACGCCGATACTGCGGGTCCGGGTATGGGCCACAGCCGAGCGGGCCCCCGCTTCGATTACATCGAGAACGGGAACGGGGGAAAGGTCCTTCACGGCGGCGTGGGCCACAGCCGCCATGGTATTGCATGCGATGATCAGGAGCTTCACACCCTGCTGTAGCAGAAATTCGGTGATCTGGGTGGAGTAGCGATTGATGGTTTCCACGGACTTGATGCCGTAGGGCACCCGGGCCGTATCGCCGAAGTAGACGATATGTTCAAATGGAAGCCTTTCCATCAGGGCCCGGACGACGGTCAAACCGCCGATACCGGAGTCGAAGACGCCGATAGGCTGCCGGTTTTCAGGTTTCATGTGTATTGCCCTGGATATTCCTCTCGCATGTCTTGCTGGAGGATCTCATTGATTCCGCTGCAAGCGTCTATGCTTTGCCTCCCGTATAGTCAGCCACCACGATGGCCAAAAGGTCGGAGGTTGCCGCGGCCTGCAGGACCGCGTGGATCTCCTCCGGATCATGGGGGTTGTGTATCCTTGTTATATAGTCCTGATAAGGGGTCAGAGTTCTCTCAAGCGTGCCTTCAGGGATCTTTTGACCTCCCGTTGTTTCCGCTTTTCCATTGTCGAAGATCAGTACCTTCAAGGGAATTTTCCTCTGAATCGCTTCGTTCAGCCCCAGGTGACCGGCGGCAATAAACGAAAAATCCCCCGTCAAAGCCCAGACGGGCTTATGGCCCGCCATGAACGCGCCAATTGCCAGGGGCAGACTGCCACCCATGTGGGTGGTCAGATCCACACATTCAAAGGGCGGAAAGCCGAACAGACAGGTATGCCCCGTATCAGCGGTAACAACATTTCCCCGTACATTCCTGAAAACGGAAAACAGAGGAATATAGCGAGACAGAACTGATTTCCACTTGTCCGGCATGCCGTCGGGAATGTCCGGGACGGGTGGTTTTGCCAGGGCGTCGCTGTTCCGGCCGGTTCGTTTGATCCTGAGCAGTTCATACTGATAGGCGCCGAAGGCAGGACAGAGTATATGGCGGGTAATATCACGAACATAGCTGGTTTCGAGGGGTGGCGGCGTAACCTCCGAGAGGGAAACCTCCAGGTCCATCTCGTCGGCATTGACAATCACCGCGACCGGCAAAGCCAGGCGTTCCGATTCCGCGAAGGCGGAAATAATCACCTCTTTTGCGTTTCCCTCGCGGGCACGGACGTGGTGGAAGGGAACGCCCATACCCGTTAAAAGCGGGGCGCTGTGCAGGATGCTGTCTGAATGTTTGCCCAGCGGATCCTCCAGAATCAGAATAATCAGGCCCGCCGTGGTTCCGGCATAGAGCGCGTCTACAACGCTGTTCGCCGCCTTGGCCAGGCCGTGGCCTTTCATCATGGCGCATGCCCGTCTGCCCGTCAACGCGGCGCCGTGGGCGAGGGAGAAGGCAACTTCTTCATGAAATGAAAAAGGATGCGAAATACGGCTTAACGAACAGAAGTGATCATGGATATCCTGTCCGCCCGTTGCCGGGACATACGTCAAAAGTGCGTCGGCTTCGAACAGGGTTTGGGCGATGATATATGAAAGCCGTGCGGTGGTCATCCGATTCACCCATATTCCTTTTATGTCTGATAGGTTGGCGGCCAAAGGGCCACTTGTTTTTTGAGTGGATACCTATCACATTTAACGGGCAATGTCATCGAGACATCGAGGGCGGTACGGTGTCACCCTTTTATACACCCCAGGGCACGTAATCGGGCCACTTTTTTGGCGATTCCCGCCCTATGAACCACATCGACGACCCAGTCAAGATTCTTGTAGGCTTCGGGGATTTCCTCTGCGAGCGTGCCACGGCCGGAGGCCATGACGACGACCCCTTTATCGGCCAGGTCCTTGGTAATGGAGCGACCCCGGCTGGATTTCGTCGCTTGGGCGCGGCTCATGACACGCCCCGCTCCATGGCAGGAACTGCCAAAGGTTTCTTCCAGGGCCTTGTCTGTGCCGGTCAGGATGTACGAACCGCTACCCATATCACCGGGAATTAAAACGGGCTGACCGATGTTCCGGTATGCAACCGGTACAAGGGGATGTCCGGCGGGCAGGGCTCGGGTTGCCCCCTTGCGGTGGACGCAGAGTGTGCGATCCTTTCCGTCTACCGGGAGGGTTTCAATTTTGGCGATATTATGGGAGACGTCGTAGAGAAGCCGCATGCCCAAAGCCTTTGGGCTCATGTTGAGTGTTTCTTCGAAAGATTTACGGACCCAGTGCATGAGGACCTGTCGATTTGCCCAAGCGTAGTTTGCCGCGCAAGCCATGGCGGCCAGATAGTTCTGTCCCCGGGGTGTTTTGAGATAGGCACAGGCGAGCTGACGATCCGGCAATTCAATGTCCAACTCGCCAATATGTTTGACCATTCCGGTTAGGTAATCGTCACAGACCTGATGACCCAGTCCCCTGGAACCGCTGTGGAGCATGATAACAATCTGTCCTTTGTCAAGACCGTAAGATCTTGCCGCCGCGGGGTCGAAAATCTCTTCCACAACTTCAATTTCCAGGAAATGATTGCCTGAGCCCAGAGTGCCCAGCTGGGCGCGTCCCCGTTCAATGGCCCGGGGGCTGACCTTGTCCGGATCGGCTCCGGCCAGCATCCCCCCCTCTTCCGTGTGGTCCAAATCCTCGGGGGAACCGTAGCCATGATTGATGGCCCAGCGGGCGCCATCGGTAAGCACCTTTCTGGATTCTTTTTGTTTCAACTTGATGGACCCTGTCGAGCCGACGCCGGAGGGAACTTGCTGAAACAAGGCGATTACCAGATCCTTGATGCGGTCCCGGATTTCCGGGAAGGTCAGATGGGTGGTCATAAGGCGGCAGCCGCAGTTGATATCGTAACCCACACCGCCTGGAGAGATGATGCCCTCCTCGACATCAAAGGCGGCAACCCCGCCGATGGGAAAGCCGTAGCCCCAATGCATGTCCGGCATGGCCAAAGAATATTTAACAATTCCGGGAAGGTGTGCCACATTGGCGACCTGTTTTGGGCTTTCGTCCCGCCCCATGGACTGCAACAGGTGTTCACTGGAATAGATGATTCCGGGGACCCGCATTTCTCCATGCCGGGGAATCAGCCAGCGGAACTCGTCCAACCTTTCCATCCTGATCTCAGACCTGTCTCTTATACANNCAACCTTTCCATCCTGATCTCAGACATCGAAGATTATTCGTCCTTTCCACCCTTGTTCTGTTTTTTCCACCGCCGCTTTGTGATAGGTTACGGCCTTTATTTCTTTATTGATGAGGTGCTTTTGTGTGTTTATATGTTCTCCGTGGAGGATCGCTGTCAAACGATAGGCATCGCATGCATTGATCGCAACCGTTTTGGGTAAAAATCGCTCCCCGTTTATTAGATAGAGAACCTCGCGCAGAAAATTGACAAACAGGTCCGTCTCATCCGCCCCCTCCACCGAAAAGTGTTTTTCCTGATCGGGGGAGACGCAGTCTGCATGGGTGATCAACGCAACGACGGCCAGGGCGGCACAGACATACAGTTCTTCCCGGGTGCGACCGAAAAACTCGACACCCAGGTCCGCCGTGTGATCGAAGAGACGAAACCTCCTGTTTATCATAGACATTGTCCATCCTAGAGATGTTCAATCTTACCACAGGGTAGGTAAAAGCCAAAGGACGAAAAAGGCAGTCCCGATTTTAGTTCGTTCGGGACTGCCTGTAAAAAGGGGGAGGGATGAAGTTGGATTATGACATTACCACTTACCTGGTCCTGGACCGCCACCCGGATGCTTGCCCCACGTTCTGCCGTGTCCGTAGCCCCGTTCCCGGTTGTTTCTCTGAAACTGGGTTCTCTGTTCCGGTGTGAGGACATTCAGTACTTCAAGACGGAAAGCCGTCCGTTTTTCCTCAATCTGGCTACGGAGGGCCTGCACTTCCTTTTGTGTGTCCTTGATCTTTGCCGGATCGGGATTGGTCTCGAGCCAGAGCGTTCTCAATTCGTTTCGCTTGACGAACATCTGGTTTCGCATAGTCTGCATCTCCTTCCAGTGATTATCCCGCAGGGCATCCATCTTGCCTGTCTGTTCCGCCGTCAGATTCATACCGTAAAATCCGGCCATCATACCCCGCTTGTCACAGAACCAGCCGCCATGGCCACGACCTCCGCCATAAGCGAATGTAGCGGTTGCTATCNNCCACGATTGCGATACGTCGTTTCATGATGTTTTCTCCTTTCAGTGATGATTTTGTTTTTAATACAGCAAGGGGTGTGCCAATGACGGCAAGGTGGTGTAATTAGCTGTAATTACAAATAAAATTCTGATTCACCCCTGGGAAACGGGTTAATCTGCTAAATATATCGTATCATTAGTATCCATATGGGCAATAAATATGTATTGTTTATATCCATTTGTGTTTAACATGACGCAGCGGTCAGCCCTGATCGCCGGGATGGTTCGGATGCTTCTCTTTGGGAGCCTGCAACAGCAATACGGTGGGCACCAGGCAGGCGGTAAGCCAACCCAACAGCCAAAAGGTGTCGTTGAAAGCCAGCATGTTGGCCTGCCTCAAAACCTCCTGATAGATGATGGATAAGACGCCTTCCGAGTTGGCCAGAGCGGGTTTGTGAATCTGGAGCCATTGGAGGATCTCCTGGTAGTAATGCTGGTAGGCCGGATTCGATGGCGTGATGTTTTCAGTGAGAAAAGTTTGGTGTAATTGTGCGCGCTGGGAATGTATGGTCGTGCAAAAGGCGATACCGACGCTCCCGCCGAGATTGCGCAAAAGGTTGAAGATTCCTGATGCGTTACCGATCTCTTCCTTGGGGATATTGGCGAAAGCCGCTGTCGCCACGGGAGCGAAAAAGAGTCCCAGAGCCAGCCCCAGGACAATGCGTGGCCAGGCGACGTACATAAAGTCGACTTCCAGGTTGAAAGCCGCCATCATCCAAAGAGAAACAGCTTGCAGGGCCAACCCGATACCCAAAAGCCATTTGGGGTTCATTCCCCTGATCATTAAAAAGCCGGCTATAGGCATAATGATAAGACTGGTGAATCCCCCGGGTCCCAGGACAAGTCCGGCCCAAAGCGCTGTATAACCCATGAGTTTCTGGAGATACAGGGGCAGGAGCACAATGCTGCCGAGCAAGGTGAAATAACCAAAAAAGTTAATCACATTGGCGGCTGCAAAGCCTCGATTCCGGAAGGGCTTGAGATCGACCACCGGATAAGGCGTTTTGCGTTCCACCCAGAAAAAGATAAGGAGACTGACGACGGCGATACCACCTAAAGTGATAATGAATCGGGAGGAAAACCAGTCTTCCCTTTCCCCTTTGTCCAAAACCACCTGCAGACAACCCAGTCCGACGCTGAGAAAGAGGATCCCCCAGGTATCGATATGCATGCGGGTGCTTCGCAGGTAGGGAGGATCGGCTATAAAGGCCTTGAGCAGAAAGAACGCCATCACGCCCGCGGGAAGATTGATATAAAACACCCATGGCCAGCTCCACTGATCGGTCAGCCAACCTCCGAAGACAGGACCCAGAACCGGCGCGACGGTCACGCCCATGCCGAAGATGGCGTTGGCCATTCCGTGTTCCTTCTGAGGAAAGGTTTCAAGAAGAATAGCCTGTCCCAGCGGAGCAAGTCCTCCACCGGCAAGACCCTGGAGCACCCGGAAGCATATCAGCATGGTCAAAGAGGTGGAAGCGCCGCAGGCAAGCGAGCTGAGCGTGAACAGGGCGACCGATGCCAGCAGATATCGTTTTCTTCCGAAGAGCCGGGCCAGCCAGGGAGCGATGGGAATGATGATCGCATTGGTAACGAGATAGGAGGTGATTACCCAGGTTACTTCGTCCACGCCGGCATTCAGGCTGCCCTGGATGTGCGGTAGGGAAACATTGACGACGCTGATGTCCATCACATGGAGAAAAGTCGGCAGCATGATGATTGCGGCAATCAGCCACTTGTTGATGCGGGGGGGCGTTCTTTGCGAGGTCATATGCGCCTGTCCATCGAGAAAGATGCGTTGTTGCCTGCTGTCGGCGTTTCGGGGGTACGCAATCAAAGGGTGTTGACATGCGATATTTTATCGCCGCGATCCGCCGACGCATACCGAGTGGAGAAAAATATTTTATCTTCTATTGGCGCAGGTTACCTTATCTCACCAACAGACTTCTATAAACCAAAATTTTGATGGATCTCCTGATCCGTTAAACGACGATCGGTTCCGCCGGAGAAACGGTATCATGGGATTGGGTTCTTTTGATGATCATTCACTACGAGAAAACGCTCATACGTCCGATCGCCGTCATTGGGTCGATGAGTGAGCAGTTCCTGGCCATCCCCTTGGGACACCTGAACAGGACTGCCGATGAGACAAGGACAGGGCGTCATCCAGCCTTACGACACAGAAAGTATCGTGCAGGGCCAGCATGCCGGACTGTCACAGCACGCCTTGGCACAAAATCTGAAGAATGCCCACCCGGCTCTGCCAGGTCCGGTTGGAGGATTTTAGGGTAGAGGCTCTGAAGGAACGGGTCCGGTCGGGTGTATGCTTTCCGGGAAAAACGTCTGATGAAAAAGAGTACATCCGAGAGGGGCGAACACAAGGCTGAGGGACGGGCTCGAAGCCCCGGGCTGGGTGACCCGCATGAAATCGGCGGCGATGAACCATTTTTTGACATGCGGGGCCGGCGGCGGGATCATGCATTGGGCCTACCCGGTGGCTGAAACCGATTCAACGCTCTTTTTCCACTGAATCAGAGACCGCCATCAACATGGATCCCTGGCGATCTTTCGTGTGGATTGTCGCAATGACCGACAAACCTATCCTGAGAGGATGATCGGGAGGTGGCTTCCTGTTGAGACGAATTTTAACGGGTACGCGCTGGGCAACCTTGATCCAGTTGCCGGTGGCGTTTTCCGGCGGCAGCAGGGAAAAAGCCGCGCCCGTCCCGGCGCGAATGCCACTCACCTTTCCCTCAAAGGTATATCCGGGGTAAATATCGGCCTTGATTGTAACGGGCTGACCAATCCGGACATGCTTCAGTTGTGTTTCCTTGAAATTGGCCTCGATATAGACCCCTTCGAGAGGTACGACGGCCATCAACACCTGTCCCGGCTGAATACGATCCCCTTTCTGGACGCGTTTTTGTGCTATGAAGCCGCCGATAGGCGCTGTGATCGTACAATACGTCAAACGCAGACGTGCCTCTTGGAGTTGGGCGGACACTTCCTCCCGTTTGGCGCGAAGGGCGGCAAACTGCTGTCGTAGAATGCCTACGCTGTAACGCCCCCCTTTGGCAACCGACCACTGGGCACGGCTGCGCGCCTCTCCCTGATGGGCGGCGGCTACCGACGCTTCGACAGCGCTGATATCCGAATCGATTGCAGCCAGCTGGGCTGTTGTCCTGTCCAGGATGTTCCGAGCTCGATCCCATTGCTGCTGCGCAATGGCCTGTTCTTTGAGGAGCCTGTCGTAGCGTTCGAAATCGCGGCGGGCAATCGTCAAATCAGCTTGCGTGGCGATCCGCTGCTGTTTTAACGCTTCCAGTTTGTGTTCGCTTTCCCGAATCCGGTCCCGGGCCTCCCCGACGCCGCTCTGGGCTGAGTCCTGTTGGGCTGCGGTCTGGATATCGCTCTGGGAAACAGAAAGGCCCATGGCCTTCAGTTCCGCTTCGGTTCGGGTGAGGACCGCCTGCGCTTCATCGACTGCCAGTTGATAGTCCCGGGGATCCAGTGATACGAGTTCCTGATCCAGTGTGACGGCATCGTCGTTCTCGACGAAAATATCCTGAACCGTACCGGGGATTCGGCTGCTGATCATGGCACTGTCTGCCATGACGTAGGCGTTGTCGGTGGAAACCTTGTTGTGGATGAATAAAAACCAGTACAGGCCGCCGAGAATCAGAAGAGCCGCGGAAAAAAGAGTTAGGCCGCGCAGCCACTTTTGCCGGTTATTATGATTGTTGTTTCCGTTGGTTGGCTCCGACACCGTAGCTCCTTGTACACGCCGATCAATTTAATAAAAATGAATGGACCATGAGACCAGGTGAAACGTTACAAAAAGATGTTGGGTGTTGCAAGGGAAATGAAGGGAATAAACAACGCCCGGGGTACACGGCTTGGATCGCCTGGATGCTGCGAAACATTTCGTTTGTCTCCGGTTCAAGCGCGATCTGCGCACCGGACTCATTCCTGTCTTTTGCCGATATTCTTTCATGTGTTCTTTGTTTTGCAGATGGACGAGCAAGTGCCACATAACCTGTCTCGAGCCGGGAGGTAATCCTAAGATGAATTCCGCTCACCAAGGACTGAGTTGCCGCAGCGGCCAGGAGGCAAATCCGAGGATCATTTGAAATCGTCGATAAAACGTGATATGCCCGGAACCGTAGGCTGGATCTCCGGCCAAAACAAGGAAACAAACTGTAAATCAACAAGATGTACGAGTACCACGCCCATAATCTGACTTTAGCGAAGATCGTGAACAACGGCAGGCGCTGTCTTTCCTGCGGGACCCCAGCCATCACCAACCGACAACGCTACTGTTCCCCCGCATGTCGCCGCCGTCTCCAGTTCAAGCTCGACCTGCGCACCGGACTCATTCAAGCGCTGAACGCCCAATACGCCACCTTCTGCTTTTCCGACGAACAAATTTTCATGGATGTCCTTCCATATGGTAGGCAGGATACCTTCCGTTTTTGTTATCCCCGTTCCCCGGGGAAAAAACCAGCAGAAGACTTCAGCACCATGGCCAACATTTTGGGCGGGATCTGGTGGGAGGAAAAGGAGCGGACCAAAAAAAACTACCTGGCCTCTTGCCGGGTACTGCAGCAGGCTCTCCGAAACACAATATCCACGGGTTCAGTCAAACCCATGGTCAGGTGCGCCCCGTCCGTCGGGCGAGTCCATCTCGTTCACTTGAATCTAGATCGTCGTATCTGAAAAACATCATAACC
>LSQX01356146.1_pt1 | contig 10486 bp, 7 predicted proteins | sample 654561 | NCBI WGS metagenome assembly LSQX01 (sample SAMN04489861, study PRJNA283612) | anaerobic digester metagenome | isolation source: 4 biogas reactors fed with cattle manure at either 37C or 55C with and... | place: Denmark: Kongens Lyngby | collected 2014
CCGGCAGGAGTCGTCATCTGATCGGCAAGATGGGCTCGGACGACGACTTTCCACTCTACTTTTTCTCCCGGGCGATAGGCAGGGCGATCGGTAAAAGTGTAGAAGCTATAACGAGCTGAATTCTCGAAGGAACTTCGCCCAATCCAGGGGAAGAGAATGGCCGATTGATCGCCTTTAACGGCGCTGAGGATACCACTAAAGGAGTCGTTGCCGTTAGCGGGGATCTCTAATTTCGCCAATCCCCGGGAGTCGGTTTGGGCGTTTGTGGAATAGGGTATCCACTCATTATCTTTTCTGGATTGCAGGGTGAGTTTGAGTTGCGCGTCGGCCAGGGGCTCGCCCGTGAGCGCATTGCAGACAAAGGCCAATCCCTCTCCTTGCTGGGAACTTTTGAAAACGATGCCCGTTTCGGTAACCAGGAGCAGATCGCGCGCGGTGCGGTTGCCGCCGGCGGCTTCCAGAAGGTAGGCACCCTGGGGAAGATCGGTTTGCAAGGTGATATTGGTGCGAACCTCAGTGTGGTCGCCGGGAGAGGTCCCCTGCAGGGAGGTTTGATAAAAGGGAGTTATTCCGGAAGTCTGAATCTGATCGATAAACGTATTCAGTGCCAAATAGTTCTTGTATGGCAGGGCGCAATCCTTGTTCAGATCGATCGGGTAGAGGGCGAGGTTTACTTTTTCTGTATTCCGATAGAGAACGGAGAATTCTATTTCACTGCCTGGTAGGAAAAAGTAATTCACAAAGACACCGACGACCGTGTCTTTAATTCTCTTGATGGCATTCTGGGCATTATCGTAATAGGAAGACTCCTCTTTAGTGAAGTCCCGGATCAATTTCTGATAAACTTCCAGAGCCTTTTCATAATCGGGTTTGTAGGTGTACTGGCCTTCGGAGAGCCAGATGACTTTGCCCGCACTTTCCAGCCAATCCCCATACATTGAGAGGGCCATGTCGTACCAGGGGGTGGTTTTCTCCGATTCAAGAGCCTTCTGGAACTCCTGGTTAACAAGAAAATGAATATCGGGTCCGACCATCCGCCTCTGGTAGGAGAGGGCCAGGAGAATGTGCATCCGGGCTTCTTAACCTTTGGAGCGGGCGATCTTGATAGTATTCTGGAGAATATCCTCGGGAACAGTGGTTGGATTGTGAATGAAATAGGGAACGTCGGAGCCGGGGCCGAAAGAGACATATTTCCAGACGATTCCGATATATTTATCCTGAGCCCGTTCGAGTTCCGTGCTGCCGGCCCAGTAATCCAAGGCTGCGGAATAGTATTCCCAGGCTCTCTGATACTGGTTGTAATAGCCCCTGCGGTTTTGCTCCAGGTAGGAATCGCCCAGGCATTCATTGACTTCGGCCCAAAAATTGTTTTTGGGAGGCGTGGGGGCATCGGGGTCAGAGGGCTCGATCATCTTTTTCAGGGCAGCTCGGGCGTTTTCCAGCTCTCTGTTATCCCGGTTCTCGTCGCTGAGAAGGTTAAAGATGCGGCTGGCTGTTTTTCGGAATTGAATCCACTCTGCCTCTTCGGGGCCCAGGCCCTCGGTGCTGATCCCGGCAAAAAGGCGCTCGGCCTGAGCCCAGGATTTTTCGGCATACGCAGCTTCTGCCTGTTCAATCTGTTTTTCCGGACCGCTTTGGGCCCGGGCATGCGGATTGAATGCGAATAAAAGAATGGCAAAGAAAATACCGGCGGATATGACCGCAATCTGCTTTTTCATAAACTCTCCTATCTCTCTCTAAAAAGTGAACATACGTTCGATTGAAACATTAGCATCAGGATTTCAAAAAAACAACCCGCAACTGGAAAAAAAATGAGGATAGCACGATTGAGGGTTGAAGAAAGATCGGGCTTCAGAATAGAATGAGCCCCGCTCATGGCAGAACATAGTATCCCTAAGCATAAGTTTGAAGGTACCCCTGAGGAAATAGAACGTCAGTGGTACCTTCAAGTATACCGAGGCGATGGAATGAAACAGTTGACAGTCCGGGCAGTCGTGACTGGTGCTGTACTGGGTAGCATTCTATCCCTGACAAATTTATATATAGGTTTGACGGCCGGATGGGGTTTTGGCGTGACTCTGACGGCCTGCATCCTCTCCTTTACGCTCTGGACGACCTTCCAAAAGATGGGGTTCGTGAAGGAGCCGATGACGATTCTGGAGAATAACTGTATGCAGTCGACTGCCAGCTCTTCGGGGTACTCTACCGGGAGCACTCTGGTATCGGCTTTCGCGGCTCTGGTGATGATCCATGGGGAGACGATGAATACAGGGCTGGTCATGGGATGGGTCTTTTTCATGGCGATTCTGGGGGTGACCATGGCAATCCCGATGAAGCGGCAGATGATCAATATCGAGCAGCTTCCTTTCCCCACCGGCCTGGCGGCAGCGGAGACACTTCAGGTTTTGCATTCTTCCGGGGAATCCAAGGGTCTGCGGGCAGGCATCGCACTGATGATATCCGCAGTGATAGCGGGGATCAGCGAATTCCTCATGAGCGGCATGGACCTGATCAGAGAGGGGATGTGGTCACTGGGGAGAATGATCGATCAGTTCAATAACTGGGTATTTTCCGGGGAGGTTCTTTCTGGCGACTGGATGGCCCGGACAGTGAAATTAAGCTGGGAGCCTATTTTTTTAGCGGCCGGAGCGATCACGGGCACCCGTATTTCGCTGAGTATGCTTTTGGGAGGGACTCTTTGCTGGTGTGTTTTTATTCCCTCTGTGCAGGAGGCGGGCCTTGTGGGGCTCAATGCCGGGTATAAGGACTTGGTGCAGTGGTCGCTCTGGGGCGGCACCGCCTGCATGGTCTCGGCGGGTATTCTCTCTTTTGCGCTGCAGTGGAGGAGTATCCTGAGCTCATTTTCTTCGCTGAAGAGTATCTTCGGGTCGAAAAAGGAGAGTCAGAAAGAGAGCCTGATCGACAAGCTGGAGGCCCCAATGTCGTGGTTTATCTGGGGACAGATTGTTGGGTTTTTAGGACTGGCCATTATGGCGCATTATACCTTCCAGATGTCCTGGTGGGCATCGGCGCTTGCGGTCGTGATGACATTTTTCCTGGCGTTAGTGGCATCTCGAGTGACGGGAGAGACCGATATTACGCCGACGGGCGCAATGGGCAAGGTGGTGCAGTTGACCTTTGGAGTGGTCACGCCCGGGAGTGTGGATTTGAATATCACCAGTGCCAACATCGCCTCGGGAGCGGCTCTGGCATCGGCGGATTTGCTGACGGATATCAAGAGCGGTTATCTCCTGGGGGCGAACCCCAGGAAGCAGTTTCTAGCTCAATTTCTGGGGATTTTTTCGGGGACCGTTTTTTCCGTGCTGGGTTTTCAGTTGATGGCCCAAAACGTGGAGATCGGAGGAAGTGATTTTCCGGCGCCCGGAGGTCAAACCTGGAGAGCCGTAGCCGAAGCGATGAGCGGAGGACTGGAGCAGATGCATCCGGTCAAGCTCTGGTCGATTGCGATCGGACTGGCGGTGGGGATTGTTTTGACGCTGATTATGCACTTTTACCCCCGGAGCAAGAAGTATCTGCCGGCTCCGACGGCCCTGGGTCTCTCCTGGACTTTTCACTGGTATTACGGTCTGCTCTTTACGCTGGGAGCTCTGGCGGTGGAATTCGGAAAGAGAAAGAAGAAGGCTTTCACGGAGGAATTTATGTTCCCGATTGCTTCAGGAGTGATCGCCGGAGGAGCGCTCATGGCGGTTTTTATTATCTTTGCCAAGATCGCAAAGACCTATTGGCCTGAGATTTCGGATTGGATGTCGAGTGTGTTTTAGGGGTTGAGAGCAGATGAGAGCGGTGATTCAGAGAGTATCGGAAGCCAGCGTCAAGATCAGGACCGGTGCTGGCACGGCGCAGGTCAAGGGGCGTATCGGTATCGGGCTAATGGTTCTACTGGGGGTGTGCCCAGAGGATACGGCACAGGATGTGGAGTGGCTGGCGGGGAAGATTGCCCGGATGCGTGTTTTCAATGACGCAGAGGGCCTGATGAATCTGAGCTTGGAAGAGGTGGGCGGCGGGCTCCTGGTGGTGAGCCAATTCACTCTTTTTGCCAGTACGAAGAAGGGGAATCGTCCCGGGTACAGCGGGGCTGCATTGCCGGAAACGGCGATTCCTCTCTATGAGCTTTTTCTGGAGCGGCTGGGGCAGATGACTGGCAAAAAAATTGAGTCCGGAGAGTTCGGCGCGGATATGGAAGTGGCCCTGGTGAACGACGGTCCGGTGACGATATTTATGGATACTCACCGGCGAGAATGAGCGCAATAGAGTGGAAGGAAGCGGGTTTGGTGACTGTTTTTAAACGATTTTTTAACGCTATTGCAAACTTCATGCTTGCAACCGCCTGCCCCTTCTGGCTTTAATAGCCCGCTTAGTTATGGGATATAACTGGATGTACTTTTTGGCGATGGCTGCCCCTCAAGGGGATCAGAAACCGAACGCAACGGCCCAGCTCTTACAGATGCTGGCGATGATGGCGTTCTTTATTTTATTCATGTGGTTATTCTTGTTTCGGCCACAGCAGAAGAAAGCTAAGGAACACAAAGCGATGCTCAGCACGATCAAGGCCGGCGACCGGATAGTGACTAACTCTGGGATCGTGGCGGTCGTCGTTTCCGTCAAGGATAAGACGCTTTCCATTCGTTCGGGCGACGCCAAGATGGAAGTCACGCAAGCTTCGGTGGCTGATATTGTTGAGCGCGGCGGCGAATCGGATTCCGGCAACAAATAGAGAGAATCATACGGTCGATCAAGCAAGCTCAGGAAATTTGATATAAATAGAATAGAAAAACAGGTATGCAAAGAAAATTAACGGGCAGGACAGTAGCGCTTATTTTCATTGTGGCATGGGCGCTGTATTCGATGTTCCCGATGAAGAGCGGTGACCTCTTAGAGGCGTTCAAGAAGCAGGCAACCCAAAAAGACGAGGTATTTGAACAGATCGTCCAGAAGGTGGATGAGCAGTTAGCGGCCAACCCGGCCTCTACCTCTACCTATGATGCGATCCTGAGCTCAGTCGGTACCAATGATATATCCAAGTATTTCGCGCAGCTTGGGGATGTTTCCGAAGAGGATAACCCCACGATTGCAGTTTTGAACCGGCTGCAAAGGAAGATTTCCGGCCGCGTCAAACTGGGTTTGGATATCAAAGGCGGTACCTCGTTCCTGGTCGGAATGGAGACCAAGCGGATAGACACCGATGTGCCCGAGGGTGAAGAGCCGAAGCTGAAAGAGATGGATAACGATCAGCGGGTCAGCGCTCTTGAAAAGGCTGTTCAAATTTTGCGCAAACGCGTAGACAGCATGGGCGTTGCCGAGCCGGAAATTATCCCGCAGGGTTCGGACCGCATTTTGATTTCGCTGCCTGGGTTGACTGAAGCTGAGAACGAGGCTGCTCGGCGCCAGATTGAGCGTGCGGCGTTTTTGGAGTTCCGCATGGTCCATCCGCAGAGCGCAGAGTTGCTGGCTCAGGACTACATCGAGCCCGGTTATGAAGTTTTGACAGAGACCCTGAAGAGCAAGAATAAGAAGGGTCAACAAGAGGAACCGCGCCGCTACCTGGTGAAGAAGCAACCTGAAGAAGGTTTGACGGGTAAATACATCGAAAGCGCAATGGTGCATCGTAACCCAGTGGATAACAGCGTCGCCATCAGTTTTACTTTGAATTCTGAGGGAGCGACCAAGTTTGCCAAGGTGACCCGTGAAAACGTGGGTCAGCTTCTGGCGATCGTGCTCGACGGAGAACTGTCCAGCGCGCCGCGGATCAACGGTGAAATCCCGAGCGGTTCGGGTGAAATCACTGGTAACTTTACGATCGAGGAGGGTATTGAACTGGCCAATACGTTGCAGAATCCTCTGGAGTCGCCTGTGAAGATATTGGAAGAGCGCCGAGTGGATCCTTCTCTGGGCGCGGACTCGATTCGCAGCGGCATTATTGCTTGTATAGTCAGTGCCGTGTTGGTATCGCTTTTCATGTTGACCTACTACATGTTCGCGGGAGTGCTGGCTAATGTGGCTATGATTCTGAACGTGGTGATTCTGATCGGTGTTATGTGTTTGATTGGGGCCACGCTGACGATTCCGGGTATTGCCGGTATTGCATTAACCGTGGGTATGGCGGTGGATGCCAACGTGCTGATTTACGAACGTATTCGAGAGGAACTGGCAAAGGGCAAGTCGCTGCGTTCTGCCGTTTCTGCGGGCTATGACCGTGCGTTCGGTGTTATTTTCGACGGTAACTTGACGACGTTGATTGCGGGTCTCATCATGATCGTGATGGGCAGCGGTCCCGTTCGCGGCTTCGGTGTGACGCTCTCCATCGGTATCGCGACTTCAATGTACACGGCGTTGGTCGTAACCCGTTTACTGTTTGATTTCGCGCTTTCCCGCGGGAAGCAGAAGCTCAGGATGCTCAAGGTTGTTGGAGAAACCCATATCAATTTCATGGCCTGGGCGAAAAGGGCTTTCATCTTCTCCTGGATCGTTATCTTGATTGGTGTCGGTTACACGGTTCACCGGGGTGCCGACTCTCTGGGTGTGGATTTCAAGGGTGGTGACTCGCTCTTACTCTCTTTCGAGCAGAAGGTTCCTCTGGACAAACTGCGCGCGACGGTGGAAACGATTGTGAAGGAAAGCCGCGTAGGCTATCAGAAATCTTTGTCCGGCGGAGCGGAAACTCTGAGCGTCATTGTTCCTGAAGAGCAGGGAGAAGCGGTCGAGAAGGTTTTGTATGAGGCCTATCCGGATGCCGGGTTGCATCGTCTGGGACTGGAAACGATTGGTGCTGCCGTTGGCTCTGAGATCGCGGTCGGAGCGATTAAATCGCTATTGTTGGCGTCGCTGGGCATTTTGTTCTATGTCGCCATGCGTTATGAGTTTTCGTTTGCTGTAGGTGCAGTAGTTGCACTGGCACATGATATCTTGATGACTGTGGCTCTCTTCGTCATCACCGGGCGGCAATTCAATGCACCGGTGATCGGAGCAGTGCTGGCAATTATCGGTTTCTCCATCAACGACACTATTGTTATCTTTGACCGCGTGCGTGAGGATATCATGCTGGGTGCAAAGGGAACTTTGAAGGAGATATTCAACACGGCACTCAATCAAACGCTTTCCCGAACGATCATTACCTCATTGACGGTGTTTTTGGCCGTCTTTGCGCTGTATATCTTTGGCGGACCCGTGATTAATGACTTCTCCTTCACTTTCATGGTGGGTGTTCTTGTGGGTGTGTGGTCTTCGCTCTTTATTTCAAACACGGTTGTGTTGTGGATTACCAAGGGGCGTAAGCCGAATTTGGGTTCTTCGGATGTGCCTGTTGAGGTCATGGACCCGACGGTCTATACCGAACCCAGGAAGCAGTAGGTTAGAGAACCTGCGTTAAAAATAAAACGATAGCCGATTCAATGTTGTGTCTCGTAGATATTCGGTGGCCGCATTGGGTCGGCTTTATTATTGGCATCCTTTTTTGCCTGGCACTGGATCTGGGCGTGTTTCACCGACATGCCCGGGTTGTGAAGGTGAAGGAAGCTATGGCCTGGACGACGCTCTGGGTATCGCTTTCGCTTCTTTTCGCAGCTGCCGTGTGGCATTGGCGCGGAGCTGAAGAGGGGAAAGAATTCCTGACGGGCTACATTATCGAGTTGTCCCTTTCGATGGACAATGTGTTTGTCATCGCCCTTATTTTTTCTTATTTTAGGATTCCAAGGAAGTATCAGCATGAGGTGCTGTTCTGGGGTATTGTGGGAGCATTGGTGATGCGCGGCGTGATGATCTATGCCGGGGCCTCGCTGGTGGAGAGGTTCGACTGGGTGCTGATGATTTTTGGAGCGTTCTTACTTTACAGCGGTGCAAAAATCGCTTTTACGAAGGAAGACAGCCAAATGGATCCGGAAAAGAATCCGGTATTGCGGCTGGTTCGGAAGTTTTATCCGGTAACTTCGGAACTGCACGGAGAGAAATTTATTGTCCGGACGGCGGCCGGGGTGGCATTGACCCCTTTGGCTCTTGTTTTGATTGTAGTGGAAACGACGGACCTTATATTTGCATTGGATAGTATTCCGGCCATTTTCGGGATAACGCAGAAGAAGTTCATTATCTTTACTTCCAACGTGTTTGCGATTTTGGGGTTGAGGTCCATGTATTTTCTTCTGGCCGGGGCAGTGGAGTATTTCCGTTATTTGAAGGCGGGACTTTCCTTTGTTCTTGTTTTCATAGGTGTCAAGATGCTTATCGCCAAGTGGTATCATATCGAAACGGATGTTTCGCTCACGGTGGTGGTCGGTATTCTGGGAATATCCATGCTGGCTTCCTGGTGGAGTCGGCGTGCTGAAATGAAACGGTCATGAAAAAGAGGTTCCGACGGCGGCGTCCCGGCAAGGAGCATCCGTCGCCACCGCCCAAGTTATCAGAGGTTCTGAAAGTGATGCTCCGGAACGATAACGGGGAGCAATCGGTAACGATTAACACCCTGTTGACCAAGACGCAGGGGCAGGGCGTTTTCCTGACGGTGATTTTGCTGACACTTCCCTTTATGGTGCCTCTTCTTCCCGGGATGAGTTTGCCTTTTGGAGCGGCTATTATCTATCTGGCCTGGAGGGAAATCCTCGGTAAAAAAGAGGGTCTTCCGGCCTGGGTGGGCGATAGGCCAATTTCTTCCAGCAAATTTTCAAAAATTATCTCCGGGACGATGAAACTGCTCAGGTTCATCGAAAGCGGCGTAAGGCCGCGATTTTCCTGGTGGATGATGCTTCCTGGGATGCAGAAATTCCACTGGTGTTTGATTGCATTTCTGGCTTTTCTTCTGGCGTTGCCGCTACCGGTGCCGGCGACCAATACTTTTCCGGCTTTTGCACTGGTTTTTGTGGCTGCGACGGTGATGGAGCGGGATGGAAAAATGATCTGGCTGGGGTATTTCCTGACGCTGGTTTCCATCGCCTGGATTGCGGGTGCCGCGATTCTGGGAGAGCAATTAATATCGTTTGTGAAAGAGTGGGTCAGCAGTTTTTGGGTGTAGAGTTTTGAAGAATTCCTGAGGATAGTCCCAAAGAAAGTTGAAATATTGGCATGGTTCTTGCCTTCATTTAGCAGTAAGGTTAAGCTCTTGGGGAGGACGAGTGGGAATTAGCACGAGTGTAGGAAGTGATTATGAAGAAAGAAATAGCGAAATTTTTTTGTAAGAGATATCAGCTTTTTGCGGCTGTTTTTCTTTTTGGGGTTGTCTTTGCGAATGCGCAGAGTGTTGCTCAGTACCATCCGGCGGGGCAATGGCCCGGTCATTTGCGGGGTGAGTTTTACGACATGAAATTGCAGGGGGATTATCTCTATGCCAGCATGGTTAGTGAAAGTGTCCTGGCTGCGCTGCCGGCCGGAGGAGTAGATTTGAAGGTTGCCAGCCGTTTGGATATGGGAGGCTCCTATCCCTACGGGATTTTTATCGAAGGCAATACTCTTTACCTGGGACAGGATGACGGCATTCAACTGGTAGATATTACCGATCCGCTGAATATGCAGTTGGGTGCGAAGTGGAAGATCGGGTATACGCCTGCGGGGAGCTCCACTTTGACCTACTATAACGTTCTGGACCTCTACAAAAAGGGAAATATTTTCTATTTATCCACGGGACAGGAAGGTATTCGCACTGTTGATATGAGCGATCCGCAGCATCCGGTGATGCTCGGCTCTTATGACCCCGATGGTTCTCTGATTCAGGCGATTGATGTCAGCAGCGATGGCAACATCATCTATGGGGCCAGTCTGACGGATCAAGTTCACGTGATCGACGTGAGCAATCCGGCCCAGCCGGTCCGGCTCTGGTACAGTGATACTTTGTTGGGAGAGTTTTTTCGTCCGACGGATGTGGCGTTGGTAGATAACCTCCTTTATGTGCCCAATTTTTACTATTATGAATTCGGGTATGGGGTGATTTCGGTTGTGAATGCGACCCAACCCACAGCGCTCGAGGTCAGCAAGCGCAACGAATATAACGGCTATACTCTCTACCACTTCTCACCTTTCGAGGGTGGAGCCGGTACTCAAGCCTGGTGCTACTTCGAGTCAAAGGATACGAATGAATTTAATCATTACTCGGCCAATTTATTCGGTTTGTGGTATGACCCACTGACCCCGACGCCGCTGCGTGAGCCGATCAACATGGATGGGAGCAGTTACACGGTCGCCTTCAAGGATCAATACGCCTACGTGGCCGACGAGATCGCGGGCTGCAAGGTATTGGACATATCGGATCCCCAAAATCCTCTCCTGGTCAATACGATCAGCACCCAAAGCCATGTGTATAACGTCGTTGTGGAGGGAGATCGACTTTATTTTTCAGCAGGTGAGGACGGTTTCTACGTGGCGGATATTACCGATCCGGCCAACCCGGTTCAACTGGGCGGGTACCGGAGTCAACTGAACATCGTGGAATATGGGAATACGTTTTGGGGCTGGATAGTCGATCTAAAAGTGGAAGACAATCAAGTAT
>LSQX01275053.1_pt1 | contig 10485 bp, 8 predicted proteins | sample 654561 | NCBI WGS metagenome assembly LSQX01 (sample SAMN04489861, study PRJNA283612) | anaerobic digester metagenome | isolation source: 4 biogas reactors fed with cattle manure at either 37C or 55C with and... | place: Denmark: Kongens Lyngby | collected 2014
ATTCCCGGGCCGTCTGGTAACGGGCATCCGGGTTCTTCTGGATGGAGCGAAAGACGATGCGGTCCAGCGCGGGCGGCAGGGAGGGAACGTAGGTTGAAGGGGCAGGGGGCACTTCCTGCAGGTGCTTAATGGCGACAGCGACGGAAGACTCGCCGTCAAAGGGCAGCCTGCCGGTCAGCATCTCATAAAACATGATGCCAAGCGAATAGAGGTCTGAACGCGAAGTTACCTGGCCGCCCCTGGCCTGTTCGGGGGAGAAGTAATGGACCGAGCCCATGACGACCCCACCCGTGAGCGTAATAGTGTTGGTACTGGACGCGCGGGCGATGCCGAAATCGGTCACCTTGGCGACCATGTCCTTGGTAATCATGATATTTTGCGGCTTGATGTCGCGGTGGATCACTTCCCGGCGGTGGGCATGTTCGAGCGCCAGGCCTATCTGGATTAAAAGAGGCGTGGCCAGCCGGTAATCGATGGGGCCCTTGCGACGGATAATATCCTTCAGCGTCGTTCCCTCAACGTACTCCTGGACGATATAACGCACGCCGTCGTAGGATCCGTAATCCAGCACCCGGACAATATTGGGGTGGTCAAGGCTTGCGGCCGCCCGTGCTTCTGTTGCAAAGCGACGGACAAACTCCGGATCATTGGCCAGGTCATCATGCATGACCTTGACCGCGACCTGCTGACCCGTATTGCGGTCATCCGCCAGATAAACGGTCGCCATTCCTCCCTGCCCCAGAGTCCGGACCACGCGGTATCGCTCTGCGATCACGGTACCTTGGGCAAATGATTGTGACGATATCATTCAAACCTCCTTCAGGAGAAAACGACAATGACGGTAACATTGTCAGGGGCTCCCGCCTGCAACGTTTGTTCAATTAGTGACGACGATGCCTCTTCCGGGGATCCGGCCTGGCGCATGGCTCTGGTGATTGCTTCTTGAGTCAGCACCCCATGCAGGCCATCACTCGACAGAAGATAGCGGTCTTTGGGTAGTAAGTCAACATGGGTGATCTGCGGTTCGACATATTCAGGGTAGCCCAGCGCCTGTGTCAGCACGTGCCGTCTGGGGTGGGAAACAACCTCACTCGCATCCAGGGATCCCGAAGCGACCATCTGACTGACGTAGGTGTCATCCACCGTCAACTGTTCCAGTTCGCGCCCTCTCAAAATATAGCAGCGGCTGTCCCCGATGTGGGCTAAATAGCAGCTTTGCTCATACAGAACCATGACGGTCAGTGTCGTCCCCATTCCGGTATTCTCGGGGTTTTCGAGTGAGGTCGTATAGACCTTGATATTTGTCTTTTGCAGGGCGTCCTCCAGGACGGCCTTGACCCTTTCCGGCTCATTGGCTGCAGGCAGGTACCGCCTTAAATAAGGCGCTGCGTAAGCGATCGCAGTCCTGCTTGCCAGCGCTCCGTTCTTGTGGCCCCCGAGACCATCGGCAACGGCGAACAGGAGCGGCCACTCCTCCTCCGGGGCATCCATGACGTAGCTGTCTTCGTTTCGGTCCCGGACAAAACCCTGATGCGTCATCCCCGAGAAAATGATTGAATGACCCGCCATGCCCTTATCTTTCTTTTGCAGGAATCGATCAAATTCACTGCCCCGTTTCATCAAGCCCCCGACCCGGACATACCTTTTGAGAAAGTGCCGTGCCGGACAGCTGGAGTTTCAACCTATCGTGTGATTCTAGCATTTTACCCCGCTTAAGGCAATATAAAAGCATCAGGCAGGCTTGCGCCGGAGCCTTGCAATATAGAATCCGTCCGTCTGGTCGCGGTGCGGCATGAAGAGAACCGTAGCGGGCAGGCGGCCCGACAAAGGCGGCTCCATGGCTTCACAAAGAGCGGTTTCGATCTCTTCTTCCAGGTCGTCCAGTTCGAAAGCCTCCCCCGCTTCTGATCCCAGAAAGGCCATGATTTGTTCTTCATTCTCCTGTGGGTTCAGTGTGCAGGTCGAATAAAGCAGCCGGCCGCCCGGCGCGACCGCAAGGGAACCGCTTTCAAGGATTGCCTGCTGAACCTCCCGAAGACGATCGATCGATTCCCGCGTCACGCGTGAACGGATTTCAGGGCGTTTTTGGAGAAGCCCCAAGCCGCTGCAAGGTACATCACAGACCACCCGATCGAAGGCTTGTGCAAAGTCTGAAGAGGGTAAGGTGGCGTCGTGGACGCATGTTTTAACAAAGGCATGGCCCAGCCTTGCCAAAGTCTCATCCAGCAAGGCCACTTTTTTGGGGCTGATATCGCAGGCTGTGACGGTTCCTGAACAGCCGGCAAGTTCGGCCAGGTGCCCTGTCTTGCCGCCCGGCGCGGCACACAGGTCCAGGATCCGGCCACCCTCCCCTGCGCCCGACAGAATACCTGCCATCATGGCCGCCTGGGATTGGAGGGTGAAAAGACCCTCTTTATAAGCATAGGCAGTCGTCACACTGCGGCCACCCGGTTGAACGGCATAGGCACAGGCAGGCCAGGGCAGTTTTTCCACCTTGAAGGATTCCGCTTCGCCACCTGCCAGCCATTTCTCCCAGGCCTGCCTCTTGCAGGAGTTGAAGCGAATGGCGAGGTGGTCCGGCGCCTCCAGCGATGATCTGCCAATGGCCAGTGCCGTATCCTTGCCGTACCAGCCCTCCAGCAAATCGTAGAGCAGGGGCGTCAATCCCGCCTCCAGGGCTTCGCGGTAGTCTCCGCTTGGCTCGGGGCGGCTGCGTCCGAGGTGGCGCAATATTCCATTCACAAAGCCCGTCACCTTCTCTCCGGCAAGAAAACGCGCAAGCCGGACACTCTCATCGCAGGCGGCAGCGGCTGTCACCTGGTAGGAAAAATAAAGCTGCCAGACGCCCGCCCTCAAAATTGTCCGCACCCATGGGTCAAGCTCTTCCAGCGGGCGCGACGATACCTGCGAAATTTGGTCATCGATCAAGGGGATCCGGGATAAGGTGCCGAAAATCAGAGCCGAGGCGAAGGCGCGGTCACGGGCATCCAACCCGGGCGCCGCCAAATGCCAGGCAGCGCTTTCGTTGGAAAAAGCATTTTCCTCCATGACTTGGTAAATAACCTTGACGGCAACAAGGCGCGCCGGGTCGGCTTTTCTTTTTTTTCTCTCTGTTGTCATGACCGGCTCAGCCGTGCCTTCGGGAGCCTGCCATGTAGCTAAGGCGGAAAAAATAAAAAACAGAGATCATGGCCGAGGCGATATAGGTCAACGCGGCCGCGCGAAGCACACGGCGCACCCCCTTCATCTCATGGGAAGCCAGGATGTCCGTCTCCTCCAGCAGGTTGAGCGCCCGATGACTGGCGTTGATCTCGACCGGAAGGGTGATGAGGTAAAAAAGAACGGCAGCGGCGAAAAGGGCCATACCCGCTTGAATCAGCAAATCAGAAAGAAACCCGTCCAGGACAAAGCCAAGGCCGGCCACGTAGGGCCCGGCCATGGATCCAATGTTAGCCGGCACCAGAAGCGCCGAACGGATTTTGTTGGGCAGGTAGCCGTCACGGTGCTGGATGGCGTGGCCCGTCTCATGGGCCGCGACCCCGACCGCCGCGACCGAGCTGGATCCGTAAGTCAATTCCGACAGGCGGCCCTTGACCTGTTCGACTACAATTCCGCTCAGGCCATTACCGTCCAAAAGACGCCTGGCAGTGGAAAAACCGGTCTGACCTGTGCTGGAAAGAACGCGGTTGTAGCGCCAGAAACTAAGGCTCACCCACAACTGCGCGCCAAGACTGATCACCATACTCACAATAAAAGGGATCAATCCGACATAAGGCATAAGATCCTCCGCTCAGGCCTGTCCATTCAGGGAATAGGGACTGAAAACGGCTCCCTCCACAAAGTTGTGGGAACAGGTGATACAAGCCATGGGGGCGCCTGATTCGGCTTGAATTTCGAGAATCTCGACCGCTCCTTCCCGGCACAGGACGATCATCCTTTTATCAACGATGCGGAGTTCTCCTGGGGTGCCCCGGGCTATGCTGTTTTCAAATACTTTCGCACGCAAGAGTTTGTGCCTTCTCCCTTGGAGAAAGGCAAAAGCGCCGGGCCATGGATTCATGGCCCGGATATGGTTGTGAACGTCCTTTGCCGGCCGGTCAAAATCGACTTGGCCATCCGCCTTTTTCAAAAGGCGCGTAATGGTCGCCCGACTCTCATCCTGGGGTTCCGGAACCAGTTTCCCGGCAAGATAGGGGCAAATGCTCTCCACCACCAATTCCCCTCCCAGTCGCGCCAGCGCCAGGTTCAGATCCCCCGCACCAATGGTGTCGGACAGGGCCATGCGCCTTTGGGCGATCACAGGCCCCGTATCGAGACCCTCATCCATCCGCATCAGGGAAACACCCGTCTCTTTTTCACCGCTTAGGAGTACTGCCTGGACAGGCGAAGCGCCGCGGTAGCGGGGCAGCAGTGAAGCGTGAAGATTCAGGCAACCTTTTTCGGGGATCTCCAAAACAGAAGAGGGCAAGATCTGCCCAAAAGCCGCCGTAAGGATAAAGACAGGTGCCAGTTCTTTCAGCTTGTCCGCGAAAACCCGGTCCCGGCAGCTCCCTGGTTTCAGAGTCAGGATTCCGCGCGCTTGCGCCCAGGTCGCGACCGGTGATGGCGTGAGCCGTCTGCCCCGGCCGCAAGGTCGGTCGGGCTGGGTGACCACGAGCGTCGGCCTGAAGTTGGCCTTTTCCAGCTGGTCGAGAAGAACCGTTGAAAACAAAGGGGTTCCCATGAAGACGAAAAGTGTCACAAGGTCGCTCCTTCCGCGCCGGTCTCGTCTTCCCCCTCTTCTTCCGCGCCAGGCAGCTCGTCCAGGGCGCAAAGGGGAATCTGTGAATGCCGGCGGAAGAGAAGCCCGTCCAGGTGATCTGTCTCGTGACAGACACAGCGGGCAGCCAGGCCTTCCAGCTCCATCTCAAAAGGATTGCCTTCGGGGTCGAAGGCGCGGACCTTGACCTTCATGGGCCGCCTTACAATCCCGAACAGGCCGGGCAGCGACAGACAGCCTTCCGGTCCCTCCTGATCGCCGTCCGACTCGAAGATTTCGGGATTAATGAAGACAACAGGGTCCTCCCCCCCGTCGACGTCCATGACAAAGATACGGCGCAAAACACCGACTTGCGGCGCGGCAAGTCCGACACCGTCCTTGTCGTACATGGTTTCAAGCATATCGCCAACCAGGACGCGTAATTTGTCATTAAATCGCGATACCGGACGCGCCTTTTTATTGAGCGTCGGATCGCCTTCAAGCAGAATGTCACGAAGCGCCATGCCCCGCCTCCTTTTTTTTCAATTTTATCACAGGCGTACCGCAGGAGCTGTGAGCGGGGAATCCAAAAACTATAAAGTTGACCAGGGATCCATGTCAACCGTCAGCACAACCTTGGAGCTGCGCTTCATGCGATCGGCCGCGTGAAATAGAAGGCGCGTCAGAATTTGTGCCGACGGATCGCGCGCGATGACCCGGAAGCGGTACCTGTTCCTGACCTTGGCGATCGGCGAGGGGGCTGGCTTTGTCACAACCGTTCGTGAGAATGAGCCGGGGTGGCGCCCTGTGACCGCAGTTACCAGGTGGTGGTAGGCCCAGGCAGCGTCCTCGGCCGCCTGGGGGTCAAAGCCTTTGAACTCCACCAGCCCGATGTGGCCGAAGGGCAGATAGCCCATCCGTTGGCGGAAGATGATTTCCTCCTGGTAAAAGGACACATAGTCCTGGCGGGCAGCGGCTGTAATCACAAAATGGTCGGGCTGCAAGGTCTGGATGATGACTTGCCCCTTCTTTCTGCCCCGCCCCGCGCGTCCGGCCGTCTGGGTCATGAGCTGGAAGGCCTGTTCGAGGGCCCTGAATTCACCCGTCGCCAGCAGTTGATCAGCTGACAGGATGGCTGAAAAAGTGACATTGTGAAAGTCGTGGCCCTTGGCGATCATCTGGGTTCCAACCAGGATATCCGCCTGGCCCGACTCAAAGGTGTCCAGTAGCTCCCTGTGGGAGAAGCGGCCCCGGGTCGTGTCCTGATCCATGCGAAGTACCGAAGCTTGTGGAAAACGTTTGATAAGCGCCTCTTCGACCTGCTGGGTGCCGGCGCCGATGGAAGCGATCTCCCCGCTCCCGCATTCGGGACAAAGGCGGGGCACCGGGCTGATCCGGTCGCAGAGATGACAGACCATCCGTGCCGGCGTCCGATCCTGCCTGTAGGGATTGAGGTGGGAGGTCAGGGCCATGTCACAGAACGGGCAGCGCATCTGCCAGCCGCAGGCGCGGCAGACCACCGTGCGCGAAAAACCGCGCCGGTTCAAAAGGATCATGGCCTGCTCACCCCGGTCCAATGTGCGCTCCATGGTATCAATAAAAGGCCGGCTGAAAAGCGACAGATTGCCTTTGGCGAACTCGCGGCGCATGTCGACAATCCTGACCTCGGCCAGCCCCTTCTCCCCGATCCGGTCCGGCAGGCGCAAAAGGGATGAAGTCCCCTCCAGGGCGCGCCGGTAACTTGCGACCTGCGGGGTTGCCGAACCCAGCACCAGGACGGCTCCATTCATGATGGCGCGGATGCGGGCGATATCGGGGGCGTAGTAGCGCGGCTTCATCTCGGCCTTGTAGCTGGATTCCTGTTCCTCGTCGATCACGATCAGGCCCAGATTTGTCAAGGGCGCGAATATGGCCGACCTGGCACCGACAACAATGGGAATCTCCTGGGCCAGAACACGCTGCCAGCTTTTGTACCGCTCGGACGGCGTGAGGCGGCTGTGCAGGATGGCAACCCCTTTGCCGAACCGTGATGTCAGGCGCCGTGTCATCTGGGGGGTTAGGGCGATCTCCGGGACAAGAATCAGGACCTGCTTACCCCGGGCCAGGACAGCCTGGGCCGCGTGCAGGTAGACTTCCGTTTTCCCGCTTCCCGTGATCCCGAAAAGGAGCAGTTCCTTCAGTTGGCCCGGCACCGCTGCCATGGAAGCTTCCTCGATGGAACCGACCGCTTCACGTTGCTCTGCCGTCAGAACCGGCGGCCGGTCAAAAGCGGCATCCTCGGCGGGAAGCTCGACTGACAGCCTTTTATTGAAAAGGGTCACGATCCCTTTTTTTGCCAGGGTCGAAAGGACGCTGCGCGAGACCCCCGTGGCCTGGAGGATCTCCATGCAGGGCGCCGACTCGTGTTCGAGCAAAAGTTCGATGACCCGCACCTGCTTCATGCTCCTCAGCTCGTCTGAATCGAGCAGTTCCGCGGCTTCTTCAGGGTCAGACAGGCGGGCCGCCTGAACGGACCTGCCTTTGGCGGACAGGACCGTGGGGGGCACCATGGCCTTGATCGCATCAGCGGTCGAACAGTAATAGCGCCGCCTCATCTCCCGGGCCAGCATGAGCTGTTCCTTTGTGAGGACCGGATGGTCAGAAAGAAGCTGATGGATTTCCCTGATTGACTCCGGGGGGATCCCCTCCGGTATCTGTGCCAGGATTTCGGTCACGTAGGCCCGCACCGGCGGCCTGTTCGTGCCAAAGGGAACCAGAAGAGCGAAACCCTGCGCGATATCTTTCGCAAGTGCCGGGGGCACCCGATACGTCCAGGCTCGGTCGATCGCCCGTGGGGCATCGGCCAGAACGACCTGGCAAAACAGTGCCATCAATACGCCTCCTGTCCCCGCCGGCTCTTTCAATCGCCGGACTTATTCTCCTCCAGCAGCCGGTCAATCTCCGCCATCAACACTTCGAAGGCCTGTTCCGCCCCGACTTTGCGAACAATCTCACCTTTCCTGAAAAGGACAAAGGAGTCCCTTCCCCCGGCGATCCCGACATCGGCTTCGCGAGCTTCTCCCGGCCCGTTGACCACACATCCCATGACCGCGACCCGGAGGGGAAGGTCGATGGATCGTAGGCGCCGCTCCACCTTTTCCGCGATCTCCATCAAGGGCACCTCAGTCCGGCCGCATGTCGGGCAGCTGATCAATACGGCCCCTCTCTGGCGAAGTGACAAGGTGGCCAGGATCGAATAGGCGGCATGCACTTCCTCGACAGGATCGGCGGTCAGTGACACCCGGATGGTGTCCCCGATCCCCTCAGCCAACAAGGTACCGATCCCAACGGCCGACCGGATGACACCCTGGGCCGGAGTCCCCGCCTCTGTCACGCCCAAGTGGAGCGGATAAGGGCTCTTTTTTGACAAAAGCCGGTAGGTTTCGATCATGAGAAGGGGTGACGAAGCCTTTGCGGAAAGAACAATATCGTAAAAATCAAGGGCTTCGAGCTGGCGGCAGGCATCCAGGGCATACCGGGCAAGCATTTCAGCCGTGACACCTCCGGACAGATCCATTTGTTTGCGGTCCAGCGAGCCGGCGTTGACACCCACGCGGATGGGGATCCCCCGCTCTTTGGCCTCCCGGGCAATCTGGCGCAAGCCCTGCGGGTCTTTCATGTTACCGGGATTGATGCGGATCTTATGGACGCCTGCACGGATGGCGGCGATGGCCAGGCGACAGTCGAAGTGGATGTCGGCCACAACCGGCAGGGGCGACTTGGCTACGATATCCTTGAGGGCGGATATTGACTCTTGGTCCGGTACTGCCAGGCGAACCAGTTCACAACCGGCGCAGGAGAGTTCCCAAATCTGGGCCAGGGTCGTCTCCACGTCCCGTGTCGCCGTCGTACACATGGACTGAACCGAAACCGGGGCGCCTCCGCCGATCGTGATGACGCCGGCCTTGACCGGCCGGCTGTGCTTTCTTGCCGCGTCCGGCATGGCTACCACCCGAGCAACCTGACCAGGTCAAGAGCGATCACCACTATCCCGAGTACAATGAAAAAGACCAGACCCACCATGCCGGTGACCGACTTGAATCTTGCCGACAGCGGTTTTCTCCGGATGGCCTCAACACCCAGAAGCAGCAAATGGTTGCCGTCGAGGGGCGGGATGGGGAGCAGGTTGGTGAATCCGATGGCCACAGACAGAAGTCCCAGGAGGGTCGCAAGATTGGCGGCGATACCGCCCAGGGAACTCCCCTGCTTGACCGTGTCTGCCGCCATGGAAACAATGGCAATGGGGCCGGCCAAGCTGTCGCGCACGCCGATCTTTCCCGCAAAGAGCATGCCCACGCCGCGCACTGTTGTCCGAAAGACTGAAACGGGATAGCGGATGCCCTGACTCAAAATATCGCCTGCCTTTTTCGACAAAGTGAGAACGAGTCCGAGCGGGCGCTCGGCCTCAATCATGAGGGGGGTAACGACCAGTGTGACCGGTGCCCCGGCCCGGATGATCTCGCAGCGCAGGGCCTTTTCTCCGGACGCGGTAATGGTTTCCGTAATCTGCGCATTGTCACCGAAGGGAATGCCTTCGATTGAAAGGATCTGGTCACCCGGCATGAAGCCGGCCTCCCCCCTGTCGGTATCGGGGTGGACCGAAACGACCATATGGCGGCCGTCTTCCGTCTGGTATGTGATTCCGAGCATGGGGCGGGCCGGTTCTTTTTCCGGCAAAACCGTCACTTCGTTTTTGGATCCGGATGGTGTCCGGTAGCCGATCACCCAAGGATCCTCGTTTCCATGATTCATCTCGGCTATGGTAAGATCCAGGGTCGTACGAATACGGGTCCCGTCCAGGGATGTAATGGTGTCGCCGACCGCGATCGGGGTATTGGCCAGGAGGGTATCCTCTGAGATGGCACCCACCTGGGGGATGACCGCCCCTTTGGCTGTGAAAAGGATGATGAAGACAAGAAAGGCCGTCACGAAGTTGAGGGCCGGCCCCATGGCGATGACAATGGCACGCTGCCAGCGGGGCTTGTTCTCGAAGAGGTCGGGATCGTCCGGATCATAGTTCCCCGCTCCATCTGTCTGGCCCTCAATCTCAGACTCCTCACCGGCAAAACTGACCGAGGCGCCAAGGGGGATGGCCTTGATGTTGTAGCGGATGCCTTTTCTCTCCCGCTCAAAGAGCACCGGCCCCATAAAAATGGAGAACTGTTCGATCTTAAATCCAAAAACACGGCCAGCCAGAAAATGGCCCAGCTCGTGGATCACCATAATCAGGCCCAGGATCAGCACCCCGGCCAGAATGCCAAGAAAAGTCATAATTACTCCCGTTCAATATCCTAAATAAGACCGGCCGCGCGAACATGGTCCGTCACGCGGCGATGTGCGCTCATCATAGCATCAAAGGATGACGCCTTTTTGGCGGACAGGTGGCTGAAATCGTCGAGCGCCCGCCTTACCAGATCAAAAATCGAGGTGAAGGCGACGGCTCCTTCCAGAAAAAGGGCAAGAGCCGCTTCGTTGGCGGCGTTGAGAACCAGGGGCATGAGGCCGCCCCTGTCAAAAGCCTGGCGGGCCATGGCCAGGGTCGGAAAGAGATCCTCATCCACTGCTTCAAAGGTCCAGGCCCTGTGCCCGGGAGCCAGCAAGTCAAAGGGCGGTTGCTTGACTGTTGCCGACCGGTTCGGAAAGGTCAGGGCGAAGCGGATGGGGATGGTCATGTCGGGAGGTCCCAGCTGGGCCATCAGGGCTCCGTC
>LSQX01196295.1_pt1 | contig 10484 bp, 8 predicted proteins | sample 654561 | NCBI WGS metagenome assembly LSQX01 (sample SAMN04489861, study PRJNA283612) | anaerobic digester metagenome | isolation source: 4 biogas reactors fed with cattle manure at either 37C or 55C with and... | place: Denmark: Kongens Lyngby | collected 2014
GGTGCAACGGTGCGGTAAGAGCGCACCAGGGGTCGGGTGACCGGCTCGCTAGGTAAACCCCACCCGGAGCAAGACTGAATAGGAGGGAGATGACGTTGCCCGCCGAATCCCTCGGGTGAGAGTCGCTGGAGGTGCTAGGCAACTGGCGCCCTAGATAGATGACTGCTACTCTATTATTTGGAGCACAGAACTCGGCTTACAGGTTTGCTCATTTTTCTTCAAAAACATCATGTCAAAACATTATGCTTTGGCGTGATGTTTTTTAATAATTAAAGCGGTGTTTATTTTTTCCAAAGAATTTTTTCCTATAAATATAGAATGTGTTTTGATTTTAAGGTAGAATGAAGGGAGAACGTATCATCACGAAGTAAATTTTTTTTGGTTTATGTATATAATGAAAGGCGTGAACAACCTATGGGCAACCCGTTTTCTCAGACAACACCCCAAATATTGGAACTTTCTGCCCTGTGTAAAAACAATAGTACAATCGATCCCACGCTTTATGGTAAATATGATGTAAAAAGAGGGCTTCGGGATTTAAACGGGAAGGGCGTCCTTACTGGATTGACGGAGATTTCTGATATTATATCATCTGAAATCATTGATGGAAAAGAATATCCTCGTGAAGGAAAACTTTATTATCGAGGCATTGATGTGGAAAAAATCGTGGAAGGGTTGATTAGGGATAACCGGTTTGGGTTTGAAGAGGTATCCTATTTATTAATGTTTGGCCAATTACCTGATAAACAGGAATTAAACATTTTTAATCAAATATTGGCCGGTTATCGTTCATTGCCCACGAGTTTTGTACGTGATATCATCATGAAGGCCCCCAGTCAGGATATGATGAATACGCTTGCCCGTAGCGTGTTGACAATGTATTCCTATGATGATTATGCTGATGATGTTTCTTTGCCTAACGTATTACGCCAGTCATTGCAGCTGCTGGCCTTGTTCCCTTTACTTTCCGTATATGGATACCAGGCCTATTGCCACTATCATGACAATAAAAGCCTTTATATTCATTCCCCAAAGCCCGAACTATGCACAGCAGAGAATATTTTGCACATACTGCGGGCCGACAGTCGGTATACACTACTGGAAGCAAAGATTCTTGATGTGGCCCTCATACTTCATGCTGAACATGGTGGCGGAAACAATTCTACCTTTACCACTCATGTGGTAACCTCCACAGGAACAGACACTTATTCGGCTATCGCAGCGGCAATTGGATCATTAAAAGGTCCCAGGCACGGTGGAGCCAACATTAAGGTGATACAGATGTTTGAGGATATGAAGGCAAATATTTCTGATTGGACCAATGAATCCAGTGTGGCGGACTATCTCACGCGACTGTTGAATAAACAGGCATTTGATCGTTCAGGGTTGATTTACGGTATGGGGCATGCGGTGTACTCCCTGTCTGATCCTCGCGCGAATATTTTAAAGAAATTCGTAGAGGGCCTTTCAAAAGAGAAGAACCGCGCCGAGGAGTTCCAGCTCTACTCATTGGTTGAAAGATTGGGACCTGAAATTATCAGAAAAAGACGTCGCATTTATAAAGGAGTCAGTGCAAATGTTGATTTTTACAGCGGCCTTGTATACAACTTGCTGGATTTACCTCTGCAATTATACACACCCCTGTTTGCCATTGCACGTATTGCCGGGTGGTCAGCCCATCGTATGGAGGGAATTATAAATGATGGCAGGATTATCCGGCCAGCCTATAAAGCAATTTCAGCGTATCGAGATTATATCCCGCTAGAAAATCGTTAGGGGAGAGGAATCCTATGGTAATTATGTTAAAATCACCCCTTTTTAATCAGGGTATTTTTCAAGAAATGGCTCTGGCAGCCGAAAATAATAGCAATATTGATCCGCAGCTGCATGAAAGATTTAATACCAAGCGGGGATTAAGGAACAGTGATGGTACAGGAGTGCTGGTTGGCCTGACAGCGATTGGGGATGTCCATTCCTATATAATGGATGAACAAGAAAAAATCCCTGTGGAAGGCCGTTTGTACTATCGCGGAATTGAAATCAATGACCTGGTAAAAGGATTCCAAAAAGAGAAACGGCATGGTTTTGACGAAGTATGCTATTTACTATTATTTGGCCAATTGCCGACTGATGAACAGTTAAATTATTTTAAGCAAATGGTTTATGAAAGCAGGTTGCTCCCGGAAAGTTTTACAGAAGATATGATTTTAAAAGCTCCCAGCAGGGATATTATGAATCAACTGGCCAGGAGTGTCCTGACCTGTTATTCGTATGATGACAATGCAGACGATACAAGCGTTTCTAATGTCCTCCGGCAATCAATAGAACTTATTGCCCGCATGCCAACATTAGCTGCCTATGGTTTCCAGGCAAAAGAATATTTTTTTAATAATCACAGCCTTTATATCCATAAACCCAGGCAAGATTTATCCCCTTCCGAAAATTTTTTGCACATGATCCGGCCTGATAACCAGTACAGTGAACTGGAAGCTGATATTTTAGACCTGAATCTAATTTTACATGCAGAGCATGGGGGAGGAAATAACTCCGCATTTACAACCCATGTTGTTTCCTCAACAAATACCGATACTTATTCAACAATTGCTGCCGCAATAGGCGCTCTCAAGGGTTCCAAGCATGGTGGGGCTAATATAAAGGTCATGGGGATGATGAATGATATCAAAGAAAATGTTAAAAACTGGGATAGCGAGCGAGAGATTGAGGACTATCTGGTCAAAATACTCAGGAAAGAGGTCTTTGATAGAAAAGGGTTATTATATGGTATAGGTCATGCGGTTTATACTCTTTCTGATCCAAGGGAGTTGTTACTCAAGGAAAAGGCCGGCGAACTTTCCCGGGAAAAAAATATGCAGGAGGAATACGGGTTATACAATCTTGTCGAAAAGTTGGCTCCTCAGGTGCTGGCCGGAGTAAAGAATATTACCCAGCCTATCGCTATCAACGTCGATTTTTATTCAGGGTTTGTGTACAAAATGTTAAATATCCCCTCTGATCTCTATACACCTATTTTTGCCATGGCCAGGATCGCGGGGTGGTCAGCTCATAGAATAGAAGAAATTGTAAGCGGTGGCAAAGTGATTCGTCCTGCTTATAAGAGCGTTCGCAAAAGAAGGAGCTATATACCCTTAAAAGAGCGCCAGTTTGATAGTTAGATAATAAAGGTATTAATAGAAGTGGTTTTTTGCTATGTCATAAAAGGTGGGGCAGCTGTTGCTGCCCCACCTGGCGTAATGTTGGGAGAACTGTTTTCAGTTCATTATTAATTCATTTTCAGTTCATTTAGCGAAAAAATACGTGGTTACCGATTACTGTTGATACTGTTTGCTGACGCACCCACTGATTGCTAGTCTTTTTCGGGTTGTAAAAACCCAGCGCATTGTAAGAAGGATCACTTCCGCTCAGCGCGTCGTAGACTGCTTGATAAGCCGTTTGATTAGCCGGCAGGTTAATTCTCCCATCCAGAACGGGGCTATACTGGTAGTGGCCGTTAGTTACCTGGTAAATAACCCCTGTAAGGGTATTTGGATATTGCGGACTTGCCACCCTGTTTAATACTGAGGCTGCTACGGCTACCTGTCCGAGATAAGATTCCCCTGAGGCTTCGGAGTAAACCAGGCGCGCCAGGAGATCGATTTTCCCCTGTGAATAGGATGAGTAGTTGCGCCCCGCCCTTGAGGCTAATGCTTCTGCGGAAGCGTTACTGGCAGGAACATTACCGGCAGGAATATTAATATTTTGCCCCGGATAGATTAAATTTCCACTTATTCCGGGGTTTGCTGAAACCAGTGCTTGCAGGTTTACGCCATACAACTGAGAGATAAGCCAGAGACTATCCCCGGCCTTTACATTATGTATTTTTGCTGCTGGTACTGCCAGTACCTGTCCTGGATAGATTGTCGATGGATTGGAAATGCCGTTCATTCCGGCCAGCTCATCTACCGTGGTGCCGTATCTCTGTGCTATTACCCAGAGTGTATCATTTGGTGCGACCCGGTAGGTGCTGTTTGCCAGGGCGGCCTGTCCCCAGCCGAACAAGGCGATGCCAAAAATTACCATGGCAATTACTATTTTGCCCAGGTTTCTTTCTTTTTCTTTGCCTATCGTCATTTGAAAACCTCCTTTTATTCCTGTTATTCCTGGATTATGCAGACCTCTATGCAAACCCCCATTTTCAGGAATATATTATGTTAACTATATTATAACCAAAAAATGAGCAAGGCAAACCTGTTAGCAGGTGCTCTGCTCTAATAATTTAAGGAAGCATAATATTATGTTAACTTATCTTAGTACTTTTTTAATAATTCGCCGCTATGGTAAATTGTGGGCGTCAAATCTTTAAAATAATGAGCGAATAAAGGGGAAAAGGTGGCGGCTAATAAAATAAAGAACGATGATTAAGCCCAGTATCCAGGCACCGTACCTGATAGCGGCATAACTTACTACTTTTGTTTCATCTTGTTTTTCCGTCATGAAGACCACACCTCATTTTTATTTATTTTTCGCAAAAAATGAGGGCTCAGCTACTAACATTAAGCTATTTTTTCAGTCCGCTGTCCCTCATATTTTTTTTATTGTTTTGTATTGCCGGGCATTTATTAGTATTGGTCACTTATAGTATCGGGTTCCCGGCTAACTCTTCCTGGGTGAAAAAGACTGGTCAGATTCACTACAAAAAGACTGCTTTTTATTTTTCTGTTCTTTCAAGCTGCTTTCAAGGTCCAAATCAGAGCTTGTTTCCATTTGAACATTTTGTAAGCCTTTTTTAGAGAAATTAGGCTTCTGTTTTCTACTTTTATTATACTTTTTTGCCAATGTCGATCCCTCCTTTCTATAATATATCTTTGCCGAAAAAAACCTTTCTATCCCCTTTGTGATGCATAAGGTTACGCAAAGCAGCGTATCTTTTTAATTAAGAAAAGATCGTCTAAAAATCTCAGGCAGGGTGTTAAAAATGTCTCCATTTCTGATCGGCATTGTTTTTTTGCGTATTTTATCGGGTAGTATTGAAATTATCGCCGCGTTCCTGATCTACAGGTTTAACAATCTGGAACATGCTTTAAAAATTAATACAGTGCTCGCCTCAGTTGGGCCTTTTATTTTCATGGCTGCTATGTTCCTGGGTTTAACGGGGATGACACAAAAGATGAGCTATAATAAAATGATTATTATCTACCTTGGTGTTGCTTTGATATTCTGGGGGTTGCGGTCTTGATTGGAGTTTGACTGTTAATATCTTCTTATAAGAAAGGGCATTATATAAATGCCCTTTTTCGATTACAGAAGGAAACTGCGGGCAGTTCAGGATGCTGTATTTCAGGAGGCAAAGACATGCAAAACAAGGTAAGAATACATTATGATAATAAACGTGATTTCCGCGATCCAAGGCTGTGGTTATGGGTAAGCGACGGGGCTACCCTGGAAAAGGAAGTTGCTCCTGCCGGCAGGGATAAGTTCGGTTTGTATTATGATGCAAAGAGTAACCGCAGCAGGTTTAACTTTAAATTTAAAGATGAGCGCGAAGGTGGGCGCGTGAAAAAAGTTATCTGGGAGGAAGAATCCCTTGACAGGTACTATGAAGCCTGTCTGGGTGAAGAGATCTGGGCCATGTCCGACAGGCATAACATTTACAATGTGCAGCCCGCAAAGCCGCGTGGCAATGTGAAGGATTACTATGCCGCGATAGAAAAACTGATCCCGCAGGAAAATTTTTATCTGCCTGATACTGATGTTTCCGGACTTGGAGTACCCTCTATGTTGGGCGCAAATATTCTTACTGACGGCTCTATCCTCTTTGGCTTTTTTCATCCCCGGGCAGCCCGTGTTTACCTGGTGGGGAATTTTAATGACTGGCAGTGTCCGGGTCATCCCTCTCCCCAAAAGGAGAGGTTTATTGAGATGGAGCTGTACCGCGGTTTTTATTATAAACCCAATCTTTGGCTGGCCAGGATTAAGCCTGAAGAAGCTATGAAACAGATGAAACAGATAGAGTATAAGTTCTTCATTCAAGGCGGGGCAGGTGAAAATGAGCGTTATGCAAGTGATCCTTATACCAGGGTCTTCAGCGACGACTTCAAGTATCGCAACTCAGTAGTGGTCGATCCCACCGGTTTTAGATGGAGCGACCAGGACTGGAAAACTCCCCCAATCAATGACCTGATCCTCTACGAATTGAATGTCTACGGCTTTACCGACAACGATCCGGTGGTACCCGAAGAACACCAGGGAACATTCCGGGGGGTGATCCAGAGGATAAAGGAGGGTTATTTTAATGAACTCGGCATTACGGTCATTGCCCTTATGCCGACCTCGGAAGTGCCCCAGAAGCGTGGGCTGGGGTACGAACCCTGTACTTTTATGGCGGTGGAGAAGGATTTCGGCACTCCCGATGATTTTCGGGAAATGATTAACGAGGCCCATAATCACGGGCTTGCGGTAATCATCGACCAGGTATTCAACCATACTTCCAACGATTTTAACCCGCTCTGGATGCTGATTGATGACGGCTCCGGAGACGGCGGCTTTTACTTTGAAGGCGAGACGATGTGGGGCAACAAGGTGGCGACAGGCAAAGATGAAGTGGATAATATGCTCATCGATTCCTGCAAGCTGTTTATTAAAGAATACCATATCGACGGTTTTCGTTTCGATGCCACCCACAGCTATTTTCTTAATCATAAACTGCTGCACCGGCTTGCCCATGAAATTAAAGATAAAGGCTTTAAGTCCGATGCTATTATCATCGCAGAGAATTTACCCAACGAAGAGGATCTGAATCTGGATGGTTATAACGGCTACGCCCAGTGGTCGGATATCTTCCATGATAAGATCAAGGCTTTATTAAGGGAAGGGGAATTTGAGGGGATAGACAACAGCCCTAACGATCTGGGCGATATGTTTTATTTCAGCAAAAAAAGTTTTGCCGCCCATACGAATAATGTCATCAATTATTGTGAGAGCCACGATGAGAACAGTGTGCAGTATGAGGTGGCGACGGGAGACGAGGAGTATCTGCGGCAGGCAGATATTAAAAATAGAAAAGCGAGGCTGGGGATGATGTCCACCCTGGTCGCTCTGGGACAGCCGATGATCTATATGGGGCAGGAGTATGGCATTGAAAGGGAAAGAAATCGTATTGATATAAACTGGGCAAAATACCCCCAGACGCACAGTTTTTATGAATGGACAAAGAGGCTGATCAAGCTTAGAAGACACAGCAGAAGCCTGAAACTTAGCGGATACAACCCTGCCGAGGAAGGAAAATTCGAATGGATTCTGGGACCCTGGATGGATGAGCAAAGAGGGGGAGGAAAAAGGGTTATCGGGTGGCGCGCTGCCGACACCGACGCCGACGGCTCCGGTGAGAGGATGCTGGTAATGTTAAATTTTGAAGGCTGCGCTTTAAATGTAGACGTCCATTTCGGTCTTCCGGGTAAATGGGAAAAACTGGCGGATATTGATAATGCTCAAGACGGGAATCTGGAAGGCTTGATTGCCGGTACGAATAATCAGTCAGAGGCCGTTGTGCATGATTTTATCCTCCCGCCTTACAGCGGGTTTATTTACAAATATGCCGATACCCTGCGGGAAGCGGTCTTCGTGTAGATAGATCAGCTTTTAGATAGATCAGCTTTCTTCGAAGATGATGATGTTGCCCTTATATAAGGTCGAACTATCCCCCTCGATTTTTCCACCGTATTGGATCCATTCAGAATTAAACATTTGGCGGCCTTTGGCGGCTTCGAGGGGGAACTCCTCTTCGCCCAGGTTTATAAGGGCTGTCAGCTTTTTATCGTTATGCCACCTTTTGATCTCCACTATTTTTTGCTTGTTGTTTACCCTGGCTTCGGTGTTTTCCTTCTGGAGATGGATCAGGGCGGGGTGATTTTTTCTCAGGTTGATCAGGTCACGGTAAAAATTAAAAATCCACTGGTTTTCACTGTTCCAGTTTTCCCTGGGGGTTAGTTTGGAGTTAAAAAAAGATCCTTCATCCTGCGGATTGGGGATAGTGTCCCAGTTAAAGTCTTTAAATTCTTTACGACGTCCCTCTGCAACAGCTGATTGCAGTTCGCTATCTTCATAATCGGTAAAAAACAGAAACGGGTTTTTTTCTGCATATTCCTCGCCCATGAAAAGTAAAGGTATATAGGGAGACAAAAAAATCAAACCCGCCGCTGCTTTTAAAAAATGAAAATCAACCAGCACGGAAATCCTTCCGCCATAAGCCCTGTTGCCCACCTGATCGTGGTTTTGCAGGGAAACCACGAACTGATAACCTGGGTTACGGGAGGCATCGGTGCCGCGGTCTTTCTGCCAGAATTGAGAAAATTCCCCGGTATAGAGGTAATTCTTAAAAGCTTTTTCCAGCCCATCAAGGCAGCCGTAATCCTGGTAATATCCCCCTTTTTCTCCTGTTAAAACGCTGTGGATGATATGATGGAAATCATCCATCCACTGGGCATCAATGCCATAACCTCCTCTTTCCGGCGGATTAATTATTTTAACATCGTTTTCGTCAGTTTCTGCGATCAGAAAGATTTTGCGTCCGGTTTTTTGGCTCACTTCTTTTGCTGTTGGGCTCATTTCCTGCAAAATATGGTTGCTGCTTTCATCCATAATCGCGTGAATTGCATCCAACCTCAGACAATCGATATGGTATTCTTCCAGCCAATAACGAATATTATCCAGCACCATGGCGCGGGTATATTCACTAAAGCTGTCATCATAATTAACGGCCGCGCCCCAGGCCGTCTTGTGTTTTTCCGTAAAGTAGGGTCCGTATACAGGCAGGTAATTCCCTTCCGGTCCCAAATGATTATAGACGACATCCAGAATGACGCCGATCCCTTTTTGGTGGCAGGTATCGATCAAATACTTTAAATCATCCGGGGTGCCATAATTTTTATTGACACTGAAAAAATTTGCCCCATCGTATCCCCAGTTCCACCTTCCCGGGGTCTGGGTAACGGGCATTAATTCGACGGTATTAATCCCCAGCTCAAGCAGGTAGTCGAGGCTCTCAACCGTTTTTTTAAAAGTTCCTTCGGGGGAAAAAGTACCGGGATGCAGTTCATAGATAATGAACTTCTCCAAATCCCTGCCCTTCCATTGTTCATCATTCCAGGAGTAGCTCACGTGGTCGATAACCTGGGAAAACCCGTGTACGCCCTGCGGCTGGTAATTGGAATAAGGGTCAGGATAGTCACCTTCATTTTCCAGGCAGAACTTATAGAGCAGGTCCAGCCCCAGACCTTCAACAACTGCCCTATAGATATGGGGTTCCTCCTGCTCCATGGGGATAGTTTTCTCCCCGTCCTTCGTCCGAAGCAAAAGGCTGACGTTTTCTTTCTGATAAGCAAAGACTCTGAATTCGATCCTGGCTTTTTCGCGATCGATAATCTTAAATCCCATTTTTTCCATGGTAATAATATAACCATTAAGGGATAAATTATGATCAGCAATAAGTTCTTATTAAAGGAGGAAGAGCCCCTTGCAGCTGGTTACAGTAAGGAAAAATAGTTTCAACGATTACCTGCAATTTATTGATCAGAAGACAGAGATTGAACTCAGGTATCTAGTCGAGAGATTAAAAAGTAAGCGTATCGCCATGATTAACGCCACATCCTATGGGGGCGGGGTAGCTGAAAAACTGCATTCGATCATTCCCCTCATGAAGGATATAGGGTTGAATGTTGACTGGTGGACAATTTTGGGCCATGAGGAGTTTTATAAAATCACAAAAGCCTTTCATAACGGGTTGCAGGGGCAGGAAGGGGAACTGCTTCCCGCTGATCTAGAAATCTACCTGAAATACAACAAGATGAACGCCTCTTATATGCGCGACTGGAAATATGATTTTATTGTTGTTCACGATCCCCAGCCGGCAGCGTTGATAAAATACCGGGGGAAAAGGGAAGGAGAAAAATGGATCTGGCGCTGTCATATTGATACCTCAACTCCCAACCCCGGGTACTGGGATTTTCTTTGCCAGTATTTACTGAACTATGATACCTGGATTTTTACCATGAAAGACTTCGTTAAAGAGGACTCCGATTTCAAAAATATTGCTTATATTACTCCATCCATCGACCCCCTCAGCCCTAAAAATATTCCTCTGGAAATAGAAGATGCCAGGGAAGTTATGAACAGATTCGGTGTTGATGTGCAAAGACCGCTCATCCTTCAGGTTTCAAGGTTTGACCCCTGGAAAGATCCACTCGGGGTAATTGATGTTTACAAAATAGTTAAGAAAGAACTGCCCAGCGTCCAACTGGCACTGATCGGTTCCATGGCCGGTGATGATCCGGAAGGTTGGGACTATCTGTACAGAACACTGCGCAGGGCGGGGGAGGATTACGATATTATTATCATTACAAATTTTAATGGGATTTCCAACCTGGAGGTCAATGCCTTTCAAACAGCCTCAAGTTTAGTGTTGCAAAAATCAATCAGGGAAGGATTTGGGC
>LSQX01058484.1_pt1 | contig 10482 bp, 10 predicted proteins | sample 654561 | NCBI WGS metagenome assembly LSQX01 (sample SAMN04489861, study PRJNA283612) | anaerobic digester metagenome | isolation source: 4 biogas reactors fed with cattle manure at either 37C or 55C with and... | place: Denmark: Kongens Lyngby | collected 2014
ATCTGTGCCTGCGCCTGTGCTGCATTGGGGGCTGTGTCTGTGCTGCATCTGTGGCTATGCCTGTGCTCTGCATTGGGGGCTGTGTCTGTGCTGCATCTGTGGCTGTGGCCGTGGATAAGTAACGGATGGCTGTTTTACTAAACCGGACTCTTAACAAAATTTACTAATTTTAACCGGCAAAAAAATGACTGGATCGATGTTTAAATCTGCAAACTTTTCAGGCAAATTTATCAAACCTGATAAAAAAACCCAGCATATTGCAGTTTTTCTGGGCAACATAATAGCCGTCGTATTAATTCTGATCTGGGGGAAGGAGCCTGGTATAAAAGAGATAACAGGAACTGTACTTGTTGTTGCAACTTTTTATATTATACTGTTTTTCTTTCTTCTGCAATTCAGGCAGGAAGTATTGAGTGTGGTCCTGAAAACATTCTTTATACTGCTGGCTATACTGACATTTCTGATCATTACCCGGATTGTTTCCGGCCTGGCTGCCGGGAATATAATATTCCTTGTGCCCTTTGCCATAATACCTGTTATCATCAGAACATTTTATGATGCCCGGCTGGCCCTGTTTATTCTGCTTATTACCATTATGCTGGCCGGCTTCATGGTTGAGGAGCCCTTTATCTTCATTTTGATGTCCTTCATTTCCGGAATGGTGGCAATATTCACACTTACAAACAATTTCAGAAAATCGCGACTCCTGTTTACATCCCTGATGGTGATCATCAGCAATACTGTATTATATTCTGCTGTACTTCTCATGTGGAAGGTCACAGATATTCAGTTTGATCCATATGATTTCCTGATGCTTGCAGGCAACGGATTCCTCATTCTCCTGAGCTATCCCCTGATACTGCTTTTTGAACAGGAATTTCTCCTGGTATCAGATACCACACTCCTTAAGCTGGCTGATATCAACCAGCCTCTTTTGAGAAAACTTGCCGTGGAAGCACCCGGGTCATTTCAGCATTCCCTGCAGGTAGCAAATCTTGCTGAGGAAGCTGCAAGAACAATAGGTGCAAATGTCAATCTTGTGCGTGCAGGCGGACTTTATCACGATATCGGCAAAATAGCGAAACCCACTTATTTCATAGAAAACCAGGTGGATGGCTTAAGTCCTCATGATAAGATGGATCCCCGTGACAGTGCAAAAATAATTACCAGCCATGTAAAGAACGGAATGGTGCTCGCAAAAAATTATAAGATTCCCGCTCCGGTCATCGATTTCATCAGGACACATCACGGAACGACGATAGCATACTTTTTTTATAAAAAATTCACTGATCTGTATCCGGAAGAAGTAAACAGGGAAAGCCTTTTTGCCTATCCCGGGCCTAAGCCTTTTTCAAAGGAAACGGCAATTGTCATGATGGCTGATGCCGTTGAGGCATCATCTAGAAGCCTTCATTCCTATACGGAAGAAAATATCAGTGACCTGGTTGAAAGGATAATCTATCTTCAGGAACAGGATGGTCAGTTTGCAAATGTACCGATAACCTTCAGGGATATGTCAGATATTAAAAGTGCCTTTAAAAAAAGGCTGACGAATATATATCATGCCAGGATAGTATATCCTGAAAGGACCTAGCGCATATCTATAATTTCAACATCCCTGTATTTTTCAGGAAAGAACCTGAACATCCCGGGATCTGCCTGCTGTTTCAGACTGTAGTCCTGTACCAGTAAAGTTATTGTTATTCCGTCCCTCCTTTTGTATTCGAAACTCACAAGGTCGGGTGATGGTTTTTTTATTGTCAGCCTGATCCTGATCAGTTCATTTTTTATCTCTTCGGGATAAAGATCTATCAGGTATGAATCCCTTTTTTCCTCAACCAGCCGGGATTTGAATCCCGTTTTGTATATCGTGAAGATTGATGAAGGACGGCTTTCGAAAGAATTATCATTTTTATCCGGCCGTGTTATTGTGACTTCTTTTTCATTTGGCAGGTAGCTCCAGGAATCCCTGCCATCGTACCAGATAATATTATTATGAAGTTCAAGTTTGTATCTGTCCCCGCTCAGCAGGATCATTCCGCTTATTGTGTCGCTTGATTTTTCCAGCTGATCATCGGTGACCATAATGAATTTCATGCTTACCGAAGGGGCGGCGGCAACTGTTGATGAAAAATTATCCAGTATGCTCAGGGCTTTCGGATCATTTTGTCCATGCACTGCAAGCGGGAAGGCCAGCAGAAAAATTATGTAAAACAGTCTTTTCATCGATAGGATTTATTCAAGGTCCTTCAAAATCTGTTCCAAAGCTTCGCTATCGCAAAAAACTTCTCTTGCCTTGCTTCCCTCAAAGGGTCCGACAATTCCCGCTGCCTCAAGCTGATCGATGATCCTGCCGGCCCTGTTGTATCCTACCGATAGTCTTCTCTGGATAAGAGAGGTTGATCCCTGCTGATGCTGGACCACCAGCCGGGCAGCTTCCTCAAACAGGGCATCTTTTTTCCTCATGTCCATGTCGGAGCTTCCCGCGTCTGTGTCGTTAATATATTCCGGAAGATGCATCGCACCGGGGTATCCCTGCTGTGATCCTATGTATTCGGTAAGTTCTTCTATTTCTTTGGTGTCTACATATGCGCACTGCACCCGTACCGGCTCGGCACCCGACGAGATCAGCATGTCACCGTTGCCGACAAGCCGGTCTGCACCGGTGACGTCAAGTATAGTCCTTGAATCGATTGATGAAAAAACACGGAAGGCTATCCTTGTAGGAAAGTTGGCTTTGATAAATCCGGTAATAATATTGGTGGTGGGGCGCTGGGTGGAAATAATAAGATGAATTCCAATGGCCCTGGCAACCTGTGCCAGTCTTCCGAGAGGACCCTCTATTTCTCTTCCGGCTGTCATTATAAGATCGGCAAATTCATCAATAACCAGAATGATATAGGGAAGGTACCTGTGTCCCTTTTCGGGATTAAGCCTTCTTGTTATGAATTTTTCATTGTATTCCTTTATATTTCTCGATTGTGCGGTCTTAAGGAGTTCAAGACGGTTATCCATTTCAATACACAGGGAATAAAGCGTGTTAATGACTTTCTGGGTATCCGTTATGATGGCATCCTCCTCGTCGGGGAGTTTGGCCAGGTAATGCCGTTCAATCTTTGAATACAGGGGCAGTTCAACTCTTTTGGGATCAATGAGGACAAATTTCAGTTCTGCAGGATGTTTTTTATATAATATGGATGTGATAATTGTATTAAGGCCTACTGATTTTCCCTGTCCGGTAGCTCCTGCAACAAGAAGATGCGGCATCTTGGTCAGGTCAACTATGTAGGGATCATTTGTAATTGTTCTTCCGAGAGCAAGAGCAATGTCGAACCTGGATTCCTGAAAGGCCCTGGAGGCAATAAGCGATTTCATTGATACTATTTCCGGTTTCTTATTGGGTACTTCTATGCCTACGGTTCCCCTGCCCGGTATCGGAGCAATGATTCTTATACCAATGGCTGAGAGGTTCAGTGCAATATCATCCTCAAGGGATTTGATGCGGGCCAGTTTGACACCTCTCTCCGGAATAATTTCATACAATGTGACTGTCGGACCCACTGTTGCAGAAATATGTCTGATACTTATTTTATAGTCACCGAGTGTTTTGATGATATTATCCTTGTTCTCAAGTACTTCATTATTGTCGAAGGCGCTGCCCGATCTGTGATCCCTCAGGATTGAGACAGGAGGAAATCTGTAATTCGAAAGATCAAGGCGGGGGTCATAATTTTTCATTATCCGTTCCAGTTCCTCTTCCGGAATGAGATCATCCACCTCAGTCCTGGTGATCCGTATATCCGGTTTTTTCCTTCTTTCATGCGGAGACCGGTCATTGTCCATGTCTCGGATCAGCGAACCCGCTGCCGGAACTATGACAGATACATCTTTATCATGAGATCCCTGATCATCAGCCTGTGTTTTATTGTTTATGAAGAATTCCGTATCAGCGTTTTCCTCCCTGCCGGCCTGATATTTCCCTGCTTCACTCCTGCCGGATACGTCCTCCTGTCCGGAGATTTTTCTCTCTTTTCGTCTGAAAACCGGCAAAGGTATTTTCAGCGCAAAAACAAAATAGCTTAGGGTAAGAAGAATCAGGAGAATGGCTGTTCCGGGTTTTCCAACAAATGCATTCAGCCAGTTTGTCAGATGATATCCGTGAGCTCCGCCCGGGCCTCCGTAAAGATAACCCTCAGCCTCCCCGAAAATAAAGCCAAGGATAAGAGATAGTATTATTGTTGCAAAGACAAATTTTGCTGTAAGGTTCCAGAATTTTATTTTCGGAAATTTCAACAGGTACAATCCCAGGGTTGCGAAAATCATGGGAATAAAAAATGCACTCAGGCCAAACCCGTTGCTAATCATCATATAGGCAAGATAATGCCCGCTTTTTCCCGAAGGGTTTTTTACTTGTACATCCGGACCGGATAATATATCCGCTGCCGGGATACTCAGGTCTGTTTTCCACCATATGAGATAGCCTATGAAAGCCAGGAGCAGGTAAACGGCAATGCCGCTAACAAGGATACCAGTGACGAATCTCATTCGTTCATCCTTGAAGAATGCTTTCTTTTTGCTCTTTCTTTTTACTCTTTTATCAGATTTTTTAGACACGTTTTTTATCCTTGTCCGGTTTTTGCATCAAAAATGCAAAGCAAAGTTAGTAATTATTCGAAATTCAAAAATACAAATATGAAGTGCCGGAAATCAAGGAAGTGCAAAATATCCGGTTAATGCAGCAGTTGAAATTAAAGCCCGCCGGCGGGAAACAAAAAGCAGCAGTAATGAGAGAAAACTACATACTGACGAATTTGTTAATAATTTCATTTATATCCTTTTTGGAGATCCGGACATATTTTTCTTTTCTTTCAAATAACTTGTCGGGAATGTCTTTCCTGTAAACTGTTTCTGCTTCAAAATGCATTTCCTTCTGGTTGATAATAAAAAAGAATTTCATCAGTACTCCGTTTATTTCACTGAAAGGGGTTGCAGTATTCGGATTTTTAACTTTTATTTCATCGGTATACCAGATTATATATTTCTTTTTGTTGATATCATCCGGAAATACTATTTCCGCCGATTTGCAATTGAATCCGCATATCACCGAGGTGTTGGGGGTCTTATGTACTTCCATACCTTTCATGGCCCCAAACCCGGGGTAATTCTCACCTGGATCTGACGGATAAAAGTATTTAAAACCCAGCAGGTTAATGTATGTGTCGAATATTCCTGTTTCGGGATTTGCAAGATTGATGATTCCCGAGTTACCAAAGGGAGCCGAGATATCAAAAAGTATTTTGTCGTTTTTAAAGCAGACTATCAGATGTTTAGGCATGAATTCCCTGGGAATGAACCCGGAATCGCCACTGTAGGTGATTGAATAATGAATCTCACCCTGGTTCATGTTCCTGACTCCGTAATGGACACAGGAATCTCCTGTTAAAGCAAGAATTATGACAGATAAAAGCGACAGGTTGACTCTCACTGATTTCTTTTTTTGAATTTGTAAAAGTAGCATTTTTTTATTATAAATCGTCTATCTGTCAAATGATTGTTGTTCCTTTTAACTAACTGATGATGTTGAAGGAATCTATGTCAGGGTTTATATTGCTTGTATTCAGGAATATCACTTTTTGCTTGAAGCCCTGAAGGATGGAACTGATTCAGCATGAATTCAAAACTTTTAATAGGGATTTTTTTTGAGTCTGGCAGAATGGTTTAATAAATTTATAAATTTGCCTGATTTAATTTCAGGTTTAAAAATCCGCAAAGGTATTTAACTGTACTGTTTCACGGCGGTTTTTTGCCGGAAACGGGAAATCACAAATATCAGAACAATGGAAATAAGTCTAAAAAACCGTCATTTTCTCAAGCTTCTTGATTTTACTCCGGAAGAGATACATTATTTGCTGGACCTTGCAGTAAAACTGAAAGATGAAAAGCAGTCGGGAAAGGAAATTCAGCGGCTGAAAGGCAAAAATATTGTACTTATTTTTGAAAAGAATTCAACCCGCACAAGGTGTGCATTTGAAGTTGCAGCGTTTGACCAGGGTGCAAATATAACATATCTGGATCCGGGAGGATCACAGATCGGAAACAAGGAGTCGATAAAAGATACAGCCAGGGTACTGGGCCGTATGTTTCACGGGATTGAATACCGCGGCTACGGTCAGAAGCTTGTTGAGGAGCTGGCTGAATTTTCGGGTGTGCCTGTCTGGAACGGGCTGACGAATGAATTTCATCCCACCCAGGTTCTGGCGGATTTAATGACCATGATGGAGCATTCGGACAAGAAGCTGAACGATATCTCATTATGCTATCTCGGGGATGCCCGTTTCAATATGGGTAATTCGCTGATGGCCGGTTCGGCAAAGATGGGAATTGATTTCAGGATTGCAGCACCCGGTATGTTTCAGCCCTCCGGGGAGCTGACCGGAATTTGCAAATCGGTGGCAGAGGGGACGGGTGCAAGGATAACCATTACGGAAAATATTGATGAGGCGGTAAGGGGAGCAGATTTTCTTTATACTGATGTATGGGTTTCAATGGGTGAGCAGGAACATGTATGGGAAGAGAGGATAAGGCTTCTCAGGCCGTATCAGGTCAACATGGATGTAATAAGAAAGACGGGAAATGCGGAAGTTAAATTCCTGCACTGTCTTCCGGCTTTTCATAACAGGGAGACATCCACCGGCCGGGAGATATATGAAAAATACGGCCTTGACGGAATGGAGGTCACTGAAGATGTTTTCGAATCGGCACATTCAATAGTATTTGATGAAGCTGAAAACCGTTTGCATACCATTAAGGCTGTAATGGTGGCAACGCTTTGAAACCCGGCAGGGCTTGTCTGAGAAAAAATTTACAGGAAGTGTTTCGTGTAATGGTGCTGCCGGAATGAATTCTGAAGGGCACGGATGTCCGGACCCAAAGGGAAGACCTTCAGCTTATCAACTCTTTTACAAAATAGAAGGTCATTGCAAATGAAGCTGCAAGTTTCAGTCCTATGCCGGTAAGGAATCCGAGAAGACTTCCGAAGCCTGCCCTGACAGCATATTTCATGTCGTCCCTGAATATGAGTTCACCTACAATGGCTCCGATGAAGGGACCAAGAATTATTCCCACCGGTCCCAGGAACAGACCTATTATCAGACCTACTGTTGCTCCGCGGGTTCCGTATTTTGATCCTCCGAATTTCCGGGTTCCCCATACCGGGACAATATAATCCACTATGGTAACAATGACTGTAACGGCAGCAAGCGGGATCAGAACCGTATTGGAAAAGTGTGCAAACCTTGTCAGATGGATCAGTATCAGTCCGAGATAACTCAGGGGCGGACCGGGCAATACCGGTACAAGACATCCTATTATCCCGACTATCATCAGGATAATGGCAAGGATCAACAGAATATAATCAGACATCGGGAAAAGGCATTTTTGGAGTGCCGCCAGTAGTACAGCTATTTTTTGCCCAGATCATCAAAGTCAACATTTGTGAACTCCCCTGTGGTCAGCGGCTCCCTGTCCTCACCGGTGACCGGATCCCTGTCCTCGGGGGAAGACCTCAGGAGATAATCTTCGTTGTTTATATAGTCGACAGCTTTTTTCAGGCCGTCAGTGAATTTTTCAAAATCTTCCTTATAAAGGAATATTTTATGTTTCTCATAAAATATTTTTCCTTCCTTGCCCAGGCGTTTCTTGCTTTCAGTAATGGTCAGATAATAATCCTCTTTCCTGGTAGCTTTTACATCAAAAAAATAGGTTCTTTTCCCTGCACGTACAACTTTTGAGAAGATCTCTTCCTTCTGGTTTTTCTCCTCACTTCCGCTTAAATCATCTTTAATCCCGGTTTCTTCTTCCATTTCCAGATCAAGTTTATGAAAGGGTTAGATTTTTATACGGTCAAAAGTAACAATTATTTTAGCATTTCAAAACAGGCATATACTTTGACCCTGATTTTTTATAAACATGTGTCGGGAGTATTGGAAAAAGAGTATTTTTGCAACTCAGAAATCATGAGGTTCTTTATTAATGATAAGCAGAAGATTATTGCGAATAAAAGCGCTGATGGCTCTTTATGCTTTTAACCGCAGAGAAGATGGCGATCTGGTAAAAGCTGAATCGGAACTTGTTTTCAGTATAACAAAGGCCTATGATCTTTACCATTATCTTTTGCTGCTTGTTCTTGAAATAAGCGATGTTGCCAGTGACAGGATAGAACGGGCCCTGCAGAAAAGAATGCCCACTCCGGAGGATCTTAATCCAAACCGCCGTTTTATTGATAATCCGGTAATTGAGCAGCTGAGGAACAATAAATCATTCAACAAATACCTGAATGGGACAAAACTCTCCTGGGTGAACTTTATGCATATTCCGAAGATTCTTTATAACAATATGATTTCCTGGGATGAGTTTGAGGAATACATGAACTCAGAACAGATAAATTACCAGGGCCATAAAAAATTTGTTATCAGCCTTGTAAGCAAACTTTTTTCTGTTTCAGAGGATCTTGTCAACTGTCTTGAGGAGCAAAGCATTTACTGGAATGATGATTTGGAGTATGTTCTGCTGATGATAGAAAAAACCCTTAAAAAATTCAAGTCCGGCTCCGGTGAAGAGACGGAACTTATGCCATTGTACAAGAACAGGGATGATGAGGAATTTGTTAAACTGCTTTTCAGAAAGGCTGTGCTGAGTTCCGCGCAAAGCTCGGAACTTATTGACAATAATACCACCAATTGGGAAGTTGACCGTATTGCCCTGATGGACACGCTTGTAATGCAGCTGGCTATTGCCGAAGTGCTCGAATTCCCGGAAATCCCTGTTAAGGTTACTCTGAATGAATACATTGAAATTGCAAAGTATTATTGTACTCCAAAAAGCAGTACATTTGTAAACGGGATTCTTGACAATATTTTCAGGGAGATGAGAGAAAAAGGTCTTCTGAGGAAATATGGAAGAGGTCTGATAGGAGAATCAGTGAACAGTAAACTGAATGATTGAAAACAACAATAATAAACCGATTGAATGATGATCAGCTTAACTTTAATTTATTTGATGAGTCAGCCGGCAGGAGGAGCCGGAGGCGGACAAAGCAACCCCATGATAACATTTCTTCCGCTTATACTTGTTTTTGTGGTATTTTATTTTTTCATGATACGGCCGCAGATGAGAAAGCAAAAAGAGATGAATACCTACCGCAGTTCCCTGAAAAAGGGAGACAAAGTTGTTACAACGGGTGGTATTTACGGGAGAGTACATGAAGTGAGGGATAATTATATAATGATGGATGCCGGAGGGGATGTAAGACTTAAGATAGACAAAAGCGCTCTTCTCAAGGATCCTTCAGCTGAAGAATAATAAGGGGGCAGTAATAACTGAGACAAAATACTTTGGAAAAATCTGAGAAAAACTGGTCCGGAAAACTTGCCAGAAAAGGGATTAAGAATTTAAAGGCAAACATACTGGTCTTTTCCATCTTTCTTTTCATGTCATTTGTTTTCTGGTATATCAACTCTTTGGGGAAAACGATTCAGTCAGACATCAAATATCCTGTGCAATTTATTAATGTTCCCAAAGACAGGGAGCTTGAATCAGTTCCTTCAAAGTTGAATCTTGTTTTGCAGGGTACGGGATTTTCCATGTTGCGCCTCAAGATTTCCGGAAGCAGGGATCCTGCCGTGATTGACCTCCTTAAAGTGCCATACAAAAGTATCCGCAGCAGTGCACCTGCCGGTTATTATCTTGTTACATCCGGGCTGGTGCAGAATTTCAATACACAGTTAAAACCGGAATGCAGGATCACTTCCATCAGGCCGGATACCATTTTCTTTTCGTTTAAGGAAGTTATTGAAGAATAAGCTGATTTTTTCAGCCTGAAGCTGTTCTGATCCGCATTGAGTATTTAATCGTGGCCACGAAGAGTAGCATGAAGAAACTGATGAAACTTGGGATAACAGGAGGGATGGGAAGTGGAAAAACCTCTGTTTGCAAGGTTTTTGGCATCCTGGGCATACCTGTGTTTTTTGCGGATCCCGAGGCACAGATATTGATGAACAGCAAGGCCTCTATCATCCGCGGGATAAATGATATTGCGGGAAAAGACATGTATCCGGGCGGTATTCTGAACAGGGAAGAGCTTGCAGGGATTATATTTAAAGATCCTGACAAGCTTAAAAAGGTGAACTCACTGGTTCACCCTTTCGTTTTTGACCGTTTCAATGACTGGGCGGAAAATCAGACAGCACCTTATGTGATACTGGAAGCAGCCATACTGTTTGAGAGTGGCGGATCTGTTCATGTAGACAGGATTGTCACGGTTACAGCACCTCTTGAGGAAAGGATATCAAGACTTACTGCAGGGGACAGGCTTACACGGGAACAGGTTGTTGAGAGGATAAGAAATCAGATGGATGATGAGGAAAGGATCACAATGTCGGATTATGTGATAAATAATTCCGAAAATGAAATGATCATTCCTGT
>LSQX01059998.1_pt1 | contig 10482 bp, 9 predicted proteins | sample 654561 | NCBI WGS metagenome assembly LSQX01 (sample SAMN04489861, study PRJNA283612) | anaerobic digester metagenome | isolation source: 4 biogas reactors fed with cattle manure at either 37C or 55C with and... | place: Denmark: Kongens Lyngby | collected 2014
CTGGAACGCGACCTCACCGCCATGGTGGATGATCTGGCCTTTACACAAAATCTGGAAGCCACCCACGACGAGATAAGCCAGGTGCTGGAGATGATACAAGAACTCGACCCGGCAGGCGTTGGCGCCCGCGACCTCAAAGAATGCCTGCTGATACAACTGCGCCGCAAGCAAAACGAAGAACCCGACTACAACCTGCAACTGCCCATCTTGCTTATCGAAGAATACTTCGACGAGTTTACCAAAAAACATTACGATAAGATCCTGAAAAAGGCCAAGATTGAAGAAGAAGAGCTTAAAGAAGCCATCGACGAAATCCTGAAACTCAACCCCAAGCCAGGCAACTCGATGAACGAGAGCAGCAAGGCAAGCCAATATATCTCTGCCGACTTTATCATCACCATCAACGATGGCGAGCTGGAGCTGACCTTAAGCTCACGCAACGCGCCGGAGCTGCGCCTCAGCCCTACCTACACGGAGATGATGCAGGCCTATGCCGCCGACAAAAGCAAGAAGACAAGCCAGCAAAAAGATGCCATCATGTTTGTGAAACGCAAGATCGATTCAGCACGCTGGTTTATCGATGCCATCCGGCAGCGGCAAAACACACTCGCCGTTACCATGAACGCCATCATGAACTACCAGGCTGAGTATTTCCTCACCGGCGACGAAACCCGCCTGCGTCCGATGATCCTGAAAGATATCGCCGAAANNCGACATCTCCACCATCTCGCGTGTGGCCAACAGCAAATATGTACAAACCCCCTACGGTACCTTCCTGCTTAAGAGCTTCTTCTCGGAGTCGATGCAAACCGAATCGGGCGAGGAGGTATCCACGCGGGAGATAAAAAAGATATTGCAAGACTGTGTGGATGCCGAAGACAAATCGAAACCTATGACCGATGAACAGCTCACCAGCCAGCTGAAAGAAAAAGGCTACAACATCGCCCGCCGAACCGTGGCCAAATACCGCGAACAACTCAGCATCCCCGTAGCGCGGCTGCGCAAGGAGCTTTAATTTCTAAAAACCATCTCTGACCTGGATGGGTATAAAATATTTTGGGTAACTACATCGGTAACAGCGAGATCAAATTCGGCATGGTTTTTTTCAAGATTGATTTCCAAACCTGAAAGTTCGAAATGATAATCGAAATCTGAAACCGTTCTACATAAAAAAGTGAATAACATATTGCAACATTCGTAACTTTACGGTTCCCGTATCGTCTATACTTTATACAAAGTGAATGAATATGTTATCTTTCAGAAAATGAAAAAATTATTATCAACGATTTTTATTTTATCTCTTTTAACACCCCTCTTAAAATCTCAAACATTAACGGGAAAGGTCAACGACGAACAAGGACAATCCATCGAGTTTGCTACCGTAGCATTATTTGGCTTGCCCGACACCACACTGATATCCGGCACAATCACCGATGAAAATGGTGAATATCTGTTATCCTCTGACGATAACGGTGATAAGTTCCTAAGAATCTCGTTTATTGGTTACAAGACCCAAAATGTGCCTGCAAAACCTCATCAAACTATTGTATTAAAAAATGAGGATGTAATATTGGGTGAAGTGGTGGTAAAAGGAAGTCTTCCGAAAATCAGTTTACAAAACGATGCAATAGTTGCCACGGTGCAAAACACGGTGCTAAGCAAAGCCGGAACCGCCAATGATGTTCTCAAGCGCTTACCGTCGTTAACAGGAGACGAAGGTGTTTTTAGTGTTTTCGGGAAAGGACAAGCCGTTATTTTTATTAATAATCGTGAGATGCGTGATGTTTCAGAATTGGACAATCTGAATTCGGCTGATATCAAAAACGTAGAAATTGTTATGAACCCCGGTTCACGCTATGATGCCACCGTTAAAGCGGTTATCCGAATCAATACGGTGCGTAGAGTTGGCGATGGCTTTGGTTTTGACGTTCGTTCCAGTTATTATCAATCAGAAAATACAGACCTGATAGAGCAAGTCAATCTGAATTATCGTCGCAATGGCTGGGACGTTTTTGGAACCTTCAAATATCACCAAAACGTTTACGAGCAAAACAGCGAAATTTGGCAAAAAACTTATGTTGATACACTATGGACACAGGAAAACACCTTTGTTATAGACGGTGATTACAGAAAATTGACAGGAATTGCAGGGGTGAATTATGAAATTACACCAGAACACTTTGCGGGAATTAAATATACTTATTCAGCATTTCCACGTAAAGAATCGATGTCGGTACTTAACAGTACTGTAGTTGCCAATGGTAGCTTTTATGACCAATGGAGCAGCAGTGAAAAAAAGACTTCATCAAGTGATCCTACCCAGTGGATCAATGCTTATTATAACGGCAGATTTATTGATTTGAAAATAGATTTCAATACAGATTTTTATACCAATACAACGTTTGCACAATCCCTTGTAAAGGAAACAAGCCAGGAATATGATGATAGAATTGTTAATTCAGAAAACGATGTCAAAAACCAATTGATTGCCTCTAAGGTGGTGGCTTCCTATCCCGTTTTGGGAGGGCAGTTTTTAATAGGAAGCGAATATCACAAAACGCACAGAGATGATGTGTACCGTAACGAGCAGAATATTGTTCCTCCGTCAAACACCACTATTGAGGAGCAAAACAATAGTTATTTTACTGAATTTTCACGAGCAACCCCCATTGGGCAGATAGGTGCGGGATTGCGATATGAAAACATACGTTCGGATTATTATGATGAAAACCAAAAAGTAGATGAGCAAAGCAGACACTATGGGCAATGGTTTCCTAATTTTTCTTTAAGCACGTCAATAAAAGAGGTCAACCTGCATGTAAGTTATACGGCAAAAACGATGCGGCCAACCTATCGGCAATTGAGCAGTAATGTGTTTTATGGGAATAGATTCTTGTTACAAACAGGGAATCCTTTTCTGAAATCTACAGTAATACACGATGTTACGTTGGTAAGCTCCTGGAAATTTATGCAGTTGATGGTTAGCTATAAGAATGAAAAAGATGCCATCATTTATTGGACTGAGCAATTGGAAGAAAATCCGGCCGTTTCGTTGCTTGCCTACCGCAATTTGGATGAATTACCCAGCCTCATGATATTTTTATCGCTCACACCCACCTTCGGTATTTGGTCGCCACAATTGAGTGGCGGATTTCTCAAGCAATGGGTCACTATCATTAGCAACAACCAGCCTGTGATTCTTAACGACGCGTTGCCCTTCGCCACCCTTAACAATTCATTTCGTTTACCGAAAGATTTTCTTGTAACCGTAGATGCATCTTTTCGTGGGAAAGGGGATACCCAGAACGTATCTCTGCCCGAAAACCAATTCGTGGTAAACGTGGGAGTTACCAAGTCTTTTATCCGCGACCAACTTCGCGTTGAAGTGAAGGGACAGGATGTCTTTTATGGGAAAAAAGACGCAAACCTTCTTTACAACCATCAAATGGAATTGTTTCAACGTAATCGCTACGACAGCAGACAAATAATGCTTACAGTGCGATATAAATTTAATCAGGCAAAAAGTAAATACAAAGGAACCGGCGCCGGTGAGGATGAAATAGACCGGCTGAAGTGAAACCAAGACTAAAGTCGCTATCCTCCAAAAATCATTACAACAAGCTTTTGAAAGGCCATTCCGAACTTCCTCTTAATTTAGATCCCCCAAAAAAAAAGAAGTACTACTTTCGCACAAATGTTTGTAGAAATCAAAACCAACGACAGAAACCGTCCGAAAGACAGGAAGTAACCACAGCAGCTTTTTTACATGGAACAACGTATTGCCACCATCATCTCACGGGCATTCCACCCATTGATCATCACCACCTATTTTCTGATTATCACCCTCAACCTGCAGTTTCATTTTGCTGCCGCGCTGCCCGAAAAGGCACGCTGGATGATCCTGGGGCTGACGATGATCACCACGTTTGTGGTTCCGGTGCTGCTCATCCACATCGGCAAACTGCTGCTCTGGCGATTTGCGCCCCTGCACCCGCGCCTGACGGAAGTGCCCGCGCTGGTGGTGACCATTGCCATGTATTATTTTACCTATCGTTTGTTCGATCAGATTCAGCTCTCGCCGATCTTTAATTTGTTTGTGCTGGGGATGGCTTCGCTTTCGGTGCTGCTGCTTATCTTATCAATGGTGAGCAACGTGAGCATCTATGCCACAGGCGCCGGAGCGATGACGGGCGCATTTATCGGGTTGCAACTGGGGCTGGACATCAATTTGTTGTTTTTTATTTTCCTCTCACTCATCATCGGCGGACTGATAGGCTTCTCGCGACTAAAGCTGGAGGCGCATCGTCCTGCCGAGGTTTATCTCGGCTTCCTGCTGGGAGCCGGCGTTATGTTAGCACATTACCTTTTTTTGTAAATCAATTATTGGGTTTGGACGAGGCACAACCTCGTCCGCTCTTTTTTACAGGCTGTGCCTGTTTTCAATTCCACAACGAATCAAAAAAAAACGGGAGACAAATCTGATTGTCTCCCGTTTTTTGATTCATCATGCGGACTATGCCGCCTTAATATTAATTGAACTTACTCAGCATGCTGATCAGGTCGACTACGCGGTTGGAGTAGCCCCACTCGTTGTCGTACCAGTTGAGGGTTTTGATGTAGCGCTTGCCGAGCACTTTGGTGTATTCGGCGTCGTAGATCGACGAATACGAATTGCCGACGATGTCGGTGGAGACGAGTTTTTCTTCGCTGTATGAAAGGATGTTTCTCATCTTTTCGCTCGAAGCAGCCATACGCACGGCTGCGTTGACATCAGCAACGGTAACATCTCGTGCTACTTCTACAAACAAATCCACTACCGAACCATCTGGCACGGGAACGCGCGAAGCCATACCATCGAGTTTGCCAGCCAGCTTAGGAATTACTTTTCCTACGGCGCGGGCAGCACCGGTGGTGGTGGGAATAATGTTTTCGGCAGCGGCACGCCCACGACGCCAGTCTTTGTGGGGCACGTCGGCCAGACGCTGGTCGTTGGTGTAGGCATGCGTAGTAGTCATCAGTCCTTCCACGATGCCAAAAGCGTCGTCGAGTACTTTGGCCATCGGTGCCAGGCAGTTGGTGGTGCAGCTTGCGTTGGAGATGATGCGGTGTTCGGGTTGCAGCACCTCATCGTTCACCCCCACCACAATGGTGGCGTCTATTTCGTCTTTGGCGGGCACAGTAAGGATGATGCGCTTGGCGCCGGCATCCAGATGCGGCTGCAACGAAGCGCGGTCGCGGAATACGCCGGTCGACTCTACTACTACATCCACCTGCAGCTCTTTCCACGGATATTTGGTGGCATCTTTTATCGTAAGCATCTTTACCCGTTCTTCGGGGGTCACCAGATAATCGCCTTCCAGATGCACCGACTGACCAAAGCCGCTCATCACGGTGTCGTATTTGAGCAGATAGGTCAGCACTTTGTCATCGTACAGGTCGTTGATGGCAACAACATCGATATCGGGATGGGCATTCAGGATTCTAAATACTGAACGCCCGATACGTCCAAAACCATTAATGGCTACTTTCATTTGGAACCTCCTTCGGTATTAAGTTTTTCATAAGCAACAATGAGGTCTTTGATTCGCGAGGCCATGGCCAGGGTATTATGATACCAGATGAGCAATTTTACCATTTTGCCTTTAGAGCGCAAGGTGGCCTGCTTGTCGTAAATTACTGAATGGCGATTGCCAACCACGTCCACCGACACGATGGGGTCTTCCATAATTTCGAAGATTCCCGGTAATTTTTTGGCGGCAGCCTCGATGGCGGCATCAATTTCTTTGATGGTCACTTCAGTATTGTGCATCACCAGGGTGAGATCGAGCAACGACCCTGCCGGGATGGGCACGTTGAGAGCGGTACCTTCGATGCGTCCCTGAAACTCGGGAAGGATCTTTTGTATCCAGCGTGGCGTTGGTGTTTCGTTGGGGATAATGTTTTCGGCTGCCGAGCGGCTTCTGCGAAAATCGCTGCCTGCCGTATCGCGCAGGGGCTGATCGGCGGTGTAGGAGTGCACGGTGGTAAGCATGGCATAATCCACGCCAAAAGCTTCGTCAAGAATCTTGAGCATGATAGCCGTAGCGTTGGTAGTGCTTGAGCCTGCCGAAATGAGTTTATCGGCTTTCTTCATGTGAGCATCGTTCACACCTTTTATCACGATGCGGTCCACATCGTCGTCGGGCAATGAAGCCAGGATAACGCGCTTGGCGCCGCCTCTTATATGTCCTTCCATCTCCTGACGTGTGCGGTACTTTCCGGTTCCGTCCACCACTACATCTACACCCAAAGCATCCCAGGGTACATCAGCAGGACCTTTGCCGGTAACAAAGCGGGCACGGCCATTTTTCGATACCAGGTAGTTACCTTCCAGCTTCACTTCAACGTCGCCAGCCTTACGCTTCGACTCCGCCTGCAACAGGTAAACCAGTATTTCCGGACGCCCGATGTCGCTGATGGCTACCACTTCGATATGATCGCCCTCGAGGCATAAACGGTACAGATGGCGGTTGATCTCGCCAAATCCCATCAAGCCTAATCGAACTCTTTTCATTTGGTATTCCTTTCTTTTTGTTGGATTAAAAATTTCACCTCAAAAACCAGAGATCCCTTGCTTTTATTGCAAAGAAAAAATCAATTAACAATTTTTTAATAAGCAAAAACGATGCGCACCTGACAATCAAAAATCTAAATCACAAAACTGTAACGCCCCATAATCGGTGTAAGTAATCACCCATAAATTTCAATATCAAAAACCCAAAACCAAACCCGCCATGCGTTTTGGGTTTTGATTTTTTGGGATTTATTTGTCATTTGGAGATTGTGTTTTGGGATTTATTCCTGATACCACGAAGCGTACATGGAATAACTCTCGGCGATGCGCTGTATCTCACCTTCCATCAACTCTTTACTGATATCTTTAATTTTTTTGGCAGGAACGCCCGCATACACCGTTCCCGAAGGAACCACCGTATTTTTGGCTACCAGTGCTCCGGCAGCGATTATCGAATTGCTTTCGATGACGGCATGGTCCATTATAATGGCGCCCATGCCGATGAGCACGTTGTCGTGGATGGTGCAACCATGCACGATGGCGTTGTGGGCTATCGAGACGTAGTTGCCAATGTTCACCGGTGCTATTTTGTAGGTGCAGTGTATGATAGCGCCATCCTGAATGTTCACCTGGTTGCCAATGCGGATGTAATGCACGTCGCCGCGCACCACCGCATTAAACCACACACTGCAATTATCACCCATTATCACATCGCCCACCAGGGTAGCGTTGTCGGCCAGGAAGCTGTTTTTTCCAATTTTAGGAGTCGCTCCGTTGAGAGTTTTTATCAGAGCCATGTTTTTTTATTTTTAATAGATGATTGATGGAAGTTGATGATTTATTTTCAGATCGTCACAAAACGCGTTTTCACATTCCAATACTAATATAAAAATCATGAAATATGTCTGTAAAACTACGCCTACGGGCATAGGTTCAAATTGTTAACATTAATTTAAAGTATCACCAGTTTACCACCGTTTTGTTGAAGATATCCTCGACAAGTGTTTCCACAATGAGTGGCACATAACTATCCGAAACTTCTGTGAGGGGCAGGGTGCTGGGATAATCTTCGTACCGGCTAAAAGTCTGGTTGTCGAAACTTTGTGCTTTGTCGTATTTATTTTCAAAGGTCACCTTTAGGGCGATGGTGAGCCGGTTGAAGGCTGCACGGTCGTCGCTTTGGATGGCGGTAGGGCTGGTGCTGTAGCCGGTAATCTGGCCTTTTATCACCATGTCGCCGCCTTCGGTAACGATGATCAGGTTGGTCTGCGACTGAAACCTGTCGCGCAATTTGTCCGTTATTTCCTGGCTCAGCGTGGGATTGATGAGGGGTGCATTATTTTCAAAATAATTGATTTGGATGGTTTTTACTTCCGGCGGAATAGAAGCTCCCGTAAAGCTGTAATTGACGCTGCACGCGGTGGCGCTTAGCGCAAATATTAAGAAAAGAAGTCTCGCAAAAAATTGGGTGCCCATGAGCTAAGTGATTTTATATTCTTTGATCTTGCGATAGAGCGTACGCTCGGAGATGCCCAGGTCGCGGGCAGCGAGCTTGCGTTTGCCCCGGTGTTTCTCCAACGCCCGGCGTATCAGGTCGGCTTCTTTATGCGCTATCGACAGCGACTCTTCCACCACCTCCATCTCCTCTACAGGCTCCTCCTGGTAAGGGGCGTAGTCGGTAGAGATTTCCATTTCAGGAGACGCCTCGCCTTTTATGGTACTGATATCGTGATAGAGCTTTTTGACAAGCTGCGGGTTGTTTTCTTGCAACTCCTGGGAGCCATGACGGATGATCTCTACCACCGACTGTTTCAACTCGGTAATATCGCGGCGCATGTCGAAAAGTATTTTGTAGAGGATGTCGCGCTCGGTCATGTTTTTGTACTCAGATTTGTTGGCGTAAAGCACCGGCAGCTTGGGCACGTAGGCTTCGGGCAGATATTTCATCATTGTTTGCGCGGTGATTTCGCGTTCGCTTTCGATGATCGAGATCTGCTCGGTAATGTTTTTAAGTTGCCGCACGTTGCCATCCCACCTATAGTCGACCAGCATGTCGACGGCGTCGGGAGTGAGGTGCAGGGAAGGCATGCGGTATTTCTCGGCAAAGTCGCTGGCAAATTTGCGGAAGAGCAAATGAATGTCTTCATTGCGTTCGCGCAATGGCGGGATGAAGATGGGCACGGTGCTCAGCCGGTAATACAAGTCCTGCCGGAAGTTTCCTTTGTCGATGGCTTCCGGGACGTTGACGTTGGTGGCAGCAATAACGCGCACATCGGTTTTGATAACTTTTGAAGAACCCACTTTTAGGAACTCCCCTGTTTCGAGCACGCGCAGCAGGCGTACTTGAGTAGATATGGGCAGCTCAGCCACTTCGTCCAGGAAGATGGTGCCGCCGCTGGCCACTTCAAAATACCCTTTGCGTGCTTCGTGAGCGCCGGTAAAAGATCCCTTTTCGTGGCCAAAAAGCTCGGAATCGATGGTTCCTTCAGGGATAGCGCCGCAGTTCACAGCAATGTAAGGACCGTGTTTGCGCGCAGAAAGTTGATGTATGATCTGTGGAAAAACCTCTTTGCCCGTACCACTCTCGCCGGTGATGAGCACCGTAAGATCGGTAGGCGCCACCTGCACCGCGATGTTGAGGGCGCGGTTTAGCCCGCTGCTGTTGCCAATAATACCAAATCGTTGCTTAATACTTTGTAGTTCCATCGGGTAAAGTTTTATAAAAAAAGAATGCGTTGCAAAAATAGAAATATTAGTTCGGTAACGGTTTGAACTGGGTTTCCATTATGCCACTGGCGGCACCTTAGAATGATGAACCGGTTTAAAAATTAAAAAATAAATTCGGCTATAGCCGAAACCAATGCTTGCTCCCAGAAGCGCACCCACCACAATATCGCCCGGATAATGCACCCCCAAATAGATGCGCGAATACGACACCACCGCAGCCCACACAATGATAAACAGCGGGAAGTACCGATAACTATTTTTCAAAAAAGGTATCAGCAGCAGTGCCAGCGCAAAAACATTGGCGGCATGCCCCGACATAAATCCATACGGACCGCCACACGAATCGCGCACCGTATGCACCAGCCCTTGCAGCGCCGCAGCATGGCATGGACGCGGGCGGGCAAGATAATTTTTCAGATGATAGGTAATCTGATCGCTGGTAGTAATGGTGAGCGCCACCAAAAGCAAAATCACCAAAGAGCGCCATTTGTATTGCCGGATTAGCAGATACATCAACACAGCATACATGGGTATCCACACAAAACGGTCGCTTATCCAATACATCACAAAGTCGAACAAACCATTGTGCAGCCCGTTGAGCAACAGGAAAAGCCAGGTGTCGGTATGGTTGAGCGTTTCGAGCAAAATAAATTTTTTAGCGGGTGTCTTTTGGATTTAATTTTTTTGAAACTTTCCTAAATCACAAATGGCAATAAAACACATCACAAATAAATTACAATATCAAAAAATTCAAAAACGCAAACCATTATCAGTTTTTGAAATTTGCTTCTTGCGATTTATTTGTCATTTGGGTTTTTGAATATTATGATTTTCTTGCTGCCTGATTCATTCATTCAGGGCCAGCCATATCATATCTTTGAGTTTGGCCAGCCCCTGCTCACTCACCGACGAAATAAAAACATGCTGCACCGGTGGCAGGGTGGCCTCCATTTCACGCATCAGCTCGGCGTCGAGCAGGTCGCTTTTGCTTACGGCCAAAATACGCGTTTTGTCCAACAGCTCCGGGTTGAACTCTTTCAGCTCGTTGAGCAAAATGTTGTATTCGTTTTGGATGTCGGCAGTATCGGCGGGGATCATAAAAAGCAGTATTGAGTTGCGCTCGATGTGCCGCAGAAATCGCAGCCCCAGCCCTTTGCCTTCGTGCGCTCCTTCGATGATGCCGGGGATGTCGGCCATCACAA
>LSQX01291296.1_pt1 | contig 10482 bp, 8 predicted proteins | sample 654561 | NCBI WGS metagenome assembly LSQX01 (sample SAMN04489861, study PRJNA283612) | anaerobic digester metagenome | isolation source: 4 biogas reactors fed with cattle manure at either 37C or 55C with and... | place: Denmark: Kongens Lyngby | collected 2014
CAGCGTCATAACCGTCAAGTAGTTTATAGACTACCTATAAGGGATGGAAACTAAAATACGCTTGACATTATTATCCTACAGGTATGTCGTTTATAGACTACCTATAAGGGATGGAAACCAGGGATCAAGGATACCGTTACGGCGATATCCGACTTGTTTATAGACTACCTATAAGGGATGGAAACGAATGGCCGAAAGACTTGCTGAGGCGATAGAATCCGGTTTATAGACTACCTATAAGGGATGGAAACGTAGTCTGACCGAGGAAAACCCGTGCATATATCAAGTTTATAGACTACCTATGAGAGATGGAAACACGGCACAATTGTGGAGAATAGGTATCCTTGCATAGTTTATAGACTACCTATAAGGGATAGAATCTCTCTTCTGCTTGCAGTTCTTTCTGTGCTCCCGATCATGCTGATTTTCTCATGAGTAACTGCCCCAGGCTTGTTGTTTTGTCAAGAGATGCCTGGAAGGTTTTTTATTCCATTTGGAGAAGTATAGGAAATGAAGCTTCAGGCACATTACCCAAACGTGTTTACGAATGGAGGCCCTGGAATGACTAAGCCTACGTTGGACTTTGGTCAGGACATTGACTTCACAGTTGTGACGCCGCTATTTCTTGGGAATGCTTTGCAGAATGCGGCGGAGCTGCGCCTTCCTTCTATCAAAGGTGTCATGAGATTTTGGCATCGAGTGACCGGCCCCGAAAGCCTCGAGACTGAATCAGCTCTGTTTGGTAGTTCTACAGGAACTGGTTCGGGACAGGCACCATTTCTGCTTCGCTTAAGAGAGACTCAAGTAAGTGATCAGGTTTTGGATGGGACTGGGGCCCCTCTTAGTTATCTAGGCTATGGAGCGATACTCAGGGGGAAAAGCCGACCATTCATTCCTCCCGGAACTGAACTTAAACTTAGAATAGTGTACAGGCCCAACGCTCCCCCGGATGTTGAAGAAGGAGTGCTTCGGAGCCTGAGATTGATGAACTATTTCGGTGGATTGGGGGCGCGCAGTCGCAGAGGTTGGGGTTCAGTGGTGTTTGCTAACGATCTACCGGTCGACTTTCATGACCTTGTATCCCGCCTACAGTGCGAGCTTAATACGCTCTCCATTCCCGATTCAAAACAAGCCAATCATACATCGTTTAGCAGCGATTCACGGGTTATTGTGCTTCAGGCCGGCACATCATGGAAACAAGCTCTGAACCTGATTGGGCAACTGATGATGGAAGTTCGCAACCCCAAGACTAGCCCTCCTGACTATCTTTGGGCGAAAAAAGATGTGCGCCTGGTATCGGACTATCTCCGCACAGGCGTTGCCTCAGACGCTCCTTCCCGAGCTGCCTTTGGACTGCCACACAATTACTTCTTCATTAGAACAAAAGACAAAGTTGATATTGAAGGGGGACATAAAGACTATTCAAGACGCGCAAGCCCTCTTTTCATTCATGTCCACCTAATGCAGGATGGACAATACGCCGTTGTTGTGACGTTTCTTCCCGCACCATTGCTCCCTGAGGGACAACGCCTTGTCATGAAGACGAAAGGCCAGCGTACTGCTGAAGTCCCTCCTCCGGCCACCTGGGGAGCTGTTGAGGGGTTTCTTGACTACATAGCTACTAAACCAGGGGCAAAGGAGGTGCTAATCTAGCTGTGGGGACAATTGCCAATAATAACAATCTCACGTCTCAAGTAGGTCCAGAACATCATGAAAACCGTCGGAGTCCGGATGTCTGCTTACAAGCCTCTGAATACCAGCATGTGCTGGATTTCACCCTTTCTCCTGTTCAAGGCTTTGTTGGGCAGGCCAGAAGGACCAGAGACTTCTGGGCCGGTTCATATCTTATTTCCTATTTGACTGCTCATGCCATCAAAGGCTTTCTGGAAAGCTCAGAATCTATCACTCAAGACCCGGGCAGGTCAGGCGAGATTAACTTAGGTGATGATGTTCCTGGTTCACCGTCAAGCGAAGGTATGAGCAAGATCATATTTCCTTTTGTTCATGACGATCCTCTTCTTTGTGCGGTGATGGGAACTAAGATACCGGAATCTGAGTTTGAGGACGGTGCCCGTATTGCGTCTCTTCCCAATAGGTTTACCGGTAAATGCTCCAATCCTGTTGCTGCGGGAGAGGCAGCGGCTGAGGCTGTTCGGAGTGCTTGGACCAACTTATCCCTTGGGGTATGGAAAGCCGTTCGTGCCCGTTTGGCGCGGTCTCCTATGTATACAGATGTGTTGCCTGAGTTTTCTTATGAAGACTCACTTCCACCGACTTGGGCTCGGCAGCTAGAGAATCACTGGGAACTCTATTGGGTTGCAGGAGCAGGGCCAGCCGGTGTTGATCAGCGAAAGAACTGGCGGCAGATGTACATGTTCGATGAGACCGGAGAGATTTGCACTATGTGCGGTGAGCGAGTAGTTGCCTTCGGTGAGGGATTGCCTAGATGGAAAGTCCGTCAGATATGGCATGGTGAGGGTGGCATCGTCGAATGCATTAATGGTATAGGTGCCAGTGATCAATGGCGTTTCGCGCTTGACGTCAAGCACAAAGAGCGATTGTGCGCAGTTTGTTTGTTAAAACGGATCTTTCCACATGTTGCGGAGGATGTTATAGGTTGGCCTGTTCCGGTAAGTTTCCCGTCCACACACGACCTGGCATACGCGCTAGGCGGGCAAGGTAGCTCTGATGCTGCAGGCCCGGAATTTCCGTACTACTCAGTTCTCTTGATGGATGGCGATAACATGGGTAGGCATCTCACCGAAAATCCGAATCGAACGGATGAGATCTCTGAGGCTATTTCAAGCTTCAGCAGAATGGTGCCACAGGTTGTAGAGCGTCAATATCAGGGCAAGGTTGTATATGCAGGAGGCGACGATGTTTTGGCCTTTTTGCCGGCTAATGCGGCGCTGTGTTGCGCAGAGAGCCTGCGCAAACTGTTCGTATCAGCCAGTGAGTCTTCAGGGGTGCCTATGACAATCTCTGCTGCTATTTTGTATACGCACATAAAGAGTCCTTTACAGGCTGCGCTTGCAACTACACATCGTCTTCTTGACAACATAGCAAAGGATGGCATAGGACGCGATGCTTTTGTCATCCAGGTAGAGAAGAGGGGAGGTTCGCCGCTGACTGTTGCGAAGCCTTGGGAAAGCAAGGCAGATAATGGTGTACATGGTGAAAGCAACGTCTTAAGGTGGGCCGAGTGTATCGATGAACTGAGTAGTCAGGTCTTTGGCTCAAAGGATGAAGGATACTCGTCTAGGTTCCTCTATAACATATCTGAACTACTGGAACCCTTCATCCATCCGTGCGATGCAGGTTCTTCTAAAGGGCCGACGATGGAAGCGGTGGACATGCTTCCCGTTTTAGCGGCTGAATACTTGCGGGGACCTGGCGCTCTAATGAAAGTTGATTGGGATGAAGCAATACGGCGAATGAGGAAGCTGTATAGCTTATGTCTGTGGGAGCCCCGCGAGTCCGGCAAGGTGCGTGACCGTCTGTTGCAGCCTGAGGCATTGCCTCTCATAAAGTTCTTGGCAGAAGCGGAGGGGGTGAAGTAGATAGACATGACAGAGAAACTCTTTCTCTTCGGTTGTGAGGAAAGCTACTTTTTCCGCGATGGGACACCGTTTACCGCTGGTGAGGATACGTTTTTGCCGTCTGGGTTTCTACCTAGTTGTAACGTTATGCAAGGAGCGGTGCGTACTGCGATAATGCGTGGCCATGGGGTGGATTTTGCTGAATACCGGGAAGGGCGCTGTAGTGTGTGCGGTTGTATCCAGGAAGATTGTGAGGTTTTGGAAGCAGTAGGTAGCTGTGTGGGTGGACAGGAAAACATGAAGATAGATTTGGTTGGGCCGTTCGTGATGCTCAAGACCCACAGTGAATCAGAGCGATTATACCTTGTGCCGGGTGATCTCATGCTGGCAGAACCGGACATGTCTGAAATTAAATTATGTTGGTTGCGTCCGTCTTCTGAACCGATCGCTACTGATATGGGATTAGTCTTCATGCCTCAATCTTACAGAAACGTTAGAGGTTTATCCGGTGCATGGATAAGCGAAACTGAACTATTGAACTATCTTACAGGTGTCGATGTCAGTCCAAGTGGATTATACTTCTCTGCTTTGTCAGATGCGCCTTGGGACAACGCACGAGTTTTTATGTGGCGCGAGCAGAGGGTCGGAATAGCAAGAGAGAGGGCCTCGCGTGCTACTGTCGAGGGAATGCTTTATGCAATTGAGCATGTTCGATTGGCGGATGGGCAAAAGGAGCAATTTGGAATAGGCGTACGCGTCCGTGGATGCCCTGACATATCCATCCCTGACGTAGTTAGGCTTGGCGGGGAAGGGCGTTTCACAAGTCTAAAATTGTCGGAGTCGTTGCCGATAGCCACAACAGGTATTGCCGACGCTATCGACGAAGGCCGCGGCTTGTTCGGAGAACGTGGATTTAAGTTAGTTTTTACGAGCCCTGTTAGATTTGACAGCAGCAAAGACGGTCATGAATGGCTGCCGTCTGGATTTGTCCCATGTGAACGAGATGGTGCTATTGTTTGGGAAGGCATGTTATCAGGCATCCAATGTACCTTAGTTAGTGTATGTTCTGACAGGCCAATTAGGATCGGGGGCTGGGACATGGCTTTGAATAGGCCAAAGCCTCGGTTGGCTTATGTGCCTGATTGTGCTGTCTATTACTTTACAACTCCGCACCGTGGAGCTGAAGTTGTTGAAGCGTTACATGATACGAAAATTGGTATGAGCACTCGTATAGGTTTCGGCCATATAGTAGTCGGGAGGTGGTAGGTATGTATACCTCAAAAGGTATGTTATTTCTTTATGGGCAGAGTTGGCTTCATCCGGGAGCAGGAGCAAGTACTGGAGCGATTGATCTCCCGATTCAGCGAGAAGTGCACACAGACTATCCGGTAATTCCTGCATCCAGCGTTAAGGGTAGTCTTCGTGAGACAGCTGAGCGAAGAGCTTCCCAAGGTGTCGTTGACGGCTTGTTCGGACCTGAAGTTCAGCGCAGCGGTCAAGACAAAGCAGAGTATTTCGCGGGCGCCCTCACTATTGGAGATGCAAAGCTACTTCTCTTTCCAGTCAGATCCTTAACGAGATCTTTTTTTTGGACAACCAGCCCTCTTGCATTGGCTCGTTTCTGGCGGGATCTTAAAATGATTGGTATTGAGCCTGGATGGGATGCGCCGCTCAAAGTAGATGCAGAATGTGTCATGGTACCTCACGAATGCGAAATAAGATCTCGTCTCTTTCTTGAGGAAATGGACTTCAAGCCACAGAAGGATATGATGATTACAGAAATAGCCAAGTTTATTGCGGACAGGTTCGATGCTGCGGTTATAGGAGGAGCTTTCATAGAGAAGCTCAAGAGAGATCTCGCGGTTCTGAGTGATGATGAGTTTGGGTATTTCATTCGTTACGCTACACAAGTTTCTGCCAGAATTCAGCTGACGTCCAGGAAAACTACTGATAGAATCATAGGGCCTGACGGACAAGAAGAGCAAGGGAATCTGTGGTATGAGGAGAGTTTGCCGCCTGAAACGGTCTTTTATGTTCCATTATTTGCAGATGCGGCGAGAGGAGGCGCTTTAAAGACAGAGCTTTCCACAGGTGGTGCTGTAATGGACAAGCTTGACCATGAAGTGCTGGCGCGCCGCTTTATCCAGCTTGGTGGGAATGAGACACTTGGACACGGATGGTGTGCAACCTTCCTTGTGAGGGGGGATGCGTGATGCGAATGCTTGAGCAGGAGCGGGCTTTGTTTGCCTGGGAACAAGTCAGTTCAGTCCGCAAGGGTAATGCAAAGGTGGCTAAAGATGTTGCTATGTACATCAAGGGGATGCCCGCTATGGTGTTGGCAAATGGATTAGGTCAAACCCTTGCGTTTCTTTTGCAGAAGGCAGGCGGCAACCAGACGGATCCTGAGTACATAGTCTATGACATTCTTGCTAAATGGATAATGGACAGGCGCAAAATCTATGAAGGGCCGAGAGCGCATCTGATGAAGAAACTAATCGAAGGGGACAGATACCTCTACCAGCAGTCTCAGGAGGAAATATGGGCTTTGCTTGTGTGGCTTAAGAAATTCTCCGATGCTTACCTCAGTGCTGTTGAAGACCAGGGTGGGGATAAGGAACAGCCCTATGGAAAGGAGGGGCGATCATAAATGTTGCCTCTCCATAAGAATGCACAACAGTGGAAAGCCAACTGTGAACATCCCAACCCTGGGTTGAAGTACGACAAGTACATAGACGTATGGTCTGATGACTTTAAGAAAAAAGACAAAACACCATTTTGCAGGGAGTTCGCCAACGGTATTGGTGACTACCCTTCGGTTCTACTGAAGGATTACAGAGAACGAAGACATAAGTTGCTAAGGTCCTTGAACGGCAAGGTGCTACGTGCCAGGACATCATGGCGGTTTGTGTCGGGGCTTGGTGCCAGCCATGCGTTGGAAACCGGGTTTGTCTGGCATCGCACATTGGGAGTGCCATACCTGCCCGGTGCTTCGGTTAAGGGCATGGTCAGAGCTTGGCTTGTCCACTGGTTAGGTGGTGTAGAAGAATTAGGCAGTAAGCGTGCCCAGTTGCGAGCTGCTGAGCTCTTTGGTGACTCGGAAACAGAGGGAATGGGTCGAATCAGCTTATTTGATGCTGTGCCAGAGACTGTGCCACGCCTGGAGATAGACATAATGAATCCTCATTACAGCAAATACTATGCCGACCCCAAACGCAACCCTCCAGGCGACTACTACTCCCCGGTGCCGATAAGCTTTCTGACAGTGGCACCCGGGCAATGGTTTGAGTTTGCTCTGGCTCCCGCTAATTCTAGGTGTACAGCAGACGATTTGGCAGATGGCGTACAATTACTTCAGGATGCTCTAGCGTTTATTGGTTGTGGTGCTAAGACTGCTGTTGGGTATGGTGTATTCGAAGGTTTCCAGGACAGGACTGATGAGGTACTCGATAGGCTTCGTTCCCGGGAGGAACAGGAAATACTTGCACAGCTACCACCGCTTGAACGAAAACTTCGAGAGCTCGAACTTGCTCTCGAAAACGTGGCAATATCGGAAGAGACTAAGCAATCCACTATGGATTTATTTCACGACATGCAGGACATGACGGACAGCGATAAGCAAATGGTTGCACAGACGCTTAAAGCCGCCTGGATCGCTATGGGGGATTGGGAAGGCAAGCTGAGTAAGAAGCAAGTGAAAAAAGTGAAAGAAGTAAAGCGTCTGCTGGGAGAGGCTTGAAGAGTCAATGGCGCGGCAATGAATACCGACTTTTGCGCGGGTTATTCGCGGAGTGTTGGATTCTCTTGCTTGCCTGAAAACCAAGGGCATGATTGAATCTCTAACTTAGCACGGGTTGCCTTAATGCCATTGCAGGGGGAATTACTCATCAATAGGCGCTCTGACAGGACAACTTTGCTTTTTGCTTCCAACAAGGTTGTAGACAAGAGGTTCGAGGAGGACGCAAGAAGCTTATGCGATGTAACATGCATTTCAACGTACAGTTAAGGGGTGAGCATGAGTGAGCAATCTAAGCCTACTTGAAGAGAAGCTTAAACAGGTGTCTGATCGCTGGCAGTCGCTACCGCTTGAGACTCGTGAGCAGCAGGTAGAGGGTATAGAGTTCTATTCCAGAGAAGTATTTCCTCTCATAAAGCAGGTGTTTGTCGCGAGAGAGTCGCCAAAGATTAGGAAGCCCATATTGGGCTTGATTCTTCCGGTAGGTACTTCACCTGAACCGCTCGTGCTTTCGATTTCCGCTATTAAACCCGAGAGGGTTCTGTTCTTGCATACACATGAGACAGAATACGTGCTCGACGCCATTATTGACCGCACCAATCTTAAGGCACGGCAGTGGGATAAGAGAACCATCGACCCGGCAGATCCAACTCATATTTATCGTGAGATAAAGGAAGCCTGGATTAGATGGGGGAGACGGCGTGACATAGCAGTGGATTTCACAGGCGGAACGAAGTCAATGTCAGGAGGCGCAGCGATGGCAGGTGCATTGCTTGGCGCACAACTTGTCTATATCGCCAATCGCAAGTACCTTCCGGATCCATATAGAAGGCCTGAACCAGGTTCAGAATACCTTGAGTTTGTGCCTAATCCTTATCTTGTTTTTGGTGATTTGGAGGAAATGGAGGCTGCTAACCGGTTTCACAGGTTCGATTTTGCAGGAGCCGCCGTCATTCTCGAGAATCTGGCGGAAAAAGCAGTTTATCCCAGGCGGTATCAGGCTTTGGCGAGCCTTGCAGCAGCTTACAAGGCTTGGGATGATCTTGATTTCTCACAGGTTTGCTCTTGTGTAGAAAAGACAATTAATGCTGTAGAGGCGCTTTCCCACCATAAGGGAATGGGTTCTAGTTCAGGATTAGTGGAAAACATTCAGCTCTTAAGCACACAGCTTAAGCAGCTGGAAGAAGTTGCGCGCCTTATGCCGTCCAAGTATGGAGAATCTACATTACCGCTTCTTCAAAACCCGGATGTTACTGCTTCTCTTTTGCTAACTATCTACGCAAGTGCAGAACGCAAGGAAACTCGCAGAGAGTTTGATACAGCTTCGCTTCTTCTCTATAGGCTTGTTGAGCTTATGGCCCAGCGCAGGCTTGCCTCATATAGCATTGACACAGGTGATCCTGACTATGCCGCTCTTAGGTCGTTTCCTCAAGAACAACTCGTAGAGAAAATCAACGGCATTAGAGAGGACCTGAAATGGCATCCCATATCAAACCTACCACGCCCCATTTCGTTAGCTGATGGCTACATGCTTCTCGAAGCGCTTAATGACCCTTATGGACTTCGACTGGCAGGTGTTAACTGGAAGAAGTTTCTTGCTGAAACGAGACGACGAAATCACAGCATCTTGGCTCATGGCTTCATCTTCATACCGGAGGAGCAATACATTCAATTCAAGCAGATGGTGGATTCACTGCTTGATCTATTTTGCACGGTAGAAGGTCTTGAACGAAGCAGATTACATCAAGAGCACGCCTTTATCGACCCCTGGCTTCAGGTATAGCTAGGTTAGAATCCTGTTTGATAGTAAATGCATCGTGGCAAACCAGGAGGTGTAGGAGTGTCCGGGACTAGCCACAAGACTGACTTACTTGTAGCGCTAATCGGTCAACAACGTGTTCCTAACCTTATTCCCATAAAGTACCTTCAACCACATAGAGTGTTGATGTTTCATTCCGATTACACAGAAAGAGTCTCTATCGTATTGAAAGAAGTACTGGCGCATGGAGACTTCAATCAACAGATTGAGGTGATAACCCAGTGCGTAGACCCATACAACATCATAAAGGCGATGGAGATGATGTTAAGTCAGCTTAACAGACATGGATGGGAGCCTAGCACCACGGTGTTCAATATCACTGGAGGCACGAAACCCATGGCTATAGCAGCCTGCAATATTGCCCGTGTCAGCGGAGCGAAAATAGCATATCTGAACAACGAAAGCCCAGACATAGAACTATACAGTTACGTTTTTGGTCAAAGAGGCGATATTAGACTTGAGGAATCTCATGCAGTTTCAAATCTCATATCAATTATAGATTATCTCGATATACACGTCGGGCCTCGGCGATACAAGGTAGAAGGATTTTCGAAGGCGGCGGGAGGCGCTTTTGAAAAAGCGGTCTATGAGGCTGTCGAAGGTAGCGTTGATGAAACACTAGCGGGAGTCAATGTAGAAAACGGGGTGGAAATTGATCTTGTGGTTCGCTGCGGGAATCGGGTGGGTATAGCAGAAGTGAAAACAGGGAGTGGTGCTACGAAGAAGCATCCCATTGAGCAGTTAGTAATCGCGACCGAAAGAGATGTTCTCGGTAGATATACTAGCAGATTTCTCATAATAGATCGGCGTATGATCGCCGAAGAATTGCGAGATTTGGCAGCCGCAAGAGGCATCGAGCTTATCGAACTGCCGAGCTTTGAAGAAACCGGATGTATTTCTGAAGATGACAAGAGCCTTTTGCGAGAGAGGATATTGAATAAACTACGCTAAGACGGGTTAAACCGTCTCGATCCGCAACCTATTGTCTCTTACTCATCTCTACGAATCACCCGAAGGGGGTTGATAATTCTGCAGAAGCATAGTGCGTCCATGAGAATGAAGCACGGATGAAGCTATGAAAGAAGGAGCACAAAGGGAAAGAGAGATCCGTATCGAATCATAATAACTATAAGAATCTTTAGTTGCCGTTTTTCGTTGTCGACCTCCGGTAGTGCAAAAACCCCGGGGGGTCGACAACTAGCCGAATCGATGCATTTCCTCTCTAGCTGGGAGAGGGGAATCCTGGAATATTAAGAAGATTGAGAGTACGGTATGACAAAGATTTACGTTGCAGCTAAAACGGGTTTATAGACTACCTATAAGGGATGGAAACGCGCCTTGGCAAGGTATTCGACTGCGGTCTGCCTATGTTTATAGACTACCTATAAGGG
>LSQX01341577.1_pt1 | contig 10481 bp, 5 predicted proteins | sample 654561 | NCBI WGS metagenome assembly LSQX01 (sample SAMN04489861, study PRJNA283612) | anaerobic digester metagenome | isolation source: 4 biogas reactors fed with cattle manure at either 37C or 55C with and... | place: Denmark: Kongens Lyngby | collected 2014
TTCGGCATGTTTATACACTGGGGACTTTACAGTCTCCTGGCCGGGGAGTGGCAAGGCCAGCGCATGGACGATATCGGAGAATGGATCATGTCCTATCACAAGATCCCCATCCGTGAATACGAAAAACTGGCCCGGCAGTTCAACCCGACTGCCTTTGATGCCGACGCCATAGCCAGGCTGGCCCGGGCTGCCGGCATGCGCTACCTGGTCATTACCAGCAAGCACCACGATGGCTTTGCCCTCTTTCATTCCAAAGCAGACCCATATAATGTAGTTGATGCCACCCCCTTCGGGCGGGATATAATTGGTGAGCTGGCCCAGGCCTGTAAAAAGCATGGTCTTAAGTTCGGTCTTTATTATTCCCAATCGCTTGACTGGCATGAAAAAAACGCCGGTGGCTGGGACGATCCGGCCTATCTGCCACCGCGCCGGCCCTGGGGCAACATCTGGGATTTTCCGGATAACACAGGCAAGGACTTTGCTGAATATTTTAGCCGCAAGGTTTTGCCCCAGGTCGAAGAACTGTTGACCAACTATGGTGACATCTATCTACTCTGGTTTGACACACCTTTGACAATCAGCCAGGAGCAGTCGCAATGCCTTTATGACCTGGTCAAGCGTCTGCAACCGGATTGCCTGGTCAATTCCCGCCTGGGTAATGGCCTGGGTGATTATGCCAGCCTGGGCGATAACCAGCTGCCGGCAATCCCCCTTGATTTTCCCACCGAGTCACCAGTCACTTTAAATGACACCTGGGGCTATAAGTGGTACGACCTGAACTGGAAACAAAGCTCGGCCATTATTGACCGCCTGGCCCGGCTGGCCAGCAAAAACACCAACCTGCTGCTCAATATCGGGCCGCGTGGTGATGGTTCAATTCCCGAAGAAACCAGTAGGATACTGGAAGAGACCGGGGCCTGGACAAGGACTTTTGCGGCAGCGGTTTTTGGCACAAGGGGCAATCCCTGCCAACATGATTTCACCTGGGGCTCTTTGACGACAGCGCAAGAAAAGCTCTATTGCCTGGTCCGCGAGCCAATGGCCAACTTGTCAATCAACGGCCTTACAACAAAGGTGCTGGCAGCCAGCAGCCTAGCCACCGGCCAGGCCGTCACATTCAGCCAAAATCTGGCCGGTGGGCGGGAATCACTCCAGCTGGATCTTTCTTCTGCTGCCGGTAACTGGTCTGTTTATTGTCTTGAGCTGGCCGGACCTGCCAGTTTCAAAAGGCAGATAACGAACCAGCACAGGGGGGAGATCCTCCTGCCACCTCATCTTGCTGCCAGTAACAACGAACAGGCCGGCGGACTGCGCCGCCAGGCTTTGGGTGAAAGGTACAAGGCAGGCCAGGGACCTGCTATAACGGCTGCCGGCACCTTGACCGGCTGGCAGGACAAACAGCTGGAGCTGGCCTGGCAGGTCCAGGTCAGGCAGCCGGGCGCCTACCGGGTCTTTTTCAAGACACCGGACCAGTATAAACAGCCAGCTGTCAATCGCCCGGATAAGTTGCGCCTGGTTGCCCAAAATGAAAAGACCGGCTGGACCAGCCAGGCAAGCTGGACCGGAATAGTCGAAAACAGCAGTGCCCGGGCCCAGGGCCTGCTTGAACTGGAAGCGGGATCCTGTAAGATGACTTTAAAACTGGAAGAGCTGGCCCGGGATGGGCCGCTGGCCCTGGAACACCTGCTCCTGGTTCCGGAGCAAGACTAGATAGGGGAGGAAAACCATATGCAAGAACCAGCCTGGACCTTTATTGATGAACTGCAAAAGCCGCTGCACCTGCAAAAACCTGCCTTCTGGCGGACCAAAGAGGCCGGACCGGGAGAGATTTCCCTGGCCGATGGGATCAGGGTTGAGTTTACTTTTCCTGACCAGGCCGGCCTGCTGGAGACTGCCCTGGCAGATTTTGCCCGCTTTTGCCAGATCATGGATCTGGAAGCGGCCGGCTCCTTGGCTGTACCGCTCTTAATCAGACAGGAAGAAACAGAATGCTTTGAAGCCTTCCGCCTGGAGCTTGGCCCGGCCGGGCTGGTCCTGGGCGCACAAGACACTGAAGGTGTCCGGCGCGGCCTGGTTCATCTGGAAGAGCTCATCCAGGCGGCAGGTGCACCTGTACTGGCCTGTGGCGAGGTGAAGAAAAGACCTTTCATCCGGACCAGGTTATCCCGCTGCTTTTTTGGCCCGATCAAGCGCCCGCCGATGAACCGGGATGAACTGGAAGACGAGATCAACTATTATCCTGACGAGTACTTGAACCGGCTGGCTCATGAAGGGGTTAATGCACTCTGGCTGACCATTTCTTTCCGTGACACCGTGCCCGTGAAGATTTTACCGGGTTTTGGCCGCAGGGCCCATATCCACCTGCCCAAACTGCGCCAGACTGTGGCCCGGTGTGCCCGCTATGGTATCCGTGTGTTTGCCTTTTTTATCGAGCCGACCGCCTTCATAGACGAGCGGGACAACAACCGCTATCTGGACTTGCAGCTTTATGCGGCTGATTATCCTGAACTGATCGGCAACCGGCAAAGCAATATTGCCGCCTTTTGCCCGGATACCAGCCTGGCCAGGGACTTTTTGTACCAGGCTGCCCATACCCTTTTCACTGAGGTGCCCGGCCTGGGCGGCATGATGGACATCAGTGTCGGTGAACGTTTCACCCACTGTGCCTCCTGGTATACTGAGCAGAACAACTGCCCCCGCTGCGGCAAAAAAGAGCCTGCCACAGTACTGGCTGGAGTGCTGGACTGCCTCAACCGGGGCATGAAGGATGCCAACCCGGAAGCGGAGTTCATTTCCTGGCCTTACTCACAATACCTGCTCTGGGGCCAGGAGGGGACGGTGGCTGCAGCAGGACAAGTCCCACCGGGCGTGATCCTGCAGCACAATTTTGAATCATCCGGCCTGGCGGTCCAGCTGGGCAAGGTGCGCCGGGCTGATGACTACTGGCTTTCCTATACGGGTCCCAGCGAGCTGTTCAGCAGGGCTGCGGCAAAAGCCCGGGCCAATAAGACCCGGATGTTTGCCAAGCTGCAGGTGGGCTGCTCCCATGAAGTGGCCTCTGTGACCCATGTGCCTGTGCCGGGTATCCTCTATGATAAATATAAAAAGATGCTCCAGTTAGATGTGTCAGGGGCCATGCAGAGCTGGTATTTTGGTAATTATCCTTCCCTGATGACCAAAGCAGCCGGCCGGCTCTCTTTCCTGCCCTGGGCAGAAGAAAAAGATGATTTCCTGGCCGGTCTGGCCCGGCCGGACTGGGGCCCATACAGTGGCCAGGTGACCCGGGCCTGGGCACTTTTTCAAAAAGCCTACCAGAACTACCCCATCTACCATGTCTTTGGTTATTATGCTCCTGTCCATGATGGTCCGGTCTGGCCGCTTTACCTCTTGCCGGCCAACCTGCCCCTGATCGCCAACTGGAAATTCATGCCTGAATTCCCGGTGCATGGCGACAGGATTGGCGAATGCCTGCAGGATGCCTTCAGCCTGGAAGAGGCGATCCTGCTCTGCAGCCGCATGCAGGCCCTTTGGCAAGAGGGGCTGGAAGAGCTGGCCGGCCTGGAACAGATTTTTGCGCATGACCTTGACCGCCTGCGCGACCTGAACACAGCAAAAGCCCTGGGGATCTTGTTTTGCAGCTGCAGCAATATTTTGCGCTTTTACCAGCTGCGGGAAAAAATGGCTGACCTGACCGGCCAGCCGGCACTGGCCTGCCTTGCCCAGCTCAAGGAGCTGATCCTGGCTGAGCAAAAAAACAGTGTGGATCTGGCCGGGTGCTGCCAGCTGGACCCCGCCCTGGGCTTTAATTCAGAACATGAGGGTTACCGCTTTTACCCGGCAAAGCTGGCTGCCCGGGAAAAGCAGCTGCGGGAAGTCCTTGAGCTTGATTATCCCGTGCTGAAGGAACGGCTGGAAAAAGGAGGGCTGCCCTTTCCCGCCTATACCGGCCAGGAACCGGACCGGGCCAGTTATCTGTGCTGTGAAAAGACGGACAGCCTGGCCTGGGCTGATGTTCCCGAAGAAATGGTTATGTCAGTCAAGGGCCAGCCGGCTGCCTCTTTCCAGGCTGTCTACGATGCAAAAGCCCTGACTGTGAAAGTAAAGCCCACTGGTGGGATCCGGCCTTTCCGCCTGCGCTTTTTTGCCCGGCGCCTCTGGCCGGAAAGAACCTACCAGTACGATCCTGCCACTGGCAAGACCAGCCTTGAGATCCTGGATGAGTTGCGGCCACCCCTGATCTGCCCTGTACTGGATACAACAACAGATGAAGCTGAGGGCTCGGTCACAGTCAGGCTGCCCTTTGCTGAGCTGGAAAGGGGACCAGCCTCGCGCTACAACCCCTTGCGTTTCAATCTGCAGGTGGCTGGCCTGGAAGCGGAAAAACCCGGCTTGGACGGCAAAAGAGAGATCTTTGGCCAAGCTTCTGCCCTGTGGCAGAAAAAAGCGCCGGTTGGGGGCCGCCTGGCCCAGAGTCCGGTTAACCCGGATGAATATGGCTGGCTGGCATTTGACCGGTCCAATTCATAGCTGAAAGGAAAGGTGTTAAAAAAATGACTAAGGAAGTAATCCGTTATGGTATGGTGGGCGGCGACCTGGAAGCCTTCATCGGTAATGTGCACCGGATGGCGATAGCCTTTGAAGCCAACACAAGGCTTGTTGCAGGCAGCTTCAGCAGGGATGCCGAAAAGAATCAGAAAACAGGCGCTAACTACCAGCTTGACCAGGACAGGGTCTATGCCAGTTACGCAGAAATGGCCGAGTCTGAAAGCAGACGTTCTGACAGGCCGGACTTTATTGTCATCGTCACACCCAATGTCAGCCATTATGCTATTGCCCGGGAGTTTTTGCGCCGGGGTTTTCATGTCATGTGTGAAAAACCGCTCTGCTTTGAAATCAGTCAAGCTGAAGAGCTGGCCCGGCTGGCCCGCGAAAAGGACCTGCTTTTTGGGGTGACCTATGCCTACTCAGGCTACCAGATGGTGAAATATGCCCGCCAGCTGGTTGAGGAGGGCAAGATTGGTGATGTCATCAATGTCAATGCCGAATATCCTCAAGAATGGCTGATCGATGAATTAAGCGGCACTGCCAGCCAGACAGCCAAGCTTTCCGGTTGGCGCTCTGATCCGCAGGTTGCGGGCATCTCCAACTGTGTCGGGGATATCGGCACCCATATTGAGCATACAGTGGCCTATATAACAGGGCTGCGGGTTAAGCGGGTGGCAGCCAGGACTGACTATTTTGGCCAGCCCCTGGATCTTAACGCCAATATGCTGCTTGAATTTTCCAACGGTGCCAGTGGTGTTTTCTGGAGCTCCCAGGTGGCTATCGGGCATATGAACAGCCTCAAGGTGCGTATCTACGGCACCCTGGGTGCCCTGGAATGGTATCAGGAAAACCCTGAGTGCCTGATTTACACTCCCCGGGGCGAGGCGCCGCAGTATCTTCATCGTGGTGCCGGCTTCTCAAGGGCTATGCCGCCAGCTTGAGCCGGATTCCCAGTGGCCATATCGAGGGTCATTTTGAGGCTTTTGCCAATCTCTACAAGAGCTTTATCGGAGCAGTATTGAAAAAACGTGCAGGCGAGGCACCAGGTGCGGCAGAACTGGATTTCCCCACAGCAGAAGATGGGGTGGCAGGCGTCAGGTTCCTCCACGCAGTTATCAAAAGTGGCCGTGCGGATTCAAGCTGGGAGAAGGTCTGACCTAGACTGGCCGGACCTGGCGCAGGGGCGGGCTGGAAAAGTCCTGGTCTGAAAATCCCAGTGGACCAAGCAGTTGCCTGGCAGCAGCATGGGGAAAAGCATAAACTTCGCCATGGCAATCAGAGCCCACAGACATGGCCACACCACTTTCGAACAGGTAACGCAGATATTCAGCATATTGGTGGCGGAAGCGGTCTGTGTAGGCAGGGGAGAGCAGGACCCCCAGATTCACCTCCACCAGCTTACTGTTTTGTTTGACGGCGGCAGCAAACTCATCGTGCAGGGAGACAGGGATAATGGAAAAATCACCAGCCCATTGCTGTCCATGGGCCGGATTGCGGTTGTCCCACCACCAGGGGTGGGCGATGATATCGACTCTTTTATCCTGGGCCAGGAACATCTGCTGGCGGTGGTAATCCGTGATGAGGGCATTTTGCTCAAATGGCACATAGATGGGCCAGTGGGCTCCTGCAACCACATATTCAATCTGAAGCTGGCTGATCTCCTCATCAGTGAGGGCCAGGTCGATCCTGTCTGATACAGGACCACCGGTCCTGAAGCCATAGACCGGCGGGGAGGCGGGGTCAAAATCACCCTGCCTGATTTTGTTCAATTCCCAGACAGACATTACGCTCAGTTCTATCCCGAAATGGATATCAGGATTATCCAACCTGGTAAAATTGGCATGGGAGGCCTTGATATCTGGCAGGTTATAAATTGAATGCAGGTGGTCTGTGATGCCGCAGCGCCTGATGCCTGATTGTTTGGCATAGCCCGGCAGCTTGTCCAGGGGCAGGCTGGCTTCATCACAAGAGCTCTCCGTGTGAATATGCCAGTCGGTGGTCAAAAAAACATCCATGTCATGATCTCCTTCCAGTCCTTTTGCGAAGCATCTGCCGTCATTTGCATTATACAACACTTGCAGTCCATGGCTGCTTGTCAGATACTAATAATCAGATATATTTAAATAGCAGCCAGCTTGGGCAGGGGGTAACTATGGCACTAGTTGTAATTGCAGGCGGTACACTGGATGGTATAGAGCTGGCCTTGGAAGCCAGACGGGCAGGGCACCAGGTGGTTTTATTAACGCCTACAACTTATGTTGGGGATGACCTGACCCGCACCTGGTCCAGTTATGGGATTAAGAGGCAGGCCCAGGCCTTGGAGCGCCTGCAAAAAATGGGCCTGGTAGAGGATAAAAAAGGCCAGCCGGCTGAGCTTTTGCTGCCTGGGCTGACCAAGCGCTTTTTACTGGATCTTTTGGTAAAAGCCGGCGTCAGGATCAAGTTCCACACCTTCCTGGCTGGCCTTGCCCTGACGGGCAAACAGGTCAGTGGCGCCCTTTTAGCCAATAAACATGGTATCTTGCAGACCAGGGCAGATCTGGTCGTTGATGCCAGCCTGTACAGGTCGGCCGCCTGGTCTTTGGCTGGACAGGAGCTGATCCTGCCCCGGGGCAGGGAGATAAGCTATACCCTGGAATATTTTGGCCTGCGGGAGACAGGGCTGCCAGATCCAGATCAGGCAGTGGAGTTGACACCGGGAGGGGCCAGGCCGGACCAGGCATATGTGACAGTCAGGCGCCAGCTGCCTTATCCCATGCCGCTTAACCAGGCCCAACGTTATATCCGGCTGGAGGCAAAAGAAGCAGCCTGGCAACTGCGCCAGGAACCTGCTTTCAGCACCGCCTACCTGGCCGGAGCTTTGCCTGATGCAGCCTGGCTGGAACCACTGCCACCGCCCCGGCTTGAACTCGATGGCTTTATGGTAGCCGGGCAAGATTCTCAGCTGCCCGAAAGCCTCACACAAGATCCTGCACCTGTTTTAACCAGCGACTACCTTGTCCATGGTCAGAAAATTGCAGCCAGGCTGGTTGGCCTGGCCCCTTTCCCTGACCCCGCCAGTGGGCTGGACCTGGAGCAGGTCAGCCTGCCGCTGCCTGAAATGGACCTGCCCCGGCAAAAAAGTGATCTTTTCGTGGCAGGTGGGGGCACAGCTGGTGTCTGTGCAGCAGATGCAGCCGGCCAACGAGGTCTCAAGGTCAGCCTGGTGGAGCTGCTCGGTAACCTGGGGGGAACACGAACGGTTGGCGGTGTCAGCTATTTTTACCATGGTAACCGGAATATGCTTTTCCAGTCCATCCTGGATCGGATTAAGGAATATACCGGCCAGCTCAGTGCTGATGTGCCCGGGCAGCAGACAATTGCAGCTGAGTCCTTCTTTTATGAAGAAACATTCGCCGGCCAAAAGAGCCATGTCTTCACATCCAGTGTGGCCTGTGCCATGGCCAAGACAGGCCGGGAACTGTCCGGTGTCCTGCATGTGGGCGAAGCCGGCCTGGTCTGGCATGAAGCTGCTGTTTTTGTTGATGCCACAGGTGATGCTGACCTGGCAGCCCTGGCTGGTGTGCCATTTGCCTATGGGGATCCCAGGCACAGCTATACGCAAAACTACAGCCAGCTTTACCGAAAAAGCAACAGCCGTTATGACAGCGACACAGTTACTGCCGTTGACCAGGGTGTGATTGACATCCGTTATCCATCGGAGTGGCAGCGGGCGGTTATTGCCAACACCTTGCAAGCACCTGATTACGATTTTGTGGAAATGCTGACTGTCAGGGAATCCAGGCGGATCAGGGGCAGGAAAACAGTCACTCTCCAGGATGTCTACCGCAAAACAAAGTTCAGTGACAGACTCTGTTCAGCCACGAGTGATTACGATCCCCACAGCCGCTGCTTTACAGCTGTTGGCCGGCTGGGCCTTCTGCCCCAGCATGCCCCGGTCCAGTGGGTGGATATACCATTGGCAGCCCTGCAGCCAGAAGAGCTTGATAATATGCTGGTCATCGCCAAGGCAATCTCGCTTGACCAGGATGCATTCAATTACACCCGGATGAACTCGGATATCATGACCCTGGGGGCTATTGCCGGCCATCTGGTTGCCCGGTCACTTAAGGAAAAACTTCCTCTGGCAGGGCTTGACCTGGCCGATGACCAGGTCCAATGGCAAAAACTGGGCGTCATCCAGGAAAAAGCGCCAGCTGATCTGGCCAGCCTTATCCCAGCCAAGCTGGCCAAGCGGCTGGCAGCAGGTGATGAGGAGGCATTCACTGATGCCGTCCTGACCAGCTGGCCCGAGCTGGAGCAGCTGCTTTTGGATATACTGGATGATCTGGCTGAGGGTGAAGATGAACTGGTTTTGCGCACCCTGCTCTGGTACGGCCACACGCCCCGGCTCAGGCAAACCCTGGCCAGGCTGGACCGCCTGGTTGAAAAGAGCCGTGGTGAGTTTTATCCGGATCGGAATCCTGATCGTAATAATTACCTCAAGGCGGGAATTCTGGGTGAAATAGATGATTACTGGCGGCTTAACCAGTTGCTCATCCTGCTGGCCCGGGCCGGTGTTACAGAATTAATACCGCGTCTGGCCAGGCTGGCCAGCCAGACAGAGGCTGGTGGCCCGCCGGAAAACCTGGCTACAGAATACCTCAAGACCAGAATTGACAACCAGACAATCCCCCATTATGACAGGATCTTGAACCTGGCCGAAGCCGCCCTGCTGCTGCCGGACAATCAGCTGGCCCAGCCACTGACAGAGCTTTTGGGCAGGCCTTACCTGACAGGTTACAGTATCAGGCGTGAGGAAAACAAACTGGCCAATTTCCACATGGCCTTGCTGGAACTGAAACTGGCCCAGGCAGCTGCTGTCTGTGGCAGCGCAAAGGGCCTGGAGATTGTCAGGCAGTATACAGAAGATATGCATCAGAGCCTGGCTCGTTCTGCCAGTGAGTTTCTGGCTGGACAGATTAAAACTATAAAGGAGTAAATCATGGATGTGCAATGGCAGGAAATAGCCCCGGTGCCCTTGTGGAAAAACGGTGCTAGCCCCATGTGGGGTAGGAATTCTTCGATAATAGCCCGGATTGGGCAAAATGTGATTGTTTCTTTGCCCAGGCTTAATCCTGCTGTGACCAATTTAAGCAGGGTAAGTCCAGTTTTATACATCAAACGGGGCAGCGGGCCTTTCCAGGTGCTTTATGAGGACCCAGACCACCTTACCCGTGAACCGATGCTGCTTATGGTTACAAAAGAGCAAGACCTGATCATGACCACAAATCCCATGCTGAGCCAGCCCCGTTACAGCGGTCCGCCCGCGGGAGACCCCTCCCGGCCGGAATTGCTGATCTTTAAAGCAAAAAAAGATTACCGGGACCCGGACCGGGAAGTGCCCCGCTGGAGTGAGGACTTTAATTTTACTGAGCATTCATACCGCAACTGCGCCATAGATCCAAAGACTGGTGAAATTATCCTGGTCAATCAATATGTTGTTAACCATGAGGGTAAGTTTTGCTGGACTTACAGGGATGCGTCCGGCAACTATGCCAGTAATGGCCGCCTGGTTTTTCCAGTCCGGGCCTGCTATGCACCCTTGTCGATCCAGGACAGGCAGGTTCACGTGGCTGCCGTCAGTGATATCATTGAGCCCAATCAGGACTGGAGACATGAAAAGAAAAAACACTTGCAAAAAGACTGGGATTATGACTTCCGTATGTTGCTGTACAAGTATTGTCCGGATATCAGGCAAGGCCAGTTCACGGAAACGATCTGCCTGGCCAGCCGCGATGAAAGCTGCGGCTATATCAAGCCCATGGATATGCATGTCGACCAGGATGGCGTCTGCCACGTGCTGTATTATACCCGCAGTATCTGGCTCCCTTTCATGGGGGACAAGGTTTTCCCAAAAGTAAAATTTGCTTGAACTGTAGAGTGTGCTGCCGTTA
>LSQX01133702.1_pt1 | contig 10479 bp, 5 predicted proteins | sample 654561 | NCBI WGS metagenome assembly LSQX01 (sample SAMN04489861, study PRJNA283612) | anaerobic digester metagenome | isolation source: 4 biogas reactors fed with cattle manure at either 37C or 55C with and... | place: Denmark: Kongens Lyngby | collected 2014
AAATGAAACAAGGCATATTGAAGGCACATCGGGAGGTGCAAGGAAACATTTCCAGCATTGGCATCGATACCTGGGGGGTTGATTTCGGCCTGCTGGACAAGGATGACAATCTGCTTGGCAATCCGGTCCACTACAGGGATCCCCGTACCGACGGAATGATAGATGAGGCGCTGAAGGCAGTTAGCCGCAGTCAAATCTACCAGGATACAGGGATCGCATTTCAAAAGTTCAATACGATATACCAGCTGTTATCCATGGTAAAGCATGAATCCGGATTTTTGGAAAAAGCGGAGACGCTGCTCTTTATCCCTGATCTGCTGACCTTTTTTCTGACGGGATATAAAGCTTGTGAGTATACAATTGCATCCACTTCACAGATGCTGCTGGCAGGCAGAGCAACTTGGGCTTATGATCTGCTGAATGAACTGGGCATTCCTGTGGAAATTCTGCCTGATATTATTGACACATGTTCCTTTACGGGAACCATACAAAAATCTGTTCAGGAAGAGCTTGGCGTGAAAGATGTTCCGGTAATCGCAGTAGCAAGCCATGACACAGGTTCAGCTGTTATCTCGGTACCGCTTGAGAACAGTAACGATGCTTATATCTCCAGTGGGACATGGTCTTTACTGGGGATGGAATGCGAAAAGCCTGTCATCAATGAAAAGACAATGCATTTGAACTATACCAATGAAGGCGGTATTAACCGGACGATACGGCTGCTGAAAAATATTATGGGCTTGTGGATATATCAGGAATGCCGCAGAGCCTGGAAAAGGGAAGGCACGATTGTGAGCTATGATGAAATGGATGCTCTTGCAGAGGCAGCAAAGCCATTCCAAGCATTTATCGATGTCGACGATGAAAGCTTTTATGGCCCGGGGAATATGCCCCGGAAAGTCATCGCATATTGTGAGAAAACTGGTCAGAAAGCGCCTTCAGACATGGGGTCAATCGTTCGGCTGGTCATGGAGGGGCTTGCGTTGAAATATAGAAGCGCAGTGGAGGGGCTGGAAGATATCGCCGGTAGCGAAGTCCCTGTATTGCATATTGTGGGCGGCGGATGTAAAAACATGATGCTCAGCCGGTATACAGCTAATGTACTGAACCGTCCCGTCACAGCCGGGCCGATCGAGGCAACAGCCATTGGGAATGTTATGTCTCAGTTGATCGCATTGAAGGAAGTGGAAGATCTGCAGCAAGCACGCGAAATTATAAAGCGTTCATTCCCGACAGAGGAGTATCTGCCCCAAGATTCAGAACAGTGGGATGAAGCCTATAACCGTTACAAAGACGTGATTGTAGACAGTTCTTTTTAAAGCGTTACCCATTAAGTGCAGTTTCCAAGGAAGCGGGCTGATTCAGTAAAGCATACAACAAGCTAAATCAGCTCGCTTTACGCTCTCCATAAAACCATTTTATCGATTTCGGGCATGAACCCGGATTGGACTAATGCGGATTTCAGCCTACTCTTTTCTTCGACGTCATCGGGCCAATATTTAACGGCGATTTTTTTCCGATCAGGCCAGATCCGTTTATCCTGAAAAGCATTTCTAAAGGCAGCTACTGCACCGGCAAGATCCTGAAAACGCGACTCAAACGTTACCTTGGCACCATGGCGTTCCAGAAGCAGAACCGGCTTGCCCTGGCATAAAACGACGACGGTGCCGGGCACACAGATAAATGGCAGCTCATGCTCTGTCTGCGGAATGATGCGCCCATAAGGTTGGGCAGGATCACAGGCATTGAGTACGATAAAACCGGACTTTTCGTTCTCCATTCTTCTGACTGCGGAGGATATCATGAACTGGATCCCCGAAATACCGCTGAAAAAATACCCGCGCTGCAATTCACCAGCATATTCCATTCGTTTTAGCTGCTCATATACCTCCGGCCATGGATAAGGTCCATCCTCAAGACGATGAATCTCTTTGGTGATCATCCCATATCGAAGTATACATCGCTGAATGAATTCCTGCATCGAAGGAGACTTGCGAGGATAGGCCAGTTCCCAGCGCCCCATTTCCATTCTGGAGATCATCAAAGCTAATTTCCGGGCTCTCTGCATGGGATCCATCGCTATGAAAGCATCCTGATTCAGAAAAAACCGTAAGGCCTGGAATGAATCATTCACGATCAGACCTTTCATAACCAATTCTCCCAAGATATCCAAAAGTTCGCCGGGAGGCAGCCCGGACAAAGACGTCAGCATATGGGTATGGGATGCACCTTTGTGCTGCAGCAGATTAAAGATGGCTTTTTCATTATCAGGTAAAACAAGGCTGTTTTGGTTATCATTAAACTCGAAACACAGGTTTTCTGCCCTGAACCAGGCCAGCTGGAATTCTTTTTTCGTGGTTCCTGAAAGAATACGCCATGATACTCTGCCGGATGTACACAATTTATCCAACAATCCGGGGTGATATCCTTTCATCCTGGCAGGGAAAACAATATCTTCCCAGGCTTCAGCTGGAAGGTACAATCCTTCCAATTGGGTGATGATTTCAAACAGTCGCTCCTCGGTAGGAGTTGTTTCATCACCAATTTTCTGCCAATCGCATAAAAGGATGGCAAGGACGTTCGTATCCCGGGCTTTAATATCATCGGCCGCCATATTCAAAGTCAGGCGGGCGGCTCTGTCAAAAATAGTGGTGTGGAAATATTTGCAAACCGCTTCGGAATAATGAATATATCCGTCGTGAATCATTTTCGCAAGAACTTTTTCCAGCTTCGGCCCGTTGAAAGTGTACTGTTTGGTGAGATCATCTTTGCCAAAGGGGCTGTTATACCGTGCAAAACGCCGAAGGATGCGCATTGTGCCTTCCTCCTCGGTCCAGTCGTCATCATCCCGGTTCAAAAAGGGGAAAGATGATTCAGAAAAGGCGATATTTTCAGCCACTCCATATAAACCTATCTCTTCTGCAGCGATATATCTGGGATGGGGCGTGGGAATTTCGATTACCCGGTTTTGCCGCTCCAGTTCGCTCATCCATTCCAGTTGCTGCCCGGTCAGATATTCTTTTCGGGTATCCCCGTATATCAGCAAAAAAGAGTGCAGCTCATTGGCCGATTCCACCTGTTTTAGTTTCCATATGGCATTATTCTTTTCAGTGATTTCTTGTATGGCTTCCTCCCGCAAAAGAACATTGGGCCGCTGTTCCTTGTATGAAAGGTTCAGAGATTCTATTCCGGATATGGAAGGGTATTCGTTCTGGCCCGGATGTGGGGACTTTTCCAAGTACAGAAATTCCTGCTCGAATTGAAACAGGATCTCTGAAGCGAATGGGGAGGGGAACCAGGTGCGTTCTTCAACAACGTTTATCCTGCCCTGCTCGATACCTTTCAGAACACGGATTGTATTGGGGATATCATAGATATCTTCCAGACACTCACGCATGGTTTCGATGATCAGCGGGTGGTCCATAACCCTTTGCGCATTCTCCAGGGCATCCACCGAACGGAGCCTTTGTACCCATAGCGGAAGCCGCTGTCCGTGTTTCCGGATACCCATCATCAAAGCCCGGTAGGCGTTATATCTGAAGGTTAACGCAAAACGGGAGGTTCTTGGTAAGGCATTGATCAAAACCTGCTCCACATTTTTAGAGGACACAAGTGAGAAGATATCAGGCAACGGGTCAAAATAACCATATAGATGGATGAGGACAGCATCATTGGTATGGCTGGTATATGCCTTGCATCGAATGATTTTGTCCAGGGCTTCCTGAAAAAGGATGGCCAGGACGCTGTTTACCCTGCCACCAAAATGGGAATGGATGACGATTTTATTATCATTTTCGTTGGCACTGGTATACTCTACGACAATTTGGCGATCACTGGAGAGCGTGCCGATTGCTTCCACCTGATCCTGAAGGTAGTTTCTGATGTTTAGTGCAGCGGACTCATCGAGCAGGGAGGATTGAAGCGCTTTTTCCATAAAGCTGCTGTTTTCAATCTGCGTGTACATTTCCCGCAGGGCTCTGCCAAAGGTAACAGCCTGCTCAAAGGGCATGCCGATTCCATCACCTTTCCAGAAGGGGGTATTAGCCCCAGTGGCCGAACATGGGGCTACCAACACGCGGTTTCTATCGATCCTGGTGATCTGCCACGAGGAGTTGCCCAGCATAAACCTGGACCCGATACGTGACTCAAAGACAAACTCCTCGTCCAGTTCCCCGATTCGTGTCTTATAGTCTTCCAGGTAGACGGGAAATGCGCCGCGATCGGGAATGGTACCACTGCTGGAAACTGCCAGCATTTTACTGTATGCTGCTCCCTCCACGGTATGGTTTTGTCTGTCCCACAAAATACGAGGCTTTGCTGGGATATCCTCTCTGTGTTCATAATCGCCAGCGAGCATGGCAAGAACCTTTCTGAATTCGGTTTCCCGCAGTGTACTATACGAATAAGCCTGTTTTACCAACCCGAACAGATCCTTTTCCTGCCATTTTTCCGAACAGCACATAGAAACGATATGCTGGGAGAGGATATCCAGGCAATTGACCGGGATCCGTTCCTTTTCAATTCGCCCGCACAGCATCTCACCTGCGAGGAAATAGGCTTTTAGCAGATCACCCCGAGTTTTCGGAATGATGACACCTTTGGAAACCGCCGACAGCCGGTGACCTGCTCTGCCCAGCCGCTGCAGACCGCTGGAAACCGACATCGGGGCTGCAACCTGTACAATGAAATCTACGCTACCAACATCGATACCCAGCTCAAGCGTGGATGTGGCGACGATACTCTGTAATCTACCAGATTTGAACCGTTCCTCAATATCATGCCTACGCTTTTTTGACATACTGCCATGGTGCGGGCAGCAAAGCTCATCATCGGCGATGCTGTTGATATTGGTGGCAACTTTTTCAGCAGTTGCGCGGTTATTGACAAAAACAAGAGTGGTTTGGTGTTCTTTGATCAGCTTAACCAATTCCGTATAAATGTCTGGCCAGACCGAGCCCTGTTCCAGTACCCTGAAGTCGTCAACGGGAACATGGATTTTCAGCTCCTTGCTGCGTTCCATCGCAGGGCAGATGATCTCAACAGGTCGTTCAGAATAACCTTTGTCTGTATGAACCAATCCGCCTAAATAGCGGGCGGCGGTATCCAGCGGGTTTACCGTGGCCGATAGGCCTATACGGACGATTTTGCGTTTGGCAAGAGCCTCCAGCCGTTCCATTGAAAGCGCCAGATGAACCCCTCTTTTTGTGCCCAGCAGGGTATGGATTTCATCAATGATCATGTAATGGACATTTTTCAGAATTTCCCGTGATTTCACCGAGGTCAGCAGCAGAAACAAAGATTCGGGAGTGGTAATAAGAATATGCGGCGGCTTTTTCAGCATCAGGGAACGCTCATACTGTGTGGTGTCGCCTGTGCGCACGGCCTTACGAATATCCGGAAAGTTTTGACCTTTTTCGGTAAACAAACGGCGAATCCCCTGAAACGGTATTTCAAGGTTTCTGTTGATATCATTGTTCAATGCCTTCAATGGAGAAACATAAAGAATAAATACGCCGTCGGGAAGCTCCTGCATGATGCCCATCTCCAGCAGCCGGTTGATTGACTCCAGAAAAGCTGCCAAGGTTTTCCCGGTGCCGGTTGGGGCTGATATCAGCACATTTTTGCCTGACTGAATTTGTGGCCAGCCTTCGATTTGCGGCAGGCTGGGAAGACCTATGTTATCAAGAAACCATTCCTTCACTACCGGGTTGAAAATATTCAAAACATCCGACTTGTCCATGAGTTCCCTTTCTGATAATCGTAATATATTAGGAAACGATATCATAGCAAAAAAATGCTTTCATTGTCGAACCCATGTTCTATTCTACTAAACCAATACAAGAATTGTCAATCCAAAAAGACATACAGGAAACATTCGTTCATAATGTGTTATAGAAGTTTGACAGGCTGCGGACTTAGGGATTGTACCTTTTTTAACATTTGCAGCAGTTGATTGCCGTTCACGCAGGTGATCACATTCATATGACAGAAATTACGGGTATTGGCCTTGAAATCACCCAGTGTGATGATCATTCCTCTGTAAATTTCATTATCCTGCATATGCTTGATCAGCTTTTTCGCCTGTTCGATTTCAATCATATGGTGGTAAGCGTCCTTTTTAGTGACCACATAATACCTGTCATTGAGAATCAAACCGTTACCTCCGTCACCGAAATGATTGGACATTCTGACCCTGTAACCGTTTCGTTTGAATATTTCTGCAATAACATACTCATAATCTTTCATGCTCAGGAACAATAGATCATCCTTTTCATGAATGGTATCCAAAAGCATACTGATACGCACAAGATAGACCAGATGAAGGATCTGGCGGATAAGCGCAATAGATAACCAAGCAATTAATAAGAATAAGAAAAACATCATTAACATAATATCACCGATCATTAGTTTTCGCAGTTTTTATCAGTCTATTCACAAAAGTTGATACATTGACCGTTTCATGATGCTTCTTATCAAATCAAATAAAACCCAAAATATTAAAATTTCATGAAACTTTTTCTCTTTTATAACGTCTATATATAGAGTTGGGTCTGCTTAAAAAACGCAGAGGTTTGAAAAGGTGTAGAGAATTTTGTTTGACTACATCCTATTATTCTAATAAGATGTTCTTGTTTGGAACGGGGAGATGATCTCAGGAGAATGACAATATTTTTTGAAAGCTAATATCTGTACCGGTATAAAATAATTCAGTTTTTCCTGACCGCAAAGAGCTGTTGGATGCAAACAGATGATATAGCGGATCAGGCTTGCATCATCCGGGCTAACAAAGGAGAGCATATGGAAACCATAATTAAAATTGAAAACCTTAAAAAGGTATACCGTATGGGGCAAGAGAAGGTTTACGCTCTAAACGGTATCAACCTTGACGTTGTAAAAGGGGAGATCTGTTGTCTGTTTGGCACATCAGGCTCTGGGAAATCGACCCTGTTGAATTTGGTAGCCGGGTTGGAAAAGCCCACTCGGGGCAGTATTCTTGTAAAAAACATTCCAATTGAAAAATTGAATGAGAAACAGCTTGCCAAATTCCGCCAGAAATATGTGGGTTTTATTTTCCAATCCTATAATCTCATGCCGAATCTGACAGCTCTGGAGAATGTAACGCTTCCTCTTATGTTTAAGGGCTATTCAAGAAAGGCCCGGGAGAAGGCTGCGGTGAAAATGCTGAAGGCAGTCGGACTGGGCAACAGGTTGAATCATAAGCCCAATCAGATGAGCGGCGGGCAGCAGCAACGTGTCAGTATAGCCCGGGCTTTTGTGGAAAAACCCGAAATTATTTTTGCTGATGAACCTACCGGTAATCTTGATACCAAGACAACAGAGGAGGTTATGGAGCTGATTGCTGGAATGGCGGAGCAATATGGCCAGACCATTCTGCTCGTTTCCCATGATACCGAAGCGTCGGATTACGCAGATAGGATTGTACATATCAGGGATGGAGAAATTGAACGTATTGAAGAAAAAGAGAAATATAAACTGAGAGTGAAAGGGTGTGCTGTAAATGCGTAAACAGTTTTTGGCTTTTTTGATGGTACTGATGATGGTACCCACGTTATTAACAGGTAATGTTGCCTTTGCCGCCGATAAAGATGTTATAATTTCTGATTATTCGGCAAATGGCGGCGATACAATTGACAGAGGCGGCAGTTTTTATCTGCTTATAAAGATTAAGAATCGAAAAGATGAGGCAATAGAGAATGTTTCGATAGAATTTAACTCTGCTGCTTCTTTCCAGCCATCAGATTCAGTCTACATAAAAGAGTTCAGCCCTGTGATAGGTGCCGGCGCTGAAGAAGAGGCAGTGTTTGAATTTATTTATACGGGCGGTACTGACAAGGACCTGCCGGTTGTGATCCATTATAAGGATGAAGAAGGAACCCCCGATATGAAAGTGGACAACATTTTCATAAGAAACGCAAACTCAGAGAGTTCATCCGGCGGAGGCGGAGGCGGTGGTTTTGACAAAGAAACAATCAGACCCAATTTGGTGATCGGCTCAAAAGCAATTCCGGAAGGAAATGCCGGAAGCAAAATCAGTATACCGTTAACCATTACAAACATGTCAAACTATGAAGCCAGAAATATCAAAATAACCCCTCAGCTTCCTGATGGTATCTTTGTGATCGATCAGATGATGCTGGATAAGACAATTGGCAGCATACCGGCAAAAAAAGCCGATAATATTGTTTTCCAATTTGATATCAGCAGGGATGCCAAAGCAGGGACCTATAAGGTGCCTCTTACGATCGATTACACCAATGTATACGGGGTGGTTTTTCCGACCGAAACCGTAGAAATCTACATAAGAATATCCAATACGAATCATCCACCTGAACTTGTGGTTCGGGAGGCCCGATCCAGCCTTCGGGAGATCCCGGAAGAGCAGGATTTTACCGTGACGTTTGAAGTGTGGAACATGGGAACAATAGAAGCCAAAAATGTAACGATAGAATTGACCGCAGACAGCGAACACTTCTATATTCTTGACAGCTTGACAAAGCAATATTTACATGAGTTGAAGGGGCTTCAAAGTAAAGAAATTTCATATTCCCTGAAGACGAAAAAGGGCATGCAATCGGGTACATATGGGATTACATTGCTGATGACGCACGATAGCGCAGAAAAACCTGCTACATATACCATGTATGTGAATGTGTTGGGAACAGAGGAAGAAGAGGAAGAAGAAAAGGACGATATTGACATAATCACAGAAAACATCATCACTCCTCAGGAAGCTGTTCTTGCAGAACATCCCTTTACAACCTCTTTCACAATAAAAAACACAGGGACCACTTCTGCGAAAGGAGTTAAGGTATCGGTTGAGAGTGGGAATACGATCCTGCCGCGCTCTTTGAATATGCTGAACATTCCAGAGATAAAGCCTGGCGAAGCAATTCCAGTAGCATTCAGCTTTATGGCCACGAAGGAAAGCGAAAGCAGGAGCTATTCGATTAAGGCTGTCATCGAATACAGGAATAATGATGAATCGGTCAGGAAGGAACAGTATATGGGGGTTTTGATAGAGAACCCCGAAGAAGAGGAAGAAGAGGAAGACAAAACCCTGAATACGGTACCCAAGATCATTATTTCAGAATATTCCACAGAACCAGTGATGGTTAATGCGGGCGAAAACTTCACACTACGCATGAAATTTTTGAATACCAACAAAATAAAGGCTGTCCAGAACATGAAAATCACGCTGGTTATAAATGAAGGCAGTGAAGAAACCGGTAGTGTCTTTTCGCCAGTACAGTCCAGCAACACCTTCTATATTGATCACCTGGACCCCGGTAAAGCCTCCGAGAAAGAAATGGTAATGTATACCATTCCCGACGCAAAGGCGAAAACCTATGTGGTCAAGGCAATTTTTGAATATGAATATGAAGATAATGATCAACTGAAAACAAACAACATGGAGGACCTTTTTGGTATACCTGTTGTCCAGCCAGCAAAGCTGGAGACCACGGAAGTTATCGTATTGGAACCAGCCATCGTTGGCGAACCTGTATATCTCACCTCAGAGTTCTATAACATGGGGAAGGTTTCACTAACCAATCTGATGATAAAGGCGGAGGGAGACTTTGATACAAAGGAATCCAATTACTTCGTCGGTAATTTTGAAATGGGTTCAAGTGATTATTATGAAGCTCCCATCACTCCGCTAAGGCCGGGTGAAACGAAGGGAATACTCGTATTCACCTTCGAGGATTCTGCGGGACAGGCACATCGGATAGAGAAGGAATTCACCGTGAATGCAATGGAAGCTTCACCGGTTATGAATCCCGGTTTTCCCGGCGGAATGGATCCGGGTATGATGGACCCCGGTATGATGGATCCGGGTATGGAAGGAATGAACGGCTCAAGAATCCCAATTGTCCCTATTTCAATTGGTGCTGGGGTTGTCGTGTTGATCGTTGTATTTATTATTGTAAGAAAAAAACGTAAGAAGAGGAAAGAGATGATGCTTGATGAAGATATTTGACATTCTCCGCATGGCTCTGAAAAACCTGTTCAGAAGTAAAGTGAGAACCACACTGACCGTTTTGGGGATTGTTATTGGAACAACGGCCATCATCATCATGCTCTCTTTAGGTATTGCCATGAACGTGTCCTACCAGGAACAAATGAGCAAAATGGGCAGCATGAATGCCATTACGGTTTATCCGAACTGGGATCAGCCTGTTAGAAGAGGCCGTAATGAAGAATGGGTAGAACCGAAAGTATCCCAGACGGTACTGGATCAGATTGCGCAGATACCCAATGTAGAAGCAGTTACTCCGTTTTATCAAACCAATGTAAAGATGGAAATCGGAAAATATTTAGGGTATGTGAATATTATCGGTATCGAGCCCAGCGCAATGCCTGCATTGGAATACAAGGTCTCGGAGGGCAGACTATTAAATGCTGATGACAAGCTTCAGATTGTTTTCGGATTTAATATGAAGGATCAGTTTTATAACC
>LSQX01380423.1_pt2 | contig 10479 bp, 6 predicted proteins | sample 654561 | NCBI WGS metagenome assembly LSQX01 (sample SAMN04489861, study PRJNA283612) | anaerobic digester metagenome | isolation source: 4 biogas reactors fed with cattle manure at either 37C or 55C with and... | place: Denmark: Kongens Lyngby | collected 2014
CGCTCCGAAGAACTATTCTTGTAAGTTTGACTGCAACCAGATTTTCGGGGAGTAGTTAGTTTGCGGAATGCTTTGCTTTATCTTAATAAAATCTATTTTAAATAATGAATTTTCAACATTTAGACCAACTCAAAGCGAAATTAGATGGTTTTAGACCTTTGTCACCCGCAATAGTTGCCAGTTTACGCACAGAAATGATGTTGCAATGGACTTACCATAGCAATGCCATTGAAGGCAATACCCTAACGCTTAAAGAAACTAAAGTGGCCATGGAAGGAATCACCATCGGCGGCAAAACCCTACGAGAACACTGCGAAGCCATTAATCATCGAGAAGCGATTCTTTATGTAGAAGAATTAAGCACAACGGGAGAATTACTTAAGGAGCGAGACATCAAGTTGCTACATCAGCTTGTATTGAAAAACATTGACGACCAAAACGCTGGGGCTTATCGCAACCACAATGTGATTATCGCAGGTGCCGAACACCGCCCATTGCCAAGGCGACTACCAACCTTTTTTAGCATTAATTAGCGAAGTGGTGGCGCAAAGCTTTGAGCCTTATTGGTGGGTTTTGGGGTTAAAGGAATGAAGGGTTCAATCGCTAATTTTAATAAAACATTCGCTGATAACTTTATCATCATCGCAGGCTACGAACTAGCCTAAAGCCATGGCTAGAAGTGTGGTTATTCAAGCAATTATCATTGTTATTATTAAAGTGTAAGTCTTTTAACTCAGTATATAGAGACTTTTCTTTGCAAATAACTCTTGAAAGCTTGTAAGGATACTGTAATTATATAACAATTCTGTACCATTTAACATAATCACCTCATCCACCAAACCTAGCATATCATAAAGACCATAATTGTTGGGTTTTAGCACCCCCACAGGCTTTGATTCTCTCCGCCAAGGCTCTTTTTCACCAAACCAAGCATAAGCAGACGCTTGATGCCCGGTGTCTTCCGATGCAATTTGTTCCCAATAATTATTCGAAATTTGTTCACCTCCGCGCGCCAGAGCCATCCATTCGTTATAATACGGCAACCTATATCCATTAGCTTCTTTGTTTATCGTAACTTTAGCGAGTAAATTACTCACTTTGTTGTCAAAAACAGCAGCATTTGTGTAGAAACTACCGATTGAATCTACATATCTTTCTTCCTCGGCTGTCGGTGATCTTACACCCTCGTATAAATACACTGATTCGCATATAGGCTTTGAATGTTTTCTTACTTCTTCAAAAGTAGGTAATGAGAGAGTGTACTCAAAGTTATAAACAGGCTCAAATCCATCTCTGACACTGCGTAAATTAGCATAAAGCACCATGGCATATTTATATAAAAATACATTAGCCGAATCATGAGTTTCACAGACAGATTTTTGGGCTAACTTTTTCTTTTTATCCATCCAATATTGATAATAATCAGATATGGCTGGCTTTTGTAATTGTTCGGGGATAGAATCTCCCAAAGTGCGTAGAATTTCGCATTGTGTAACCAAATATTTATCTACCGCTAAAACTTCATTTACGCTCTCCCATCTTTCTGGGTCTATAAATATCATATTATCTAAATTTTTCTGTTCAGCTCCTTCACCTAAATAATAAATAAGTGGTTTTTTGTATTTGACAATATTATTAGATCCCAACCATTGCGGTTTAGCGGATAAATCAATATATTTCATACCTATAAGCAAGTTTACCGTTAGCTTAGATTGTAAAGTTGATGAATACTTAATTTGAGCTGATTTTACCAAATCGCCGGTATGAAATTGTATGCAACGAGCATTTTCGAATCTATAAGCCAAATCAGGAGGTTCCCATAGCCCACCGGAAGAATCTTCCAAGCATAGACTATGCACCTGATTTTTCTCCAATTCTAACCATAGTACCGAATCGGAAACCGCAATACTTATAGTATCAATGCTTACGGCATTGGCATCAAGCACCTTAACACTGCGTTGTGCTGTTCTTTGCGAACTAGCTTGATTTACTAACCAATAAGATCCTGGCTTTTGATGCTTTTGGGCGAGGTGTTTACAGTTCTCATGGCTTTCACAGCGGTACTTATTTAGCACCTTACCATTGATGTCGTATTGCACATATTACTGGGCGGAGCTTAGTACCAAAAAGCACCATAATAAAATCGCTATTTTGTGCAGGTTATTCATTTTAATTTACGAACCAAACGAATGTTTTGGCGTAGTACACAACCAGAGGATACTTCACAACCAAACTTATAATTATGAATGTTAAGAGAATTTAAAGAGTCAGATAACATACCTCCCTTACAGACATAAGGAGAATAACGGCCAAGCATTATTTCGTTACTAAACATGGTATTTTCACATACTAACCCCAAAATATCATACAAACCAAAAGCATTAGGTTTTAAGATACCTACCGGTTTTGAGCCCCTACTCCAAAAGTCCCCTTCCCCAAACCAAGCATATTCTCTAGCCTCAGATTCATTTTGCCAATAGGCATCAAAATTTGATGTATCACCAGCTCTTGCCAAAACCATCCATTCCTCATAAAAAGGCAAACGATAACCATCTGAGTTAGTGTCAACATATACTTTAACTTCTCGTTGAATATCATCTTTTTCTAAAAAAGATCGTTTTATTACAACATGTGACCCATCTTCTAATAATCGTGGAACGATCTGTTTATCACTTTCAAAGTTGTTAAAAGAATATACTGGCTGTAACCCATCTTTTACACTCCGTAAATTTGCATAAACAAAAGCACTATAGAGATGTATGATTTCTGCAGCGGTGTCGTGAACATCGCATTTATTTTTGTACTTATCTTTCCTTTCGACCCAATCACTGTAATAAATATTTCTTTTTTTGTAAGAAATGTGCAGTTTTTCAGGAATTGAATCCTTCATTACTTCTAAGAAGTCACAGTTAGTTACCAAATACTTATCGACTAAAAGTTTTTTATCCATATTAACGATGCTTTCAGGATCGAAATATACACGATTTTTTTCATTTAATTCACTAATAGACTCTCCATTTTCATCCACCCAAAAATAATTTGATTTTCTGCTATAACCTGACTTATGTGATCCTATTTTGTGTTTTTGTCTCGATAAATCAATATATTTCATACCAACAGCTACATTAATAGTATATGTATATCTATGGCCATCCTCCCAAAAAAGAACCTGATATGAACCTGTTTTTTCCATACCGCTTATTTGAAAACACTGCTCATTTTGTACGAAGCCATTAACACCTGCAGTTAACAACCATTTACCCAGCTTTCTTTCAGGTAAGCAAACTAACAATGCTGTGTTTTTTTCAATTTCTATCCATTTTGCTTCAGACTCAAAAAACTCAGTTACTTCAGGAGTAACTTGAATTTTACTTTTACTAAACTCGTTATCGCCATTATAGTTCTTCTTAAAATAAATGGGGGGACGCACTCCTGATAAATGCCCATTAAGATCTTTATTATTTGTATTCCCAAGGTATTTACCTGAGACATCAAACATAGAGTAGGATGCTGAAAAGGATAAGCTATATGCAATTATCATAAAAACTAATACTGCTTTTATTTTCATCTTTTACCTCTTAGGGTTACAATCACTCAAATTTATACAATTCCACTGATTTTCATAAACGCCTTCAATTATATTATTTGTGCTGGTTATAACTGCTTGTAAATCACGATAGCGTAATTTGGGGCCTGTTGGCATAGTATAAGTCATAATATTTGCTTCGCTTGTTGCAAACTCATTACCGTTAATATAAACATATGTCCCTTCTGTTTCATCTTTAAATACATCAAATAAACCTAATGAATGCCCTAATTCGTGCAGTATAACATTTAGAGAGTGTTCTCCCATAAAGCGAGGTGCGTAAATCATTGAGCGTATTACTTTATTGTCTGCAGATAAATAATTGTAGGCTACTTGAGCAGTTTTGCTGAAAGCAGTTTCACTTAATATCTTTATACCTGTTGGTAAAACAGGTAGCTCACTTTCCATTTTGATAGAAACACAAGGACTATAGCTACTTGCATTAGGAATAAGCACTTTTGCAACTTGATTTTTTCTATCTAAACCTAAAACCGTCAAAAGTGACTTTTGAGCTTGAGTTGCTACTCCACACGATGATATTAAAACATTATGAGTTGATTCTAAATTGGCATGCAGATAATTATTAAGTAACAAAGTATCAAACTGTTCAACATAAACATTCCATTCCCATTCTATAGAATTTATTGCAAAAATTATTCGATTTTGCTCGCTATTAATATTATGCATGACCATATCATGAAATTCTTTCATTAACTCATCACCTTGTATTGGAGCGGTCAAATTAAAGGTCAGTATCTTATTGAGACTAAAATCACTATGACTTCTTTCTACAAAAGCGTTTTTAGTCACAGCTTGACTGTAAACTCTATCAAAGTTTTCTTTAACCCCTTCAAATGAATAGCATCCTTCATCAAAGCACAAACCATCTTCGGCATCAAATTGCACATATTCTGCCGGGACTGTTTTTTCATTATACCCAATAACATGAATATGTCTATCCAAGGGCATATTATCGCCATAAATTTCATAATGTCCTTCAGAAAGTTCTAGTTCTGTAGCTTTGTTGGTGCAGCAATCAACAACCATTTGCTGAGTTGTAACATTAAATAAAGAATGCTTATTGTAAGAGTTAGACAACTGAAGAGAAACTTTGGCGGCTTCCCCTTTTTTTACTGAGACATAAATATCTTTTGCCAACTCTGGATAAAACTTAGACTTGGGATCCTTATCAAAGCCATATTTATGATTTTCAGACGCAAACACATCAGGCACTAAAGTATCCCAAACAAATTCGATGACAGCCCCTGCTGATGGAGGGTTAGTGCCAGGTGCTGGTGTAGCTCCTGCCGAAGGAGAACTAGTTTTGCGACCACTGCATCCCAATAATAAAATTACTACAAAACTGACAAATATTACTTTACGCACAGCATCTCCTCCTATTCAATCACTTCCATTTCAAATTGGTCAAATTCATCTTTCATGCACAAAATGAAAGCGCTTTCATATTCGTTCACATCTTTAGGATTTTTTGAAAACAAGATGGGTTTACCCTTAGTCAAAGTCATAGTTTGAAAAACAAACTGCCCATCTTTTTCACCATTTTTATAGACTTTAAGTTTTAAACTCGGAACATCACTATAGGCCTTACCATTTTTATCAAGTAGCTTTATTTTTACTACTGCACTGCTTGCACTTTTAGTTAACCTATTCTTGGGCACTTTAGCCGCAATTACCCTCGCGTATTTAGATTTTGACATGTAGCCTATAAACCAATTATCTGGAAACTCATTAATTAGTGGCACTTTAGGCATAGCGGCTTCCACATCCCCCGCACTATTTAAACGACCGTAAATCACATCTTCATTAGGCTGAACCCAAGCATAAGCTCCTAAATGTAAGTTTAGATCACTTCGGCTCCCCCCCAAAATATCCTCTTCTGGAACACTCGAATTAACCAAGCCTGCCGATAACAATGACGAGCCGTTTGCTAAATTAATTCCAGCATTATAATTCATAAAATTAATGCCACCGTCAGGATTATTTTCATTCAAAAATTTAGGATTTCCTTTAAAGTTATTAAGCCCAGGATACTCTTGACTAAATGAGTTATGTTTAGTGTCAAAGCCTGAGACAACTTCTACGCCACACCCTTCACCTTCACAACCAGGTGTGGTGTTATTCCAAAAAATTGAGTTGCCAATTTCGCCAGTACTACTTCCACCTACAGCACCGTAACCTTGATTAGCATTATTGGCATAAACTGTTGCATGCCATATTTTCAAGATGGCATTTTCATTATACCAGGCACCGCCTTTACCGCTTGAATTATTGGCATAAAATATGGCGTTTCCAAAGGTTGTATTATTAGCTTTTGTAAAAAGAGCACCACCATTCAGTGCAGAATTGTTACTAGAAAAAATCACATTTAAGCCTGATATTGCGTTGTTTGCGAACAAAGCACCACCTCTCCCTTTAGATTCATTTTTAGAGAACCGCACATTTTCCATAATTAGGGTATCTTCCACATAAAGAGCACCGCCATCAGTATCAGACTTTGAATTTTCAACAATCACATTGTTTAGTAACAATTTCTGCGCACTTACACTTAAAGCACCACCTGAACCTGCGTTAAAGCCATTTGATATATGCAACCCTACCATGCTCCGAGGCGACTTACCTAACACTTTTATAAAAGCTTCGTTACCTAAATTAATTTTCGGCAAATCATCTTCAGATTGCATATCTAACATTTTAGCATCGTTACCTAGTACTTTAAATCCAACAGGCCAATTTATCACTCCATTGTCACTATTTTCCCAAGCATTCCACGCGCCACCTATCAAGTTGATTTGCTTGCCAGTATTTAAAAACGCATTAATAACCATTTCATAGTCGCTTAAAGCGCTTTCCAATGTTGCACCGTCGCAGCCCTGCATACAACCCGACTGGGGATTCCAGTAAATTTTATATTCTGGTGACTTTTTAAAATTGAAATAATATGTTGAATTAAATGCTTCCTGTGGAAACCCTGATATTTGATTCCGAGTTAAATCTATTTTGACCATTTGATTATATGAAAGTGTACTTATTTTTGTATTAGTTTTGCCATTTATTTTGACTCCTAAACCAGGGGCGTACACATACATTTCTAAATCAGCAATTGATGGTGATAAAACGGTGGTGAAGCGATAGATGTTTTTGTCAAAAAATGGCGCAAAATATTCCTCGCTATGAGATATTTCTGTTGCTTTAGGCTCTTCTGAAATTGTAGATTGCGGCTCTAAAGTTAATTTTTGCGCATATAAGCCACCAACTAAATGAGAACGCGATGGTATGCGTAAATGAGCTTGCGGTGCAATGAAACGCCCCAAGTACTTACCATCTGTGCCAAAATCTACACTATTGCCACTAACTTCCCATGTTATTTCACTTGGGTTGCCACCTATTACCTCAAATTTATTTCTATCACCAAAGCGAACATTGTTGCTCACTTTTATGTGAATGGGACCTTCGCTAAGATTTAATATTATTTTTGCATCGGCTTCGGTTTTAAACCCCTTAAATACATAAGTTCCCGAAGAAAAATTCATTGTTGTATTAGAATAAGCTTGGAGTTTGCCATAAACTCCAGGTAAAATTGTTTGCTGATTATTATTGCCAATGCTAACATTTGTCGAATTAGGATTTATTGGGCTAATCGACATACTATACTCGGTCAAATCAGCTTTACTTTTAGAAACCGCAACTTGATTTTGTTCTGTACATTTATTGCCATAGCGCAGCAAATCACTGACATAACTTCTATCTCTTAAAAAACATTCATTGTAAACATCAACTTTACCATAAACCTTAGCATTAACCCCAAGTTCAAAAGATTTAGCATAGACATCCCCCAATGCCATTGAATTATCCCTCAAATCGACAACATCTGCTGCTATCAAAAACTCCTGCGAAACATTAGCTAGTTGCGGCACATTCTCTACTGGATTATCGTTTTCCATATCAGAACAATCTAAACATGTTAGGCTTACATCTGAAATCATCACATTTTCATTACTTTTACCTGCATTAAATTCAAATCGTGCGTTGTTTATGGTGGGAGACTGCATTACAAATGTTTTAACATAGCTTTGTCCATGAACTGGTGCTGAAATTTCACCAAACTCAACAAACGCTTCATAAGGGAAACCATCTCGCCCTATTCTAACTTCAACAACTCTCCGCTTATCGATACCACGCAAAGTAAATTTTGCTTCGTAAGTTTTGTGGTTTTGTAACCTAATGTTTTTTCTGGTTAGTTGCACATGCCAAAAATCTGAACCACCATAAGCTATGGTTATTAAACCTTCATTAAAAACCGCATAAGCACCTTCATAGTTATTTAATTCCCATTCGTGATTAGGGTACGAATCAGCCATCACTAGGGACGCAGTCACAAATAATGAAAACAGCACGGTAAGTGTTTTTATGTAACTCAACTCTTCCTCACAAAATAAATTCAAGCTTAATTATTAATGTAAGCATTAAAAATTTCTCAGTCAACATTTTTATTAAAAACGGCGCTTTCCACTAGCTTACTACTTATTATCTTCATGGACATTTTATCCATACTATCTTGGTTTTGTGGCTGGAAATCACGGTTTTTTGAGCCTAGATTTTAAGTATAAGGCAAATTATTAAAGTTAGGAGTTGGATATGGATGTTCTAAAAATCATTAGCTTGGCTATATTGGTGGGTGGCTTGACACTGATTTACGCTGATAACCCTATTAGTAGTTATCATTATTTGGCGGATCCGGCTGCCACTTCGGATGGCGAAACTTTTTACCTAATCACCGACAGTGATGACCCCGCTGGAGACGATGGTTATACCATTAAATCTCTCTACGGTTTTACCAGTCAAGATATGAAAAACTGGACCGATCACGGTATTATTTTTGAAGCCAAACGGGAATACGACAACATCAACGATATTTGGGCTTCGGGCATAGATATTGGCCCGGATGGAAAATTTTATATTGTGTATCCCGATGGCGGAGGCGGTGGCGTGGGCATGATTACTGCCTCAAACTTTAGTGGCCCCTGGGAAAACCCCATTCCCGGAAATAAAAAACTGATCCACAACTGGGGCGGCGGCTTAGCGGATTGTGATGGCATCGCTTGGTGTTTTGATCCCGATATATTCTTTGACGATGACGGCAGTGGATATTTCACCTTTGGAGGTGGAAGTAATAATGTGCGCAAAGCAGAGGATGGCAATAACAATGTTTTTAATATTTACAAACTCAATAACGACATGAAAGGCTTTGATGTAAACTCCAAAGTACAGTTAAAGTTTGGTGGTCCTCGAGTTATGGAGGCGCCTTTTATTCACAAAAGAAATAACATCTACTATTTATCCTATAGCACAGCCGATTTGCGTATAGGTTATGCTACTTCCAATAATGTTATGGGTCCATATACTTATCAAGGAATTTTTATGGATAATCCCAATATAAACGGCAGAAATATTAATGCGCACAACAATAATCACCATGGAATTGCAGAATTTAAAGGAAAGTGGTATGCGGTATATCACGATAGACGCTTGGTGCAAGCCGACGAACATCCCGCATCTTTAGGAGTGGCGAACCCTTCCCCAGCCTATCACCGCAGTGTGAGCATTGACGAACTCACCTACACCGGCGATAAGTTGGATAAACTGATTTTCACCGATGAAGGTCCCAAACAAATCGCCAATTTTAATCCTTATAAAAAATATCCCGCCCTGACTAGCAGCAAACAACGCAATATTCGCAGTCGCACGGATTGGACGCGAGGACAACCCGTGAAGCATGTTCTCACTCCGCATAGCACCAAAGAATCGTGGATTCGGGTGTCGGGGGTGGATTTTGGCCCAGGCGCTACCAATTTTAGAGTAAAAGCCGCCAGTTTAGCCGCCAATAATAAAATTGAAATTCGCAGCAAAAGCGTAACGGGAACTTTGGCAGGAACTTGTGAACTTCCTCAGACCAATGGCTGGCATTCTTACGAAACTACTGAGTGTGCGGTGAGCAATTTAAGCGGCTTGGTGGATCAGTTATTCTTGGTATTTAAAGGAGCTAGAGACTCTACCATGGGGATTTTAGAATGGGAATTTACCAGCGGACCTAGCATTCCCCAAGCACCCTATAAAGATGTAGCAGCCACCATTCCCGGAAAGATTGAAGCGGAATTTTACGATGAAGGCGGTCAAGGCAAAGCTTATAACGATGCGGATTCTGAAAACCAAGGGGATGCGAGTTTTAGACCTGGCGCAGGGGTGGATGTGGTAGCCATTGACGAGGGCTGGGCGGTGGGTTATACCCTAGTGGGCGAATGGTTAAAATACACGGTAAATGTGGAGCAAGCGGGAGAAATGTTTTACACTGCGCGGGTTGCTTCGGGCTTAGCAGGCTCTTCGTTTATGCTTTTTATGGACGATAAGGCCATTAGCGATACCATTAAGGTTCCCGCAGGCGAAGATTGGGACACTTATACGGAAATTTCTGGCAAAACCCAAGCAATTAGCACGGGAGAGCATGAACTTAGGGTTTTAATCACGGGGAGTTTTGTCAACCTGGATTGGATTAGCTTTAGCAATGAGTCTCCGGTAATTTCCTTAGCAAAGCCTGAGCTGGTCGCTGAAAAAACCACCTTTAGAGTGCATAATTTGCAGGGTAAATTAGTGGCGCAATTTAGGGCGAGCGAGCATTGTAATTTACAAGAAAGATTAATGTCTGTGCTCAATCAGCCGGGAATCTATGTGATTAGAGCGCAAAATTCTGGGCAAAGTTATAAGATGGTTTTCGGGCAGTAGGAAGTTGCACCAAGTTTTTCGCAAACTAATTACTTTCTACAACGATCGTAGCAAAAAGCATAGCGCCTGTGTAGCACAAAACTTCCAAGAATAGT
>LSQX01392534.1_pt1 | contig 10479 bp, 7 predicted proteins | sample 654561 | NCBI WGS metagenome assembly LSQX01 (sample SAMN04489861, study PRJNA283612) | anaerobic digester metagenome | isolation source: 4 biogas reactors fed with cattle manure at either 37C or 55C with and... | place: Denmark: Kongens Lyngby | collected 2014
GATACTATTTCATTAAGATCATTTTTCGGCTTTGAGTTCCTTTGGCGTTTTGAGCTGAGTAAAAATACATACCGCTGGATACAGATTTGCCATTATGATCCTTACCATCCCAGGAGAAGCTGTGTTCGCCTTTCTCCAGAGATCCATCAAACAGGGTCTTTACCAATTGTCCTTTCGCATTGTATATCTTCAATTTGATATCTCCGTTTGTGGGCATGGTGAGAGCTATTGAGGTGTGCGGATTGAAAGGATTGGGATAGTTTTGTTTCAGAGTGGGTCTCATCACTGAGGGGGTCACAGGGTCATTCACAGACACCGATTCATTGTTCACTTTCATTGCATACAAGCCCAGAATCTCAGTTTTACCGCTGCTACGGCCATCCGCCCAGATCACGTAAGCGTTATCGTTCAGTTCTACACCAATCGGATCATATTGAGATTTTCCGGCATTGGTCAGCACTGCTCCTTGTGAGTCCAGCACAACATTGCCATCCGCATTGATATAGTTATAATAGATGTCGCTATCTTCGGTGAAGTATTCAACCCAGGCCGTCATCATACCGGCGCCATCGAAGCCCACAAGTGTGGGTTTGCTTTGGGTGGAGTCCTTCTGAACGATAAAGTAGCCCGATTCACTCCAGAGATCGCTTCCATCCCAAAATAGCTTCTTGGCTTTGATGTCGTGCATGCCATTGATGTTTTCACACCAAGTGGTTACAATGCCATTGTGGGCCACGGCAGTTTTGGCATATTCCTGCTCGTTTCCGCTGTTTGACAAGAAGATTCCCTCTTCGCCCCAGAGCCTTTCTCCGGCAGGGGAGATAAGCTGAGAGCAATATTGCATTGGTCCAAAACGGTTGTCTCTCCAGGTCACATATACGCCGTTATTGCTGCGACTAGCCGTGGGGGAGAGCTGAACTATGCCATCTGCCATGCTGGTGGTTTGTAAGCCTGCATTCGGCCATCCGGCAAAAGCATCGCCATTTTCGTCCACGCGTTTTGCCCAGATGGTCTGTTCATCTATGGCAGTAATCACTTTATGCCACACATAAACATCATCGATGATGTCTGTAAGTGTGGTTTCGTGCACCCTGGAGCTTCCGGTCAAAATGGAGATTACCTTACCGTTTGGTCCCCACATTTTCTCGCCATTCACCAATCTTTGGCCAAAGACATGATAACTGAAATTGATACCGATGGCCTCCAGTTCGGACCAACCGATGTAGAATGAGTTGTTATAATAGCTGATTCTGGGGTCTTTATGGCTCAAGGGATCAGTCTCTGTAATCCTCATGCCATTGTCGCCCCAAAGTCTGTCTCCGGCAGGTGAGATCAATTGGGCGTATATGGTGGAAGTTCCGGAGCGCTCATCTCTCCAGACGATGGCGATGTGACCGTCTTCGGTAACGGTGGCATGAGCGTCTTTCTGATGCCCTAATCCTTCAAGAGTGATGGGTCTGCCGTTTGTTTCCAAAAGAGTCTGCCCATCCTCGTTAAGGAATTGGAAGAAAAGACGGTAACCTTCGGAAGCGTAACGAGTATCCTGCCAGATAATCACGGTATCATTGTCGCGAGCAAGAATCTGATATTGATTGATCGGAGTATCGCCGCTGAGTCCCCAAAATACTTCCACGCCGTTTTCAGCGAGTTGCAGGTTTCCGGAGGCATCCAACACCTGGTAGTAAATACCGATGCTGCCGTTTCTGGCATCCATCCAGTTGATATATATGTTGTCTCCGGCCACCTTTACCAAACCGCCATTTTGCGTAAAGGGAGCGGTGCAAATGGGCTTGCCACCGGCTGTCCATAGGGCTTCTCCGCTGGCAGAAAGGTGTTGAGCGTAGATATCGTCGTTGGGAGTGTTGCCATTGCGCAGATCATCCCAAACGATGTATACGCCGCCGTTGTTGTCTGCAGCCATACGTTGACCGGACTGGCTGAAATCAGCTGTGGTAATGGCGATAGCGGCCTCACCCCAAAGCTTGGTGCCTGCAGAATTCAGCTTTTGTGCGTATAGCTCAGCGTTTTGAGAATCAAGGCGAAAATCTTCCCACACTATCACAGCTCCGCCGTCTGAAGTGCTTTGAATGCGGGGATTGGATTGAGCCGCGGGAAGCGTGGCAGATTGATCGGAAAACACGATATAGGGTTCAGACCACATTTTTTGCCCCGCGATATTTACTTTCTGACCGTAGATATCGGTATCGGTATTACGTTGATCGGACCAGGTAAAGATAAATTCGCCATTGCCGATGGCTGCCATGCGCACTCCGGTTTGAGGTCCCGGAGCCACAGCAAGTGCCATCTCTTGAGTCCAGGTCATGTTTCCATTGCCATCAAAGTGTTTGGCATAGATATCGGAATCGCTGGCATACGTATGGGTGTATGCCATCATCATACCGCCCTGTCCATCGGGGAGCATCGTGTTTTGAATTTCATCACCGGGACCGTTTGCTACAGGTATTCCGTTTACTGTCCACAGCGGGTCGCCGGTGGCAGAAAGCCTTTGTGCATAAAGATCTTTACTGGTATTGCGGCTGTCCCCCCACACGATGAAGACTCCGCCATTCGAATCGGCTTCCATATTCAGTCCCAATTGTTCGCTGGGAATAGTGCAAACAGGTTTACCACCCGCTTGCCACATCAATTGTCCCTGATTATTGATCTTTTGGGCATATACATTACCATCCAGGTCGTCGGAAAAATCGATCCAGGCTATGATATAATTACCATCTGAGGTGGCTGCAATCACAGGGTCTTCCTGGCGATCTGGTTTCCCGTCTATCAAAACCGGATCATTCCAGATCATATTACCGTTGGCATCCACTTTTTGAGCCCACAAATCGCGTTCTCCATTTTTTGTGTCGCTCCACACATAAATAGCGCCACCATCGTTTGTGGCGGTACCGGTGCGAAACCATTCAATGTTCACGCCCTGGCGAATGGCAATGGCTTCTTCCCACTGCAGCGCTGCAGAAAGCATGGCAAATGAACATAATAGCAACATTATCAGCGTTATCTGTTTCACAAGTATCTCCTTATGTAATACATATCTATTAAATCTATGGACGATTTCTGTCATACACATGACAAATCATTGCATACAATACCAATGCAAGAAGGATTCCAATTGCATGGTTATTCTGCTGTTTAGCGGAGATGTCCGGTTTGATGAGGGCGACAAAAATATTCTATCACATATACCGGGGATAAAAACCGGGTTTAGCCTGTATCGGTTTTTCCGCTGCCGGATTTACGCGAGATCCAGCATATCTTTGCCCAATACCAATACTTTGCATATCTTAAAGATGTCCGGAGCAAAGCACAACTGGCTCAGGCTTTGTTGGGTAATATCAAATCCGGCAGGGGCTTTGTAGAACACCATATCGGCATCCTTGCCGGTATCCAGAGAGCCGATCAGGTCTGCCATTCCAGCTATTTTGGCACTGCCAAGAGTGATGCGATAGAGCATCTCCTCTGCCAGTATCGCGTCTTTTGTCTGCCGATAATTCATCATCTTGGCATGATACAACATGTTCAGAGAAGTGCCCGCGCCTACATCACTACCCAGCCCGAAGGGAATGTCGTGCTCACTGATCCGCCGTAAAGGATACTCCCCGCTTTTCAAGTAGAAATTTGAATCCGGACAGTGGGCGATCGAGCTGCCGCTGCTTTTCAGCAAATCCAATTCTTCATCCGACAGGTGAATGGCATGACCCAATATCGTCCGAGGGCTCAAGATGCCAAAATCATTATACACATGGGTATAGGAATCCTTTCCAAACAGTTCTTTCACCCAGGCGATCTCATCCGGGTTTTCGGAAAGATGGCTCTGGATATATGCTTTGTGTTTTTTGGCAAAACTACCGATTTCCTGCATCAGTTTTGCGCTGCAGGTAGGGGCAAAGCGAGGTGTGAAGATATAGCTCAAGCTTCTATCCTGCCATTTTTCATAGAGATCGATGCTGTGTCTCAGAGCATAATCTGTACTATGCTTCAGCGTGTCAGGAGCGTTCATATCCATCAAAGTCATCCCGATCTTGGCCCGGATACCCATATCAGATGCCACCTCAAAGGCGCATTGAGCGGCTTCAACGAAAGGCGCTGTATAGATTATGGAAAAAGTGGTACCCGCTGCGATCTGAGCCTTATAAAAATCCCGGCTCAGCTTTTCGGTATAATAGGGATTGCGGGATCTCTCTTCTTCGGGAAATACACTCTGTCTCAGCCAGGGTAACAATGCCGGCTGATAGAGGCCGCTGATGCGATATTGGGATAGGTGAACATGAAGATCTATCAGTCCCGGGATGCAGATACAATCGCGTTTATCTTCCCAGGCACCATGGAATTTTCTGAAGGGCAACAGACTCGAGATCTTGCCTTTCTCAAAGCTGATGACAAAGTCGGGCAAAAAGGCGGCAGTTTCCGGAGATACGGGATTGAAAATGTTTGTTCGGATGTTTTTCATGGTTGAGGACTCCATATTTGATAAGCCTGCACTTGGTTTTGGCCGATTCCAAAATGCAATTCGGGGCTGTTTTGACTGCTGCTGCCTTTGGCGGAACTCAATTCTCGGATCAGGCTTTGTGTCTTGCCGGATTTATCCAGATAGCTCAGTATTACTCTGCAGCCATAGGCCGGGCTGTTGGGATGCGGGGCTGTGTTTTCATCGATCTCTACCAAGGCTATCTCGCCATTCTTGTATATGGGTTTGATGTAGATCGCTTTGTTTTTGCCGGCAGTCACATTGCTCAGGATTTTGGTGCCGTTTCCACTGCCGATTACCAGATCGGTCAAACCGTCACGATTCAGATCGGCCGTTACGCAAGACCAGCCATTATACACTCTGCTACCGCTCAGATAGGTGATATCTGTGAAGGTGCCGTCTTGATTGTTGTGATACAGATAGCTGCGGTCATGTTCGTAAACGGAAGTGATATAAATATCCAGAAAACCGTCATTATCGGCATCAAAAAACAGGGGCTCGGCATGCAATTCATCATACTTAATGCCACTTTCCGCAGTGACATCGGTAAATATCCAATAGTATAGAGTATCTGCCCCGATCACTCTGGAACCAAGCCCATCGTTGCGATACAGCATGCTTTTGTCCGAGATATCGATGAATCTGGGATGTGCCAGGTTTGCCACGATCAGATCCAGATCGCCGTCGTTATCAAAATCTCCCCAATCAGCACCGATACTGTGTCCATAATAGCCGTCTTTGTAGCTACCGGCTACGCCGTAAAGAGATGCCACATCTACAAATAAGCTGTCAGCTTGTTTGAAGAGGAAGTTGCGGTTCAGACGGTAATTTGTCACCAAAATCTCTTGTTTACCGTCGTTGTCAAAATCCGCCGGTGCTACGCCTCTGCCTGCCAGACCGGGATTATCTGTGTATGACGGTAGAAGGAATCCGGAGCTGATGCTGCGATCTTCAAAAAAACCGCTGTCATTGTGGTAAAAGGCATCAGGGAAACCGCTTCGATTTTGCCAAATCTCATAATTTGCCATATACAGCGATGGGTATCCTTTGCCATCAATATCCACAAAGGCCACACCTTCAGTGGGCATTTTGTCGTCGATGTCCCCGGCTTTGGCATTTACTTTCACAAAGCTTGCATCGGGATTCTGTTTCATCAAAGCGTCGCCTTTGCCCTCACTATTGTGGGAGATGCTTACAAAGTCCAAGGCTCCATCGCGGTTAAAATCTGCCCAAATGCCACCGCTACTGGATAGATTCTGAGCCAAAAAGCTGTCCTGATGAGCCTCAAAATTGAAATCACCCAAGTTTCTATAGATGTATTTTCCGTCCAAAAGAATATCCACCAGACCGTCGTTGTCATAATCCGCCAAAGCGGCTCTGGTGTAGCGTTTACCTTCCATGGCATGGCTGTCTTCAAAGACTATGCCACGATAATCGAAAAGATCGCGCAGATAGCTGATGGGATCGCTGTTTATCTTACGGTGTTCCAATATCCCGGCGATAGCTTTGTGGGCTTGTTCATCGTAGCTCTTGCGGGGAGCGCCCTGAATGAGGCATTCTCCATATTCTTCAATCGCTTTCTTCTGGTATTTGGCGCCGGCAAAAAGCCCCAGGTATCTGCCATGCCAAAAGTGCAACTCAGCCAATTCTCCCCGGTCGTTATCGTTAAATGCTATATGCTCAAAGAAATCGAGCTCCCTGCCTTGCAGTTTTGAGGGCTTGCGAAAGATTCCCAAGATCTCGTCTTCATCACCGTAAAGGTTCCGAAATGCTATCTGTGTATAGTAGTTTGCTTTGGCCATTTGCAATTTTACTCTGTTAGCCCATTCACCGGTGTCAAATTCGTCAAAGAGCACACTCGCCTTTTCACTGTTCAGAGCGTAGCGCAGGCATTGTGCGGCATACAGCAAAAGCTCGTCATTGCTCCTGATATCCTTTAGCGCCCGGCGAAGCGAAGGCCCCAGAATATAGAGGCTGCTGATGTAAGCGTGAGCGGCAGAACGGAAGCGGTTGTCCTCCATACATTTCAACAATGCCTCATAATCTTTCAACTGGGCCAGATGGTAGAGTTCGTAATAATATGCTGCTTGATGCCAGATGGAATTTGGATAGCTTTCTTTGAAAGAATCTATCAGCTCCAGAGCGTCGTAACTGCTTACCTGCGTGGATATCTCATCCATCACGCTTTTCGCGCTGGCTTCAATGATGCCGTTGTACTCCGGCAAGCTCTGTATCTCAGAGAGGATGTCCTCATCCTTACTTGGAACGGTATAATGTGCGAAGACTAGCGAATCAGCTTGATTTTTGAAGCTGTTTTGCAGGATATGGGTACGGATACGGATGTCGCTACTGTCGGGATCCGCGCTTTGCAATAGCAGCCATTGCAGCGCGTCTTCCAGGGAGGCAAAATCCCGTGCCAGCAAGTAGTGCATATCCGAGGCAAGGGCAAGGTTTTTTGTGCGCTGAGCGTATTCCAGCAGGCTCTGACGGTCTTCTCTGGCCGCGGCGTGTTTCAATTTCAAAAAGTCATCTTCATATTTACGGATCATTTCAAATTGTTCTTTATCCAATAAAAAACGCAGATCATCGCCGTCCGGCTGTGCCCACAGAGGGATACATAGCAGCATAATACCGATCATGCATATTAAACTATTGTTTTTCATATTGCTTATCCAAAGCTTCTATCAGATTATCGATGTCTTCAGCGTCAAAGTGATAGCTCTTGTTACAATAATTACACAAGGGTGCTATGCCTTCACGCATGCTCATCAGCTCGTTTTTTCCCAATAACAGCAAGGCGCGGGCAAAACGTTCCCGGCTGCAGTCGCAATGGTATCTCAGGGTAGTTTCCTTCACTATCTTCCAGCTAAGATCTTTCAAGATAAAGCGTTCCAGAATGTCTTCAATCGATAGGCCCATATCCATCAGATCCGAAACATTCGGTGTATTTTGCAGATTTGAGCTGATAATCTCTGCCAGAGCGGGGTCGGCATTTGGCATTTGCTGGATCAACACGCCACCGGCAGAGCGGATAGCGGCATTGGGATCCATCAACACACCCAGATTCACCGCTGTAGCGGTCTGCTCGCTTTGCTCATAGTATGCAGCCACATCCGAGGCAATCTCGCCATCTATCAGTTTAATCTGCCCCGTATAAGGTGATTTCATGCCAATCTGTCGGATAACACTCAAGGTTCCCGGTAGCAAGTGTTTGCCCACTTGCAGATTCGCACTCGGCTCTTCCATCCACAGCTGAGGTTCAAACGCATATGCTTTGATGTCTCCTGCCATATCCGCAATAGCAATAGCCCCTCGCAGAGGGCCCTCGGCGTCTATGCGTAGGGATATCTCGGAATTCGGAGCTTTCAATTCCCCGCTCATCAGAGCCACAGCGCTGATCAAGCGTCCCATCAATATCGTGGGCAGGGGATACAGATCGTGCAGATCCCGCGCGCGTTGGACTATCGCGCTTGTGTCTGCGGCAAAGAGGCGAAACTGGTCCGCGGCGATGCTGCCCCTCAGTAGGCGACCGGCTGCTTTACTCATCTTCCATCCGGATAATTTTCAATTCGGTACCCGGGTAGTAAGTACTCAATATCTGAGTGTATTCCTCGCCCAGACGTGCTTTGCGCAAGGCGCCCACCTGGCACATACCGACGCCGTGACCGGAACCCCTACCTTTGAGACTGATGCTGCTCCCGGGATAGTAGATAGCCTTTCCCGCGGCTGATTTGAATACGAACATCGAAGAGGGTAACATGCCAAAGCTTTGCCGGATTTTGTATTCTCCTTCCAGGATGGTCTGGCGATCTCCGCTGATGCGCAGTTTCAGGATTCTGCCGGAGCGGCCTCGCTCCAATACCTCGATACTCCTGATGCTGCTCAGTCCGATGTTTTCGGCAAGCTTGGCGCGACTGATACTACGCTCCCACATCATGGTGGATTTTTCCCAGGAACTCATCCCGGAGCTATCGACTTTACTGTTTATCCACTTATTGACATCCTCTTCGCTACTCAGATCATAATTTTCTGCTGCATTCAGGCAGGTGGAGCCGCCCAGATGCGGGATATAGGCTCCGTTCCAGATGGCCTGAGATGTATCTGTCTTGCCGCCGCAACTGCTGTGATAGGTGGCATCTGCCACTCTGTCTTCGGTCACGATTACTTCTCCCGCGCTTTGCATTACCGCTTCTTCGATGAGTTCATTGCGCAGATGCTTAGCTTTGTAGACCTGGCAATGAGTACTGCTGCAAAGATCGTAGCCATCTTTGCTGTGACGGTTGTAGAGCAAGAGGCTCACAGCATGGGTTCGTGCCGCCACGGCCTGTGCCTTCAAAGCTTCCAGCGGGCTGTTGTTGCCTATTTCATTCGGGATCACCCCGGCAATGTATTCTTCCAAAGGCAGGATCTGGTTCAATACCAGCTTGCCACCTAGGACCTTCAGTACAAATTCTCCTTCATAAGGCAGACCGTTCAACCACAAAGATCCCTTGGAATACAGGCTTAGCGGACTCTCAAAGTAGGATTCTTTGCCGTCCTTGCCTACAATCCGCACTGTGGAATTTACTATCGGGATAGATTGAATACGGCTGTAGGGATAGTTTATTGATGAGGCATAAGATTGCGCGGCTTGCAGATCACTAAAGCTATCCGGCAGGAAAAACCAATATTCATGCTTGATCTTTAGTTGATCGTTTTCCCAAGAAAAAGAGCTGTTGGTTACCGCTTGTGAATCGCTCTGTTCATGGGCAGATTCCACCCGTTCGATGATTCCATATCTGTTTTCGACTTCGGTGGACACCACGTCGATGGCGATATTGCCGCTATAAACCTGTTCAAATAGTTGATCCTTATCGCTTAGTTCCAAGCCTTCGCCCTCTAAACTCAAGTGCTGTGAAGTGGCCAGGTTGATCTCCAGATACAGCATACCATCCCGGATTTCCGCCGCGAAAAGCAGGGAAAGGCTGAACAGCAGGAGGGCGGAAAGCTTTCGCATTATTGCACCGGGGAGCCGGGAGAGCCTCCATCCGGCAAGACCACATGCAGGCCCAGTTCGTCGTGGGCGGCCAGGATCATGCCGTTGGATACTATGCCCCTTATCTTGCGGGCTTGCAGATTCACCAGCATTACCACGGTTTTTCCGATGATGTCCTCGGCTTTATAGCTCTGCGCGATGCCGGCAACCAATTCCCGGGTTTCAAAGCCCAAATCTACTTTCAGATGTAATAGCTTGTCCGTCTTTGGTACAGGCGTTGCCTCAAGCACTTTTGCCAAACGCAGATCCATAGCACTGAAATCTTCGTAAGTGATCTCCGGCTTCACCGGCAGATAATCGGTTTTATCTGTCTCTTTTGCCATATTGTGCAGTCTGGCCAGTTCCATCTCGATGGCGGCATCTTCGATCTTGCAAAAAAGCGGCGAGACATTGTTCACTGTGATCTGCGTGCTTGTAAAAGCGTCTTCCCAGCTGTGAACGGGGGCTAAACTCATCATCGCGCGCAGTTTTTGCATGTGCTTGGGCATAATGGGGTAGAAGGCTATACTGATTTTGTTTAGTAGCGATGCGCACACCCACAGGGTCTCTTGCACATGCTTGCGATCTGCTTTGATGGCATGCCAGGGTTTGCGCTCGTCAAAGAAACGATTGCCCAGGCGCGCCAAATCCATGATGGCACGGGTGTTGCGCTTTACTTGATAGTCGCGATAGGAAGCACTGATCTCTTCCAGGCTTTTATCTGCTTCGTCCAGGATTGCTTTGCATTCTTCATCGCAATCCACCGCGGATATCTGCCCCTCAAAATGCTTGTTTGCAAAGGCAAAAACCCGGTTCGCAAGGTTTCCCAATACATTGTTCAATTCGCCATTGATCTTGAGCTGAAAATCCTTGAAACTGAAATCTGCATCCTGCCGCTCAGGTGCGTTTGTCGCCAGATAGTAGCGCAGGTATTCGCCGTCAAAGCGTTTTGTGAATTCATCCACCCAGATCGCCCAAT
>LSQX01191037.1_pt2 | contig 10478 bp, 6 predicted proteins | sample 654561 | NCBI WGS metagenome assembly LSQX01 (sample SAMN04489861, study PRJNA283612) | anaerobic digester metagenome | isolation source: 4 biogas reactors fed with cattle manure at either 37C or 55C with and... | place: Denmark: Kongens Lyngby | collected 2014
CTCAAGATGTAAATCCTCAACACAATCTTCAAAATATTCAGCTAGGTTGATGTTAGTAAATGAATAGGGAATTGTATTGCAGTCTATCTTGGCATAGTATGCCAACTCATCCACCAGCACAGACATATCATTTGCCTTCATATATATTGTCTTTAGATATTTGTTCTGCTTCTCCTCGGTGTCAGCCACACCATCAATCAATCCTTCTGAGTATCCTTTAATAGCAGTCAGAGGGGTTTTTAAGTCATGAGATATGTTACTTACTAGCTCCTTAATATCCTCCTCATACTGGATTCTATCGTCAATAAGCCTCTTTAAACGTAATCTCATGCTCTCAAAATCCTCACATAGCTGACCGATCTCATCCTTGGTATCAGGCGAGCCTACGGAGTAGTCCAAATCGCCCTCCTTAATATGATCCGTAGCTATTCTTAGGATATTTAAGGGTCTAAGAATGCTCCGATATATCCAGAAAATCAAAAGACATGCCGTAAGGAATAATATTATGATAAAGGATATTACAGACTGTATAGCGACCGCCTTAAGCTGTGGCATCAGAATATTCAAATCTGTAATAACAAATATGGTTCCCTTACTATTGTCTGTATATATAAAATCCTGTAATTTAACAAGAAAAGGATTCCTACCTCCAAGATAGATACCACCATCAACATCGGTAGATGCTGTTCCGTAGCCCGGAAGCAAGCCGTCTATCATGTTAAGCTTCTCCTCATTACCCACAAACACAAATTCACTATCCTTTCTCACGACTAAAAAGGAGTGCTTTGGTTCCAGTATTTCATTTATCTCAATATAATAATCCATATCACTAAGCTTCTCGGAATAATTTAAGGAAAGAAGCTTAATCTCATTAAATATTCCCCTTGTTATTCTATTGAGAATCTGAATGGGATTTGTAATTACCTGTATGGTCTTTGCCTCCACATCATAGGATTCATGTATCGAATCCATCTGAAAGCGTACTATAGTACCTGCGGTTAAAGATATCAATATAACCGGCATGGCTATCATAATTAGAAAGGCAATAATCAATCTATGCTTAAGCTTCATCTTTCACCTGACCTAAGTTACTATACAACAAGAGTCCATTCTACAAATAAGTATATCATAAATATACAAGCCATGCATCTTAAGGAATAATGCTAATTATGAATTTTTTATTAAATAAGCCTTAAGCTCCTCTACCTTATCAAGTCTTTCCCATGTGAAATCCTTATCGTCTCTTCCGAAATGTCCATAGGCTGCCGTCTTCTTATAAATAGGTCTTCTTAGGTCAAGCATCTTTATAATTCCTGCAGGACGAAGGTCAAAATGCTTTCTTATAATATTAACCAACTCAGCATCAGACAGCTTACCGGTACCGAAGGTATCTATCATAACAGATGTAGGCTCGGCTACCCCTATGGCATAGGAAAGCTGTATCTCACAACGCTTTGCCAGTCCGGCTGCTACAAGGTTTTTTGCAACATAGCGTGCTGCATAGGCTGCGGAGCGATCCACCTTGGTACAGTCCTTACCTGAAAATGCTCCTCCGCCGTGTCTTGCATAGCCTCCATAGGTATCAACTATAATTTTTCTTCCGGTAAGTCCGCTATCTCCATTTGGTCCGCCTATAACAAATCTACCGGTGGGATTTATATAAAACTTTGTTCTCTCATCTATTAATTCCTGAGGTAACACCTCATCTAATACGTGCTTCTTAATATCTTCTCTTAATTTATCTATAGACACCTTTTCATCATGCTGAGTAGACAACACTACTGCATCCAAATGTATAGGCTGTCCCTGCTCATCATATTCCACAGTTACCTGAGATTTGCCGTCAGGCCTTAGATAATCTAAAATCTTCTCTTTTCTAACCTGAGTAAGCCTATAGGTCAAATCATGGGCAAGGGATATAGCATATGGCATATATCCAGGCGTCTCATCGGTTGCATAACCGAACATCATTCCCTGGTCTCCTGCTCCTATAAGTGACATGTCCACATCATCAGCCAGATTTTCCTTGACCTCATATGACTTGTCCACCCCAAGAGCAATATCCTGTGATTGCTCATTTATTGATACTATTACTCCACAGGTGTCTGCATCAAAGCCGTACTTTGCTCTGTCATATCCAATCTCTTTGATGGTCTCTCTAACTATTTTTTGTATGTCCACATAGCCCTGTGTTGTAATCTCACCCATGACAAGTACCAGCCCCGTTGTAACCGCGGTTTCACAAGCCACTCTACTCATAGGATCTTGTTTTAGTAATTCGTCTAGTATTGCATCTGAAATCTGGTCGCAGATTTTATCGGGATGCCCTTCTGTTACAGATTCTGAAGTAAATAATCTTTTTTCCATGTCTTTTCCTCCGTTTTCTTATAGGTTTACACTGATTATAATCATAGAATATCCTGTTAAATATCCTTAACGAAGCGTTTTTTATGTAATAGGACGAACTTTCCATTACATAAAATAAGCCCGCAAGAAGCGGACTTGATAATCTTAAAATCAAATCCCCTTATTGTTCGATTACTCGCTCAGGTTGGCACCTTCCGTTTCTGGGGTTGCCGTGACTTCATAGAGCCTTACCTCTCCGTCACTCTGAATAAGAGAAATTATATATATGATGATAAGCTTTATTATGAAACTAGTCAAGTTGTTTTTTAAATTCAAATATTATAAAAATATTATGAGAACTAAAACAATTGTTACCAATTTGTTTGAATCATAGGACATAACCTACAAAATGATTGACTTTTCGACCTTTTTTAACTATACTGAGATTAACTCCCAGTATATTCATTTGCATAAAGATAAGATGAGAAAGGAGCGCCAAGAATATATACTATGGCTGATGTAATCCTATGAGTATCATAAAGATTTTAACATCACAAGCTATACCCGGAATGGTTGTTTCGGACGATGTATATACAAAGGATCTTCATCTTGTAATTGGTAAGGACACCACCCTTACAGATAAGATTATAACTCGGCTCGAATTTTATTCAATAACAGATTTCTCAGTATATTCAGACGACAGCCTTAAAACTGCCGCGGGTAAGTATGTTGAGAATACTTTTTATAGTGAAATAAAAAGAAGCGACTCCTTCAAGCGTTTTCGTAAGGCATATCAGAATACAGTAAATCATTTAAGAGGATCCATAGATAACCTTGTTGTAAATAATCAAGAGGTTGATCCCGAGCAGCTCTTATCTGACGTCAGTAAAATACTATATCAATGTAATACCAACATTGAACTTTTTAATATGCTGCATTGCATGAGAGAATATGATGATACCACCTACATTCATAGTCTGAATGTATCCTTAATATGTAATATATTGGGCAAATGGCTTCATTTTATGCCTGAGGATTTAGAGGCTATTACTCTGAGCGGCTTACTGCATGATGTGGGAAAGCTCTTGATTCCAAACAACATAATTTCAAAGCCAGAGAAGCTTACTAATGAAGAGTTTTCTCTAATAAAAACTCATACCATTAGGGGCTTTAGTTTACTAAAAAATAAAGATGTGGATGATAGGATAAAGAATGCTACATTAATGCATCATGAACGATGTGATGGCAGTGGTTATCCCAACGGTCTAATAGAGCATGAAATCGACCCCTTTGCAAAGCTGGTAGCAATCGCCGATGTTTATGATGCTATGACCTGTGCTAGGGTATACAGAGGTCCCTTATGTCCATTCGAGGTAATCAATCTATTTGAGACAGAGGGCTATTTAAAATATGATACAAAATATCTCCTAACCTTCTTAGAAGGAATAGTACAAACATATATTAATAACAATGTACGACTAAACAACCATATGGAAGGTGAGATTGTCCTGATTAATAAATTCGAGCTTTCAAGACCTATAGTTATGGTTGGTGACGATTTTATTGATTTATCTAAGCACCGTAACCTATATATAGAGGCATTAATATAGTAAGAATAAAAGCAAAAAACAAACTGCTATACTAAGATCTTAGTATAGCAGTATTTTTATATTATTTTAATTTTATTAACTTACCTTTAGTTTGAATTTTTTGATGGCTTTTAAATCATTTGAATCTACCTTAGCCATAGCTGCTCCTAATTTCTGCATCTTATTTTCAAAATCCTCATAGCCTCGCTCTATAAATTCTACATTTTCAACTATTGTATAGCCTTCGGCCATAATTCCGGCCATAACTAGCGCGGCCCCGCCACGTAAGTCAGAGGCACTAACTATTGCTCCTGTTAGACGCTCCACACCGGTAATAATTGCGGTATTGCTTTCTACTACCTTAATCGATGCTCCCATCTTAGTAAGCTCATCAACAAATTTAAATCTATTTTCAAAAATACTTTCGGTTACAATACTCGTTCCGTTTGACAGGGATAAAAGAGTTGTCATCAAGGGCTGCATATCGGTCAAAAATCCCGGATAAGCTAAGGTTTTAACATGAGCACTGCCGGGCCTGTTACCTGCTATAACTCTTACCGCATCATCATACTCTTCTACATTTACTCCTACCTCTAAAAGCTTTGCCGTGAAAGCTTCTAAGTGCTTGGGAATGACATTTTTAATTAGGACATCTCCCATTGAAGCTGCTGCCGCAAACATAAAGGTTCCTGCTTCGATCTGATCGGGAATAATTGAATATTCACTTCCATGAAGCTTTGAAACGCCCTTAATACGTATAACATCAGTACCTGCTCCCTTTATATTAGCACCCATACTATTTAAAAAGTTTGCTACATCTACGACATGAGGTTCTTTAGCTGCATTTTCAAGTGTTGTCTGTCCCTCTGCCATACTTGCAGCTAACATAACATTAATCGTTGCGCCTACACTTGACTCATCAAAGTATATAGAAGCACCGATTAGTTTTTCTGCTTTTGCACAGATTAAGCCATGTTCAATCTTGACCTCTGAACCCAGAGCATCAAAGCCCTTAATATGTCTATCAATAGGTCTACTTCCGATATTACAGCCGCCGGGTAATGCTATCTGTGCTTTATTATATTTACCAAGTAAGGCCCCCACCAAATAATAGGACCCTCTTATTTTTCTGACATTATCAGAATCCGCCTTTGTAGTATTGATTCTTGAGGCATTGATTCTTATTGTATGCTTACCTATTCGATCAACCTTTGCGCCTAATTCCTCTAATACGTTTAGTAAAATTTCTATATCACTAATATCAGGAACATTCTCTATCTTAACAGTTTCATCAGTCATAATAGCAGCTGCAATTATCCCCAGTGCTGCATTCTTATAACCGCTAATTGACACTTCCCCTCTTAACGGCCTTCCACCCTTTATAATATATTGCTCCATTACACACCTCGTATTTTATCTATTTTGTTGTTAAATTATGCCAATAATTTTTCTTAATTTTGTTAATATTTATTAGCTATTTTGATTATACCACAATGTGGGTTTTTGTAAATCGTTTTTTGGGATATTCACCCTACTATAATTGTGCAAATATGCCATTTTATGCCACCCCCTTCTTCAGCTATAATTTTCAGATAAAATTATTTTAAATAATATGCTTTTTTATATACAAGTAAACTTCTGAAAAAGAAAGGAAAAGTATTAATAATAACCATTTTTAATCATCTTGTCTAATATTTATTGAAAACGTTTGCAATTCATGATATAATATACACGCATAAGCTAATATGCTTACTTATGATATAATAGCTGTAAGATACCACTTGAAGATTATACATAATTTTATAGATTTGTCAAATCGGATTGCTTTTTTGGCATTTTAAGGGGATGAAACTATGGCACCAAAATACATTACAATTGAATCAGTAACTGGCGGCGTTAAAAATCGTGTTAAGCAGAATCTTAAATTTAAAACCGGCAACTTTGTTTGGCGTATTAAATTTACTGCTCCTCTTAAACCTTCAACGGTAAATAACAAGAATCTGAATGTAACGACCTTAAATAACACACCTTTATTAACTAATATTCGTTATGATTCAGTAAATAATTATATAGAAATCGAGCCCTTGGAACCATATAACAAAAACGAATCTTATCTTTTACATGTATCCGGTATGGTTGAATCTAAAAGAGGACAAAAGCTACAGGATGATATAATAATACAATTTAAGTTGTGATTTCATTAGTAAAATCTTCAGCTAGCAAGGACAGGATTTCTACATCTGCCAGTCTACCCTCTGCGGCAAGCTTAGGTAATTGCTTTCCTGTTCTTAAGTCTGCCGAGGTCATAGCATTTTGAGCGTATCTGGCAATGCTCTCCAGTCTCTTTTCTTTTTCCGTATTTGCGATAATTTCACTTACTCCGTCCCTTAGTACATCAAGTGCTAAGGGCTGTATTTTGTAATCCTTAAGTGTTATGTATGAATAGGCAAATCCCATCAAATCTTGCTCTGTATACACCGGTAGATGTATTCTGTTCTTAAATAATTCCATGAGCTTAGGGCATTCTCTAAACAATCTATTCATGTTTTTCTTGTTCTCTTCAAATATAATAGCAATATCTCCACGAAAATATTTGATAAGCTCCAATATCTTGTCAATGGTCGGTTTTTTTAATTCACTGGCATTTTCTATAACCAGACAGCTGTTTCGTAATTCTTCCTTCATATTTGTTATATCGATTTCATTTAAATTAATAGCCGATATCTTAGCTATTTTAGACGTCTTTAATTTACCTGTTCTATTTAAAAATATGGCAATATCTTTAGCCAAGGTGGTTTTACCAGACGAAGGAGGTCCTGTTATTATCATTTGAACACTTTTTGTATGCTTATTCATAATTAATTCAAGACTCTTAACCAGCTGCTCTTGAATAGATTTTACATGTAGAAAGTTACCAAAGATCTGATATATGTCTATATCAAAGCTCTCAGATAACTTTTCAAGCCTTTCTATATGCTCATTCTTATCGTCTGAATTTATAATATCATTTGTATTAGTCGCCTCTTCTTCAATAGGCCGAGAATCATTTATACTTTCTTCCTCAGTTGTCATTAGTATCTCTACTTCTTTTCCAACACTCTCGGCTAGCTTATCTAAGACTTGATCTTCTGGCTCTTCGTGTAGCTTAACGCTTACCGAATCATCAAAGCTATCATCTTCACCTTCATGTACATATTCAAGGCCTGCTTCCTCATTAATCTCCTTAACTTGTTCGTCTTTAAGTATATTTTTACTTTCTATATTACCCTCTATATTGAAGGTTTTATCTGTGTTAGCAGCTCTATTCTTAAGGTTTTCGATAATTTCATCCTTGTCAACCTCGCCTGAATAGTAAGCCTTAAGTATTTTTGCTTTCTCTACATAGCTTCCTTCTCCAAACCACAATATAAGGTCTGAGCATTCCTGAATACATTCCTTTTCCATTCCTGCTTTATAATAAAGCTTTGCAAGCTCATAAGCCCATTTCTCCATATATGTATATTCTTTTAGCTTCCTTAGGGAATCAATCAGAATGATATAGGGCTCCTTTTTAGCTTTATCAATTTTATATCTAAATATAAATATTGAAAAGTCATTCGGTGCCGCTTCTTCATACTCCTTTAAATAAGCTTCCGCTTCCTCTATGTTTTTCCTACCAATCGATGCCTCTACCATCTGATACAAGGTTCTTCTTGTTTTTGATTTCTTATAAATTCGATGGAGTAGTTCCATAGCTTCATTATATTTTTCATTTTCTATAAAAACATCCGCGAAAAGACTAAGGTCTGCTATATTTTTTACCTTTTTTAGTGCCATGGTGTCCATTATTTTCTGAGCGGAGTCAAAATCATCCTCTTGAACTCTCCTTCTAATCTCTTCTGTCTTTACGATAATATCATAGCTTCCCATTGTTTTATCTCCTTACCTGCATTCTATAATTAGGTTTCTTGATAATATATCAGCGTATCCATCAGTTCTTTTGTTAGTTCAATATTATCCTTTTGCAACAAGCGTTGTCTACCTTCTGTCTCTCTGATTTTCTTTAATTTATTTCTATTATATCTAGCATATGCTTCCTCAAATATTGGTTGTATAATCAATCTATCTCTTAACTTCTTAGTAAAGGGACAATAGGTGGCCATAATTTCTCTGACTGGCTTATTTAATTTTATTGCCCCTCTTGACTCGTAACCAATCCAAGCCTCATAGTCAATAACGAATATCTCTCTGCTGTTGTTTCTACCCTTTTGAATCTGGAGCTTAAGCTTTTCTTTTCTTTCCTCCGACAGCTCCCTATTCTTTCTATAAAACTGAAGATAATCGGAATATTCTGAGGTTAAGGACTTAACCTTTATATCATTCCAGGCGGTACCTTCTATCGTTCTGCACAGTTCCCAACGGAACCTGCCGCATACCTTGACTATATTAAGAAAGAGATTGGCTTCACAAAAAATCGGAAATAAAAATCGCCCCGGACTGTTTCTTTTCTTACCTGTAATCTCCTGCCACATAACGCCATTGATGCCTATAGTAGGCATTAAAATTATATCGGGGAGTATTTTTTCTACTATATATTCCTTTTCTATATTTTTCTGTTTATTAACATATAGCGTTTCACGGTCAAAGACAGAATAATCAATCTCCAGTAGCTTGTTAATCTCTTCTATCATAACACCTGGTGTAACAAAGGATTTATCAAGTTGGCCATACATCATATCCTTGTGTAACACAGGTACAAATGTGCTGATTTGACCGTTAGTAGTCCTGTTGTTATAACGAAACATGTTCTGTATCTCATAATCAAGCTTTCTTACCATATCAGCCGCATATTCTTTTGCTTGCTTATCAGTAATTTTTCCCTTGCTCTTTAGGGATGTAAGCATCTCGTTATATTCTAAATCAAACTCATTCTTTGAAGGCTCCTTCTTGCCCTCATATATTAATTTCAACCATTCTTTCATATTATATACTTGGATATTATCCGATGCATTATCTTCCTCTAAAAAATAAAGGGATAAAAGCTGCTCCTTATCTAGAAGCCCTTCATCGGCATAGCCATACTTCAAAAACATATCAATAACTCTAGGAACATTCTTATCATTGTATGCCTTCAAAAATACATATTTATATAATTTATAGTGTTCATCTGTAAGTTGTTTTCTGATTTTTCTGGCATTGTCATCCATGGACAGCCTATCCTTTAGGTTTATAAAATCCAGCATGATGTTTTGTAATTTCTTGGCCATACTCGGATCTATTCCAGAGTAATCAAGAATCTGTTTATAGGACACTTCAAGCTCTGCGATAACCCTCTCAGCATCCTCCATAGAATATTTTAAATATGTTTGTACACTCATTTCCTTATCCTTGGTGCCGGTAATAAGTAGATGATATGCCTCCTCCATCCGCTTACGATTTATAGCCATTTTTCTTCCCAACCTACTTTTAATGAAGACCTCAGTTCTGTTGATCTCCTCAATAATACTATCCATATGGTCTATTAGCTCGCCGCTATTACCGTCAGCATTGGTAACCTCAATTGCATAGGCAGCCATTAATCCAAAAAGACAATTGTCAGACTCATTTATAAGGTACTCTGACATAGTAAAAAGCTTATCAGAAAGATCCTTTAAAATCTCATTAAGCTGATTTATCAGCTCAATCTGATCCTCTAGCTGATATATGGTAATAATATTACTATGGGAATAGTATGACTTCAAAGCATCGATGGGTACAAACGCACCCTCATTATAATAATTTATCTTATCTAAATCCGGTATTATATAGCTTTCGAACCCTGTTAGCTCCTCAATCCATTTGGGCCTTCTGGCGGTATACCCCAGCCTAGAGGCTGATTTGAAATATAGCTTAAATGTATCTGTTAAGAAGTTATATAATCCATGGCCACGCTTTAATATATCCTTATATAGCTTACCAAGCTCGCTGATAACCTTGTTCATGGACATAATAATAAATCCATTATAATCTCTATTAATGGAAAGAATACTTTCTATATCATCCTTATGGTCTATGGCAAAGACATAGAAAACTAGATCTTCCAACGCCGTGTATGTACTTTGGTGTTTTCCGTGTAAAACATCACTTACTGCTAAAAATGATCCAGGACCCATCATATACCTTGCTCCATCATGATGAATCTGAGCATATCCCTTAATTACTAAAGCTATGCTGGATAAGGGCTCACCCTCTGTATAAATAACAGTGCCTTTAGGAAATTGATTCACTGCGTTCAAGTTTATCTTTTGCTTCAACCGAATTTCTCCAATTCATTTTTATTTTTTATACATATACATAATTATATACTATAATTACACTAATAAAAAGCTTATTTTTACGAATTAACCAATAATAGTACAAAATTCTTAGTGGATTTTCATAATAATTATAATTTTTCAAACAAAACCTCTTATTGTGCAAACAACGAGTGACACGCCTAGCGAGCCACTCTTATGTGATAAAAAAAATAGATGCCGCAGGCATCTACTTTATATATATAAATTTATTCCGTGCATTCTGCTTCGA
>LSQX01379209.1_pt1 | contig 10478 bp, 10 predicted proteins | sample 654561 | NCBI WGS metagenome assembly LSQX01 (sample SAMN04489861, study PRJNA283612) | anaerobic digester metagenome | isolation source: 4 biogas reactors fed with cattle manure at either 37C or 55C with and... | place: Denmark: Kongens Lyngby | collected 2014
TTCCTTCAATAGTATATGGGTCAATTTCATTTTGTACTTCAGTAGCAAAAGCTGTCAAGCTTGAAGTTAAAGTTAGTATTCCTATTAAAACAAGACATAACAATTTCTTGAAAAGTTTTCTCATAAATACACATCTCCTTAATATATTTTATTTTTACTTTCCTAGGGACGAAGGAACAGGTTGTACCCCTTGCACTTATTTCATTTCGCTTTAAAATACCCACCCCATTATTATCCCCTGACAACAATGATTCCCTATCCTAATACCATCTACCTAAATACCCTAAACGACTATCATATTATTTGTATTCTACTTCCTTAGTTCTTCAGGCATCTTAGGTTGATATAAAACTCCTTTACATTTACACCACTACCAAGCTTTGCAAATGTAAAGGAGTTAATTTACTAGGAATTCCTTACACTCACTATAACAATAAGATTATTCATTATCAACCCATAGTGCATAACTGGGCGTTTTACTGTCCTATTTGGTATGAATATTAAAATAAGGACATCTTTAAACGATATCCTTATCTAATAACATAGCTATATTAACTTCAAAATTATCTCCCAAATCCTCCAACTTCATAAGTCCATTATACTGATTGACAATATTACTTACATTCATCAATCCCAAACCGTGGCTATCTTTATCTTCCTTGGACGTAAATCCTTTTAGGATTTCCTCTGTATCCACTTTAATAGAACTATTCTTGGTATTTTTTATTCGTATAATGAGATATTCGTCATTAACATGCATTTCTAATTCAATCTTTTTTTCTATATTCATTAATAGACGTGAAGCTTCTATTGCGTTATCCAACAAATTTCCCAAAACAATTGATAACACAACGTCATCAATTAGCAATTCATTTGGTAATTTAATATTTAGGTCAAATTTAATATTATTTATCTCAGCTAAATGTATTTTTGTATTTATTAAAGCTGCTATAACAAGATGATTTATCTCTAATATATTATTGACATAGGAAATATCATGATTTATTCTATTTATATATTGCTTTGCCTCATCTATTTTATCCATATGTATTAAACCGTATAATGTGCCAATGTAATTATTCATATCATGTCTTTGTGCTTTTATTGTTTGGAATGTTTCTAATATATTTGTTTTGAAAAATCTTTCTCTTCTGAATTCTTCTTCTTTCATCTTCCATATAACTTTCTGTTGACTCTGAAGCATTATCTTTTTTGTAATTAAATAAATGGACCAACTAAATACTAAAGATCCTATCCCCATTCCTATTAAATACATATTTACATTGTTAGTTTCGATATCCAAATATTTATATAGGATGAATGTCATATATACTATTATGGCATTAAATAGAGTTACTATTAAGATAGGTATTAATTCATATAGTCCAACACTATTTGGAATCTTCATATTTCTAATCCCAAATCTAATAATTAAGTAAAACATGGTTTTGGAAATAATAATCGCCGTTACCCGATAAATATTTATTTCATAAATTATTGACGGCAATATGCCAAAAATCAAGATAATGAAGTTAACAACTATTATTTCAATTATAAACATTAATATCGATGCTATTAAACCAATATAAAAGGTTTTAAGATATTTAACTTTTAAGATAAAAGCGAATATTATAGAGGAAATCATCAATATAGTTAGGAAACCCAATGGGTTTCCTAGACCTAAACTCATGTTAATTAACGTATTCAAAATTACAAGTGCAGCAATTAGTAGAATTCCATATTTTTTGTCCTCAACTGATTTATTTAAGGATACTATAATAAAATATAATATCAATAGGGTATCAATAGTATTCGTAAGTATATTCATTAATACTAATATATTCACTTCGAAGCCTCCAATCATAAAAACAAGTCATCTCTTTACTTGATTATATACCAGTAGCTCGCTTATGAATACTTCAATATATATTATTTAGCCCTTTGAAAATAGATTCTCTTTTAATATCTTTACATTTTCTTTATTGCTTCTACTCACTGGACTAATCTTATCTATATCCCTCAAGTAGATGCTATCATTTTTATATTTAGAAATCTTATGTCTATTTACTATAAATCCCTGATGACATCGAATGAAATAGTTATTATCTATATCCTTCAGTAAATCTGAGGTAGTTCCTGTAAATGTTATTTCCTCTTCTAAAGAAATCACCTTTATCCTTCTTAATATCTTTTCAAAATAATATATTTCATTATAAGGTAGCTGTATTACTTTGTTCTTTGTTTTAATTATAAATAATTTTTCTGTTTCTTGATATGCTTTAATTTCACCTATTCTACTTATAATATTTATCATTAGTTCACTTATCTTTTCTTGAGATATTGGTTTTAAGAGATAATGAAAGGTATATAATTCATATGCTTCTAGTGCATAGTCTTTAAATCCCGTAATAAATATAATGATGGCTCTATTATTAGTTTTTCTAATTTCTCTAGCTGTTTCGATTCCGTTTAGCCCATCCATCTCTATATCCAAAAATATTATATCAAAATCTTCAATAATCCTTTCCATCTCCAGCAGCTCTTCTCCGCTATTAGCTGTAAAATATTTTATATCATGAGCTATTGAAGTCTTTTCAATAAATTGTTTAGTTGATTCCACTTGGATTTTATTATCATCACAAATAGCTATTATTAATGACATTTAATCACCCCCATTCTTAATTCTAGCTTATTTTATTTATTAAGTTTTAACCTAAGAGGAAGTAGAGTTAATGACTCAGTCAACAATCCTATGGAAGCAATATTGCCAAAATGTGTTTTTGATCCATATATAATATTTATCATCAATATTATTATACCCCATATTACTGATGTTGCCATACTTCTACTTTTGTACAAAACTATCTCTTCTTCTGTTAAAGGTTTATTTGAACTTTCTATGGGGGCATACCTAAACACAAGTATAATGGATAGTAGGATGGATAATACCTGAAAATAAACATACTGATCTTTTGTCAATAAACCAACTAGAAAGATTGAACCAAATGTTAAAGCCACAGTCATAATAAAGCATTTCAATAGAGTATCGGCATGAACTCCCCCCGCTTGAATTCGAAGACTACTAAAGCAAATAATAAACACGATTGTTTCTTTAGCCAAACCAAGTAACAATGCTATTATTCCTAGTCCAACTATTTTTATAATTGTTGCTGATAATAAATCTAATCCATATCTGTATATTTCAACATCTTTCTTTTGTATAATTTTATTTTCACTTAGCTTAATAATTACCTTGTTATTTAAATAATCAATCATTTGAACTGACCAACCCCTTTGATCATTATAAAACTATCTTCATTCTTCTATAATACAATAGCACAAATCCTGCACATATAATATCTATGACCAATGCATATCCTGAAGCTAGGAATATATCTTTAGAATGTATAAAATATAGAATAAATGTAGGAACTACAAAGGAAAGAAGCAATTCCACTAGCAAATCAACATTCGCAAGAACACTTGAGTATCCATTAAGTCGAAGAATAGATAATTTTTTTCTTTTGCTACGATAGTATAGTCCCAATATAGAGAAATTCATTGCAAGAATTATTACAGTAGCAGGAATCAATGAGAATACTGATTTGAGAACCCCATCTCTTATACCAGCTTTCTTATCTTCTATCCTTTCTTCTGCTGAACTAAGAATATAACCCATTCCTGGATCCATCTTTTCCAGTTCTAGCATAGCTTCTTTCATATCCTTAAATCCTATTAAATAACATCTTATCATTATTGACTTATCATACCGAAAGGAATTATCAGAGTATACTTCAAAAAATGGAGTTTCCTGATATTTTTCCATTCCCAACGGTCCCCTAATAATAAACGAATAATCTATAAAGCTTTGCCCTTCCTGTATAGGGATAATCTTCGCTGGATTTCCATCAGTATAAAAAGCACTCTCTATATTATTATTCTTATTCTCGTTGTAAATCGATTCAGGCAACAATATATACAGAAAATCTCCTGATAAGTCCAAATCAATTGCTTCTCCATCTTGTCCTATGATTGGGTTCTTCTTCAAATAATTTCCATCAACACTAAACCCATGGTATATTTTCTTTGAAGCATTCAAGATAGTCGCTGTGGATCTGGCTTGAAAAATCAAATTATCTGTGCTTGACAGCTGATTATATATATTAAGATGATGTTCATAAACTTCATCTATTTCCCCCTCTACGTATTTTTTTATATCATATCCATCAAATCTAGTTTCTATTGTATTACTGTCTATATTCAATATACCATAATAATCATCTTCCACTCTTTTTATCTCCATATAGTCAGGAATCAATATTGTAAGATTCTTAAGACCATTCAAAAACATAGGTATTAAAAGTATAACAAAAATAATTTTAATAAAAAAGGTGATATTAAGTAACATATTGTTGAAATTATAATTCTTTATCAATTTTGGCAACTTCAAATGCCTTATCACCAAAAATACAAAAATTAATATGACTATAAATACCATATCTATGATGCCAATTGCTATTAAATACTCCTGCATAAAATTAATCACCGTTTTATTCCATTGATGAATATATATTGTAAAAGAAAGTATTGTTGTTATTGCCTGAATAAAAATCACATATAGTACAATTGGAGAAAATAAATTTAAGGCAATTCGCCCGTTAGAAAATCCATGCATTTTTTCTATTGCAATCCTTTTCATTTCATCTGAAACGTTAAAAATCATAAATAGGGAAAGTAACACTGAACACAATATGAAAAAAACTTTTATTTGATTTCGAAATGCTTCATCGTAGTCAAAGGAATGTGAATGCATTACATCAATTTCAGGTGATGCAAATGAAAACGCCTCCAATATATCAGCATTGAAAGCTCTCACATTCTCTTCTGATTTAGAAAAAGTTTTAATTGGTCGATATTTTTGAATAGGGTCCTGTTTCAAATAAGAAAAAGGATAAATGGTTACATCTAATTTAGAATTAATTAGGTTGATATGATGGTCTGGATTTAGGCTGTTATCGGTAGAATAGAATAATCCTTCTGTTGAATTTTCTTCTCCCCTTTTTAATTTTCTTTTAGTTATATTTAGCTCAAATAGCTCTTCCATATCTGTATCAGGATAAACATAAAAAATGAAATCCTCTTGACCTCTTCCATCGTGCTCAATCCTATCCGAAATGATGATTATATTGTGTTTATCTGCTAGTTTCTCAAGTTTATCAATATACACTTCATCAGCCATATCTTTAATATTGCTAGTAAACTGGATGTTAGAAGTTGCTTCCCAATCATCTAGTCCATATATATTATAAGTGTCTGAGACTTCCCTTTCAGAATAAATATCTAGGATAAATAAAAATAGGGAAAACGTCATGATTACTATTAATAAAGAATAGAACTTTTTCATTTTCCACCTCCATTAATATTATCAAGGTCAAATACTACATCAAATCTTGGTAGTAAATCTAAATCATGAGTAACTACTAATACAGTCTTACCTTTATCCCGAAGGGTTTCAAGCAAGTCCATTACTATGTATTTATTAGTTTTGTCCAAATTTCCTGTAGGCTCATCCGCCAATACTATACTACAGGGTTTTAGAAGCAATCGTCCCAATGCAATTCTCTGCTGTTCTCCTCCAGAAAGTGTATGGACTTTCCTATTTTTAATGCCCGGCATTTGTATTTCCTCTAAAGTTTCATCGATGATTAATTTCCTATTATCATATTCTCCGTATCGCATTCCAATCTTCAAATTGGATTCAACAGTTTCATTTTCCAGCAATGCATAGTTCTGAAACATATATCCTATTTCTTTTCTGAGTACCTGCTGTGCTAATCGGGAATTTACTGTTATGTTTTTATTCCCTAAAATAGCATAATCTCCACTAGTCTGTTTCTCCAACAAACCAAGTATATTTAACAATGTACTTTTTCCTGACCCCGATTTTCCAACAAACCCTACAAAACTCCCCTCTTCCACCTTAAAGCTCAAGTTATTAAAAAGTACTCGTTCACCAAAGCTTTTTTTCAAATTATTTACTTCTAGAACTGTTTTCATTTAATTGCCATCCCCTTAAAACATCTTTTTAAAAAAGGGAACTAATCAGCAGTTATTGCATCAAAGTTCCCAATTATTTGTTAAATTGCTCGATTCCATCCTCTGATAGCTCTAGCTTTTAAAAAACACTATCTCTCCTAAGATATCTATAATCCTGATAATTCGCTTTGTAATAGTGATAATACAACCATTTAATAATTATTTTCACGTGTGTAAAATCATTCTAAATTGAATTATATTGTTTTAGTTTCTACCTGCTTCTACATGGATAAATTCAGTTACCCCCCACAACTCGGCTAGATATCTTGGAGTATGGGTAGAATGGGTATGGATATGGTATGGTCCAACTAAATTATCCGAAACAACTTTTGCATCACTCTGCTTAGTTACACTTTCCGCTGTATACCCATCAACTTTAATATAAGCGGTAACAGATGCATTAGCGTTTATCCAATACGATGTCCAATGATATCCTTTATTATCTCTTGCATGGTTCCATCCCCCTTGGAATAGACTCTGTCCTGTTCTTTCATATATATCGTCCGCATTAACTATTTGTGAAGTAAGCATAACACATAACAACAATAACATCAAAGCACCTTTTTTTCTCATAATAATCCTCTTAAAGTAATTAGTTTTATTAATTGCTGTCAGGTTTGTCGATTGTTCTTTCCATCTACCCAAACTACCAACCACCATACTTGTATTCTAATTCCTTAGTTCTTCAGGCATCTTAGGTTGATATAAAACTCCCCAACAATTTACACCACTACCAAGCTTTGCAAATGTAAATGATAATATTGCTATCAAACTTAACATAGAACCTTTTAGTTTCATGGGTATCACCTCCATTTGTTTATTACTAGGAATTCCTTACACTCACTATAACAACTAGATTCTGCATTTTCAACCAATAGTTCATAACTGGTAGTTTTACTGTCCTATTTGACATGAATATTCTAAATATCAACTTTGTACAATTAAATAAATTCTAAAGTTCAATACATTTAACAGTGATGTTTACAATAACATCGTCATTCTTTTGCAATAATATTCTTTACAAGAGCAATAGTCAGAAACCCTAGATTATTTGTACTGGACGAAGCTACCTCATCAATAGATACAGAAACAGAGAAGGTAATTCAGGAGGCTGTAAATACTATACTGGGAGGCAGAACCAGTTTTGTAATAGCCCATAGACTTTCCACCATAAGAAATGCAGATAAGATATTAGTAATCGAAGATGGAAAGATTATAGAATCAGGCAATCATAAGGAACTAATAGGCCTGAAAGGATATTACTATAATTTGTATAAAAATCAGTTTATTGAATATGAAAGTAGAATGGTATTAGGATAGTAAATTGCAAAATGATCAAAGGGGTCTGACCCCTTTGATCATTTTTGTAGGTTAATTACTTAGGTTTTTTAAATATAAAATCCGTAAAACTAATAAAAAATCCTATAATAATTGACCCTATAGTATCATCCAAGCCACCAAATACCACAATTATTGAAAATAAAACAGCTAAAATCATTAGCACTATCCATCTAACAATCAATTTTCCTTTCCAACTTTCAGGAATCTTTTGGATAAAAGAAAACAGATCTGGATTAGTTTTATTTAATTGAACTAGCAATAAAGTGGAAAGCCCACTACTTATTAATATTATTAATACAGTTTTTAAAAGATTATTCAAATTATTACCCCCTTAGGGCAAGCATAACAATAGCTAGTCCCTACCAAAGTTAATACTAACAACAGATTAGTTGTCTATGGTCGATATTGTTCTTGTATTTTTGTTATAGTACCATCCTTTGTAAATATATGGAAAATTGGGTCATGATTTGCATCTTTTACATATTGGTAGAATTCCGATTTACTAACTACTTTTGAAGTTACAGTTTCTTGATTAATAAGATTATATTCTGTATCTTCTCCTAGGAATAAACCTTCAGGATATGAAGTTGGATTATAGATATAATATCCATTGTTTAAAGTATCTGGATCAATTTCTAATTCTTTTAGTCTTTCTACATCATCTAAATCATTTAACCATTCAATTCTATCAATATGGATTATAGGATCATCTAATTCAAATTTTGTGATATAAGCAGTATAGTGATTTATTGGAGTTTCTAGGAAGTCTTCTAAAGTGGCTGGATTTTTCACTTCTAATTCTCTAATTTTAACCCAAATCTGTCCAAGCCCATTTCTTATAAAATCATATCCTACTTCAATAGGGTCACCTAAGGGTAAAAGTCCACCATCTAATTGATTCTGTAAATTCTCATAATAATCTCCTATCTTTAAATCAGTTTGTGGATATTCATGATAAATTGTTCCATTTCCATCCATCCATCTTTCTACAGCCCAAATACCTTTATTTCCCTGAACAACTGGCTGGGAAAGTAAAACCTGATTCGTATCCCCTGAAGATGATGGGAACTTTATAACCACGTGATTTCCCATGTAGGTTTCATTAGGTAATAAGTCCTTACTTTCCAACATGATACGTATGGCAGTCTCTTGCCCTGCCAGTGAAGTCATGTTAAACTCTGCAGTGTAAACTGGCCCTAAGTATTTAGTAATATCTCCTTCATAAGTATAGGCTAATAGAGGTTTTCCCATACTTCCATTTTCTGTAAGCCAACCATCTATTACTTCCATTCCACCTGCAATCATTACATTAACATCTTCCGGTTTTAACCTATATTGGATGCTCCAAAGTTCTACTGGAGTAGAAAGTATACCATCAAAACTAGCAACTCTTTCCAAGCTTATGATTTTGCTTTCTATAATTTTAAAACCTGCACCTTGCCCATCTATATTTTCATAGCCTTCTATCACCTCTTTTACAAAACTTTCAGCATAGTCTTTTACTGTCATTGGTTCCAGTAGATTGTTAGCCCCACTCTCTTTTGGATTACTTAATAAGCCTATACTAACAGCTACAATTACGATAATTGCTAGTGTGCCCACCCAAAATTCTGGTTTCTTATAGTTTAATATATTTTTAATTCTGCCCTTTGTATTGTTTTCACCAAAAGCAAGAGGAGAACCTCCTATAATTCTTCTACCAGTAGAAAGGGATAAAAGAGAAGTAGAGTAATCTTTTTTAATGCTGCTACCTAATTCTTTTATTACCTTTTCATCGCAAGATAGTTCCATATCTTCTGTCATAAGAAAAAATGATAACCAAACTAGTGGATTAAACCAGTGTATGGATACTACTATAAAAGCTACAAACTTTATAATATGGTCATATCTTTCAATATGTGTTTGTTCATGTTTTATAATATAGCCTTTTTCTATTTCTGAAAGAGCTTTTGGTAAGTAGACCTTTGGATTTATTAGTCCAAAAACAAAAGGGGTTTTAATAACATTATTTTCATATATATTGTCAGATATGTGAATTGCTGATTTTAGTTTTTTAGATAATTTTATAGTTGTTACAATACTATAAATAATCAAAGCTATTAATCCTAATATCCAAATAGCTCCACCTATGCTGATCCATATCTGCATAGGATTTACACTGGCACCTATAACAGGAGCTGGTAATGAATTATTTACTACACGGTCTATTGCTGTAATACCACTATTAATTTGTGGTAACCCTGTATATATAATATCTTCTGGAATTACTTTTGTATTTATCCTTATTAGGCTAAATATGCTTTCAAAGGAAAATGGTATAGTAAGTCTTAATAAAACTACTGACCATAGGCTATAGGAATAAATCTTTGGGGCTTTTTTAAAGAAGAAACGAATTAATATTATAAACAAAATCACATAAGTCGAAGTTATGCTCATATTAAGAATACCTAAAAATAATTTATCCATTACTCTTCCTCCCTATGGTCAAGGATTAGTTGTTCTAATTGCTGAACTTCTTCCTCACTTAATTCCCTTTTCCTTGTAAAGGCTGCCAAGAATCTAGGTAGTGAACCACCAAAATTTTCTTCCACAAATATTTTGCTTTGTTCTCCATGAAAGTCATCCTTTTTAATTAAGGAAGTAACCATACTATTATTATTTTGAAATATCTTTTTAGATTCCAGACGCTTAAGCATTGTGTAGGTAGTAGATTTTTTCCATTGAAAATGTTCTTCACAGAGCTTAACTAAGTCTGGAGACTTAATAGGTTCATTAGCCCATATTATATTTGCAAAATTTTCTTCTGCTTCAGTTAATCTATAATCTCTCATATGATCAATCTCCTTCAGTCTACGAAGCATAGACTATTATTAGGTTTAGTTTACACCCTGTAGACTGATATGTCAAGAGAAAATAAAAGATTATTTTTTTATCCCTATTACTGTAATGTTAAAGAATAGATATCCCATAATATATCCACCTATTATATCTGTAGGCCAATGTACTCCTAGGTACATTCTACTAATTCCCATTAATATTAT
>LSQX01052020.1_pt4 | contig 10477 bp, 8 predicted proteins | sample 654561 | NCBI WGS metagenome assembly LSQX01 (sample SAMN04489861, study PRJNA283612) | anaerobic digester metagenome | isolation source: 4 biogas reactors fed with cattle manure at either 37C or 55C with and... | place: Denmark: Kongens Lyngby | collected 2014
CAAAGGGCTAAAAATACGCTATGAGAAAGGGCCTTAGGAGCATTTGATAACAGTTTTAATGCGTTTCCTCCCATTGCATGATCCTTGCCGCAATTTCAGCAAATACCGGCGCTGCCGACGTGCCACCCCCTGTTCCATCCTCAACAAAAACACACATGGCATACCGCGGCTCAACATAGGGGAAATAGCCGGTAAACCAGGCATGCAGAATCCTTCTGTCACCTTCGAAAAGGCCGGTTTCAGCGCTGCCGGTTTTTCCCGCCGCGCCGCCGTATCCGCCAATATCGGCCCTCTGGCCTGTTCCGTTCCCAACCGTTGCTTCCATCATCTCCATCAGGGCCGCGGCCGTTTCCCTGGAGATCACCCGCTGCCACTGCCTTGTTTTTAAGTCACGGATGATCTCACCCTGGCGGTTCACGATGCAATCGACGATATTAAAGGTATTCCGAATACCACCATTGGCAATGATTGCGGCCATTCCCGCCGCCTGAATCGGTGTTACAAGTATTTTACCCTGTCCCATGGCCAGGTTCGCAACATTACCATCTGCCTCAAACTCTGTCAGCTGGGGAAGCACTCCCTCATATTCGGGAACCTTCTGAAGATTCAGACCCGTTACAGATCCGAGACCAAAGTCCCTTGCGGTTTGAAGCATTGTTTCGGCTCCAAGCCCTATGCCCATCTGGATGAAATAGCCATTGCAGGACTGCGCGAAACCCTCTTTCAGATTAACCAGACCGTGTCCGCCCGCTTCAAAGCTCCAGCATTGAAAAACCTGTTCTCCTACCGTAGAAAAACCGGGACAATCATAGGTGATGCCAGGGTTATAATGCTGTTCAAGGGCTGCTGCCGTGGAAATAATTTTAAAGATTGAACCTGGAGTGTACCCTGCTATCGCCCGGTTGAACAAAGGTTGGGTTTCGTCCTTCAGGTATTGGGAGATATCGGCAGGGTTAAAACCAGGCTTGCTGGCAAGCACCAATACGTCTCCTGTGAGTATGTCAATCATCACCACAGCACCGGAGGCCATCATGTTGTCCATGACTTCCTCCGCAAGCTTCTGCATGTGAAAGTCCAGTGTCAGTTTCACACTTAAGGGGCTGTCAGCCTGCGCTTTTCTAATCTGATAGCCGTAATCCTGAAGATATTCATCCTGCGCATCCGTGGTTGCCAGGGCATAAACGCTGTTGCCCGAGGACAGGACATCCTGATAGGCCTTTTCTATACCGGCAAGCCCCTGAGAACAGCTGCCATCGGTATATCCTATCAAATGGGCACCCGGCATGTTGGCTTCCATTCTTTTTCGTCGCTCCACGATGGATATACCGGGTACAGGAGTATCAGCAAATATCTGAGCGTTTTCCGCGGATACCGGGTAAATCCGTGGGGCAGCATTAAATATTGAGAAATTAATGAATTCCTCCGCCTCCACCCCCAGCAAAGAGGCGATATACTCACGTATCTGCTGATCCTTTGGGAATACTGCTGGCTGCAGAACGGCAACAAACTCGGTACTCCTGCCTGTGAAGGATATCATGTTCCGATCCAGGATCTCTCCTCTTTCCTGATAGATCTCGGTCATTTTGCTTCGCTGCCTGAAAGCCGAAGCCGAATAGGTATCATGTTGAAGGATCTGTATTTTGTAAAGCTTATATACCATTAAACCCATTGCAACAGTAAGCACGAACAGCAGCAGCCGAATCCGTCCTTTTTTCATAAGAACACCTCTCCTCTTTTCCTGGGAGAACCTTCGGAAAGGAATGGTACATCCCTGTTCACAGGAATGGTGTTCCCTTCCGGGTCAGCTCCAGGGTTGGGTTCCTTATGATTATCCCGGAAATCAGTATTGCTTATACTTAAAATCCTTTATAAGATGCAAAAAAGGGATTCAACAAGAATCCCCTCTTCCATTCTCTCTTCATTTCGTTTATCCCTCGGTTAGTTTTAAGCGATTCACTCATACACCGGTGAAAAAAACCGCCCTGATATTTCTTCTCAGGTGTTCCAATACAGTTGAGCCTTTTGAATATCCAGCTGAATTTGATGGATCAGATCTTCACGGGTTTCAAACTTTCGTTCGTTACGCAGCTTTTTCAGAAAGAAAACCTCGATGTCCTGCCCGTAGAGCTCATCCTCAAAGCCCATCATATGGGTTTCCAGCGTCACCTCACGCTCCTGCTTCACCGTGGGGCATCGCCCCACATTGGTCACACTGTTGTACCATTTCCCCTGATACAGGGTTCTGGTGATGTACACCCCAATGGCCGGCATGACCAGATAACGCTCGGGCAGCATGTTGGCCGTCGGAAAGCCAAGGGTTCTTCCCACCCGCTTACCGGTGATCACTTTTCCCGGAACCGAGAAATGCCTGCCCAAAAGCTCAAAAACCTTTTCCATTCTGCCTTTGAGAATATGCTGACGGATGATCGTACTGGATACAATCTCTTCGCGCACCTTTACCGGAGGAATGACGATGGCATTGAAGCCAAGCCGGGCACCCATCTTTTTCAAAAGCTCGGCGTCGCCTCTTCCCATATAGCCAAAGCGGTAGTTGAAACCTACTACCACCAGCTTCACCCGCATTTTTTCAACCAGAACCCTTTCAACAAAAGTTTCCGGTTCCATCCTGGAGAACTCCTCATCGAAATCCTGAAAATAAAGGCTGCCGATACCCGTTCTTTCAAGCACATGGGCTTTATGGTCCACGGTCATAATCAAGGGGGTGAAAAGCTTTTTCCGAAGGATATGCCCGGGATGCATCTTAAAGGTATAGACCACCGAGTGCAGTTCATTGAGCTGGCATTCGCTCAGCAATGTATTGATCAAAGCCATATGCCCTCGATGCAGGCCATCAAAGTTACCCAGACCAACACCACAATTTTTCCCCTCCGGGGGTGTAAACTCATTCTCAAAGATAATCACAATTGTCCCTTCCTTATCAGACAGAGAACCCTCGTACATTGGGGGAATCAGGGACTTCTTTCGTTTGCGAAGGAAGCAAAGCTGAGCCCCGGTTTCCTGCTAATTTATAAAAAGTTTATATGCTCTCATCATTTTTTGATCGTTGACAGTAAAAAGCCTTCCCAGTCCAATAAAAGAGCCCTGTTTATCATATACGCGTACTGTTTCTCCGGTAATCTGAAAGGCCTCAGCATTGATCTCTGCCCCATTGATAAAGCGAACCAGCTGCGGATCGTCCGCAAAAACTGCCGGATACCGGGTGAAAACAGTATCTGCGGGAAGTAGCAACGACGCAAGTGTTCCTTCTTCGCTGCAGTTTTTTATTTTTTCCAGGGTATGTGCATTTTCAATGAAAAAAGGCCCCACTCTTGTCCGTATCAAAAAGGACATGTAGGCCCCACAACCCAATTTTTCACCGATATCTGAGCAAAGCGTGCGGATATAAGTGCCTTTGGAGCAGGTCACATCAAAGCGAACCACCGGATGCTCCAGTTCCAGCTGCGCGCTGAGCATGTGCAACCGGGTAATGGTGACCTTCCGGGTTTTCCGCGCAACCTCTTCCCCCCGCCTGGCAAGCTCATATAATCGCTTTCCGTTCACTTTGACGGCAGAAAACATTGGAGGGAGCTGTTCATATTCACCGATAAAAGCGTTCAGCGCGGCTTGCAGCTTGTCCACGTGAAGACTTACCGCCGCCTGCCGAAGAATATCTCCCTCACCGTCCTGGGTGTTGGTGGTGATGCCCAGAACCATTTCAGCCCGATAGGCCTTATCAAATTCCTGGAACCAGTCGATGGTTTTGGCCGCTTTCCCGATACAAACGGGCAAGAGCCCCACAGCAGCCGGATCAAGCGTTCCCGCATGGCCAATCCTCTTCACGCCGAAACCCCCCCGAAGCCAGGAAACCACATCAAAGGATGTCATGCCCGGGGGCTTCAGCACCAATAAAATTCCGTTCATTTAAACTACCTTTTCAATTTCCGCAAGCAGTAATTCCCTGATATCCTCCAACTTCCCGTCCATGGAAAAACCTGCCGCCCGCTTGTGGCCGCCGCCGGAAAAAAGGTTTGCAATTCGTGCCACATCCACATAATCATTGGCGCGAAGGCTTCCCTTGTAATGACCGGGCTTCTCCTCCCGCAAAAACAGGGAAACCTCAACCCCTTCAAGGTTTCTTCCCACATTCACAAGCCCTTCGAAATCATCGGACTGGGCGTTTATAGGTTGAATGTCGTCATGATTAATCCATGAAAAGGCTATTCTTCCATTATGGAACAATGTCAGATTATCCAATGTTTTTTTCATCAGGGACATCTTGGAATAGGTAACAACCTCAAAAACCTTTTTGGAAATATCAGCAAAGGGAATTTCCTTCTTTAAAAGCTCCGCTGCAATCAGATGGCTTTCCGGTCTGGTATTGCTGTAGCGAAAACCACCCGTGTCGGTTGTGATGGCAGTATACAGGCATATGGCCATGTCATGGCTGATGGGAACCTGCAGCGCTGCAGCCAGAAAATAAACCATTTCCCCAACAGCCGCAGCCTTTGTGTCAATCCATAAACCGTCGGCTTCCATATTGTTGGTGGTGTGGTGATCAATGGTGATCTTATGCCTGGCATTGGTGTAAAGCTGTGCCCGTTTCCCCAGCCTGTGCATGTCACTGGTGTCCAGGCAAATGGCCAGATCAAAGTTTTGTTCAAAATTTGTGCCAATATGCTGCTGTCCTGGCAGGAAATCCAACGTTTTCGGCACGGCTTCCTCAAGAAAGACGGCTACTTTTTTACCCATATGCTCCAGCGTAAGAGCCATTGCCAGGGATGACCCCAAAGCGTCACCATCTGCCGAGGTATGTGTCACGACGGCAACTGAACCTGCCTGCCTGATTAATTCCAAAAGCTGTTCCAAAAACTCAATCCTTTCAAACTATTCATTCCCGGGGTTCATGGTCTTGTCGATCAAATTGCTGATATGCATGCCATACTCGATAGAATCATCCAAGACAAACAAGATTTCAGGAGTATAGCGCAGCTGAATGCGTTGGCCGATTTCACGCCGTACAAAGCCTGCTGCGTGCTTCAGCGCCTGTAGCGCATCCTTCTTCTGTTGGTCGTCTCCATAAACACTGACGAAAACCTTCGCGTAGCGAAGATCCTTCGTAACGCGTACTGCCGTAATTGAAACAAGCTCCGGAAGCCTGGGATCCTTAATGGTGTTGGAGATGAGATCTGCAATCTCCTTTTTCATTTCACCCGCTATCCGATCTGTTCTATCCAAACTATCACCAGCTTTCGTTTATGTTCTCTGTACTTCTTCCATGCGGAACGATTCTATGACGTCCCCTTCCTTAATATCGTTAAACTTATCGATTAATATACCACACTCATAACCTGCGGCCACTTCACGCACATCATCCTTAAAGCGCTTCAGTGAAGCCAGCTTGCCTTCATAGACCACAATACCATTGCGCACGACGCGTACCTCGGAGTTACGCAGCACCTTGCCGTCGGTGACATACCCTCCGCCGATGGTGCCCACACTGGAGGCCTTGAAGGTTTGCCTGATCTCGATATGACCATCGACAACCTCTTTGAAGGTTGGTGCCAGCATGCCCTTCATGGCTTTTTCGATATCCTCTATGGCATTGTAGATAATCCTGTACAAGCGGATGTCCACACCCTCATTCTGTGCCGCCTCGGTAACATTTGCAGGCGGCCTGACATTAAACCCGATGATAATGGCATTGGAAACGCTGGCCAGGGTAACGTCGGCTTCATTAATGGCACCGACGCCGCCATGGATAACCTGTACCTTCACTTCATCGTTGCTCAGCTTTTCAACAGACTGCTTCACCGCTTCAACAGAGCCCTGAACATCGGCCTTTACAATAAGGTTCAGTTCTTTTACCTCACCCTGTTGAATCTGGCTGAACAAATCATCCAGCGAAACCTTGGGAGCAGTACCGATGGACTGTTCACGCTGCTGTGATTTGCGATGTTCGATCAGGTGCTTTGCCACTTTTTCATCGGAAACGGCATAGAATACATCCCCGGCAACGGGAACTTCATCCAGACCGAAAATTTCAGCTGGGGTGGACGGGCCTGCTTGTTCGATTTTATTACCATTTTCATCGGACATGGCACGAATACGTCCAAAGGTGGTTCCGGAGATGATGGAATCGCCGGAATTCAGGGTTCCGCGCTGTACAAGCACTGTGGCAACCGGCCCGAGGCTTTTGTCCAGCCTTGCTTCGATGATGATACCCTTTGCCTGCTTGTGCGGGTTTGCCTTCAATTCCAAAACATCAGCAGTTAAAAGAACCATTTCCAGCAGCTGTTCGATGTTTATACGTTTCTTGGCAGATACCGGAACCGCAATGACATCACCGCCCCATTCCTCGATCAGAACACCACGGTCGGCCAGCTCCTGCTTCACACGATCCGGATTGGCACCGGGTTTGTCAATTTTATTGATCGCCACAATGAGGCTGACATTGGCGGCTTTCGCATGGTTGATCGCTTCAACTGTTTGCGGCATGACACCATCATCGGCAGCGACCACCAGGATCGCTATATCCGTAGCCTGGGCTCCCCTTGCACGCATGGCCGTGAATGCCTCATGGCCCGGAGTATCCAGGAAGGCGATATCCCTGCCGTGGATATTCACTTTATAAGCACCAATACGTTGTGTAATGCCGCCCGCTTCGTCGTCGACCACATTGGTTTGGCGGATGGCATCGAGCAGTGACGTTTTTCCATGGTCAACATGGCCCATAACCACAACAACAGGCGCACGTTCCACCAGATCTTCTTCTTTGTCATCCATATCATCAAAGAGGATGTCTTCATCGCTGACAACAACTTCCTTCAGCACCTTCACGTGGAACTCTTCGCCAACGATGGCGGCGGTATCAAAATCCAGTTCCTCGTTCAACGTAGCCATAATCCCCAGAGAAATCAGCTTTTTAATGACCTCGGCGGATGTTTTCTTCAAAGCTTCGGACAGGTTCTTCACCGTAATCACATCGGGAATGGTAATTTCCTGCAGCACCGCCTTGGGAGGAATATGCTTTTCTTCCCTCCTCTTGTTTCTGTCCTTCTTGAGCTTTTCTTTTTCCTCATAGAATTCGTTTAACACGAAATCATCGGAAAACATATCGGAAACACTGGCTGTATGCCCAACGGCAAAGCTCTTCTTGTATTTATCCTTGCTTTTCACAGGACCTGCTGGCACGGTTGCCTTATTAACATCTTTTTTCACTTCGCGCTTAAAGGTTTTTTCCACATCACGGGTGGTTGCGGAACGCCTTTCGCCACGAAGGTTATTCTTTTCTTCTACTTGACCGGGAGCAACATTCGCCTTTGGAATGACAAGCGGTCTGCCACCGCTTCCCCCTGCACCCGGGCCTCTGCGGTCATCGCTTCTGCCTCTGAAGCCCTGATCCCTGTTTCCATAGCTTCGTCCCTGATCATCCTTGTCACGGGGAGTGAACCCGCCATCCCGGTTGTATGGCCTGTAATCTCCGCCTGTTCCGGGTCCTCTGCTTCCCTGATTGTCACGATTGAACGGACGGTTCTGGCCGCCGTCGCGGTTATAGCCACCTGTTTGGCCACCGTCGCGATTGAACGGACGGTTCTGGCCGCCATCACGGTTATAACCACCTGTTTGGCCACCGTCGCGATTGAACGGACGGTTCTGGCCGCCATCGCGGTTAAAGCCGCCTGCTTGGCCACCCTCACGGTTGAACGGACGGTTCTGACCGCCGTCACGGTTATAGCTGCGACTCTGCCCCGCATCACGGCTTTGGCCACCCTGGCCGCCGTCACGGTTGAAGCTTCGGTTTTGCCCGCTGTCACGGTTGTATCCGCCCTGTTCGCGGTTAAAACTGCGGTTCTGGCTTCCATCACGGCTGCCTTCCCTGTTATCATAGCGACCAGTACGGTTTTGTGCGTCCCTGTCCTGATAGCCGGACTGTTGATTCGTCCTGGGACCGCGTTCTCTGTCTCCTCCGGGCGATTGAGCACGGTTTTCCGGCGCACCGCCACGGCTGCGATTTCTGTCGGAGTCTTCAGCGCGAGCTTCGCGGCTTTCCTGCCTGCCCTCTTCCCGGGACTCTTTTGTGGAAGTCCTTGGCTGGGGCTGAGCTTTCTCAGACACTACCGCTGATTTGTCACCAGATGGCTCTTGTTGATCGATGGCTTTCGCAAGCCCTTCATTCACTACAGTACCTGATGCTTTACTTTCTGCTGTCATATCCGTATTTGCCTGCTGAATCACCTGAGTATTTATTGCCATATGATCTTCTGATTTCTCTGCCCCCGCAGATACTGTCTCCTTTTGAATGCGACTGTCTGTTTTATCGACTTCAGCCTTATTATCAACTTTATTTATTTCTTCATTCTGTTTGGTTTCCAACGCATCCTGTTTGATTTCGTTCTCTTCCAAGCTTTGCTTTTCACGCTCTTCACGGGTTGATACCTTCTTAATGCTTAAGATGTTGTCCATGGGTCGCCGGATGCGATCACCCCGGTTCAAGCCGCCTGAATCATCAACGGGTTCAGGAGTTATCTTGGGTTCATTGGCTTTTTTCTTTACCGAAATATGATCGCGCTCATTGGTTTTGGCATTTTCGGGGTTGTGCTTGCGTGTGTTGGAACCATGACTGTCATTTCCCCGTGCAAGACCCGCCATCAAGCCATCTGTTGAGGATGATGTGCGTACATAGCCCTTTTTGTTGCTGGAGCCTTTGTTCTTGTTTCTATCCCTGATTTCGCGTTCATAATCGTCATCGTGGATGATGATCTCGGTTTTACGGATAATCCGGGGGATGCTTTTGCGGATTTGTACTTCCACCTGCTCCTGCTGATCAACATTCACACCGTCATCGGAACCTTCAACCCGATCTCTGTTCACTATACCGATATGCTTATACAACCGGTTTAGTTCATCCTCTTCCAGCAAACTCATATGGCTTTTCACTGAAATATTAATTTCTTCAAGCTTTTCGATAAGCCTTTTGCTGGTTGTATTCAGCTCCTTGGCCAGTTCAAATACTCTTTTACTCAATCAGCCCACCCCCGTGTTTCTTCTTGTTGCTTTGATAATTGATGATCATTTCCGATAGCTTCTGTGCAAACCCCGAATCGGTAACTGTTATGACAGAACGGATTTCCTTGCCCAGCATCCTTCCGAGCGCTGCCTTTTGCCCAAACCGGATATACGGAACCTTCCGGTACTCACAGGCACTATAGAATTTTCTGGCTGTATTCTCGGAAGCATCCTCTGCCACAACCACCAAAAACGATTTTCCGCCCCGGATGGTTTTCTCACAGCCTTCTTCTCCTGAAACCAGCTTTCCTGCCTTCATTGCCAGCCCCATAAAAGAATATACTTTATCGGTCACGCTTTTCCTCCATTTGCCTTTCCAGCCCTTCATATATTTCATCAGGGATTTCCATTTTGAATTCCCTGTTTAAAGCTTTTGTTTTGCGGGCTTTCATGAAGCACTGCGGATCATTGCACAAATAAGCGCCGCGGCCGTTCATCCTTCCGGTCCTGTCCAGAAAAATTTCACCCTCCGGGCTTTTCACCACACGCAATAATTCCTTTTTTCCCCTCATTTCCCGGCATGCCACACATCTGCGCATCGGGACTTTTTTCGGCTTCATGTGCCACCCGCCTTTCTGCCCATCCGTTCCTGTGCCTAACCTCAGTTATCTTCGGTGATTTCGTCGGATTCTGCAGCATCATTGGGTTCATCGAGAAACAACCCGGCAAGCCCCTGGGGTTCGTCTGACACGATATCGTGCTGAGGTTCATCGAGAAACAGACCACCCTCTTCATCGTTGAACAGTTCTGAATCTTCCTCGCCTTCCTGCAGCCCTAAGCCCTGCTGATCGGCATTATAGTTTAACAGCTGCTGTTCAATCTGCGCCCTGAGCTGGGATTCACTCTTGATGTCGATTTTCCACCCGGTAAGCTTCGCAGCCAGCCTTGCGTTCTGTCCTTCCTTACCGATGGCCAGGGACAGCTGAAAATCCGGTACGATAACCCGGGCAACCTTGCTGGTTTCATCCACATCCACACGCACAACCTTGGCGGGGCTGAGGCTTGACGCAATATATTCCTCGGGGTTGCCGGACCATTTGATCACATCGATCATTTCACCCTTCAGTTCATCGACAATGGATCGAATGCGGCTTCCCTTTTGACCAACACAGGCGCCTACCGGATCGACATTTTCATTTTTTGAAAAAATGGCGATTTTGGTTCTTGAGCCTGCTTCGCGGGCGATAGTCTTTATTTCAACGATGCCATCATGAATTTCAGGTACCTCAAGCTCTAAAAGCCTTTTCACCAGGCCCGGGTGTGTTCTGGAAATAAAAATTTGAGGGCTTTTGTTGGTCTTCTTGACGTTGATCACATAGGCCTTGATTCTTTCATGAATATTGTATTTTTCACCGGGGGTTTGCTCACCCGGTGGAAGAATGGCTTCGGCGCGCCCGAGATCCACGATAAC
>LSQX01312551.1_pt1 | contig 10476 bp, 12 predicted proteins | sample 654561 | NCBI WGS metagenome assembly LSQX01 (sample SAMN04489861, study PRJNA283612) | anaerobic digester metagenome | isolation source: 4 biogas reactors fed with cattle manure at either 37C or 55C with and... | place: Denmark: Kongens Lyngby | collected 2014
TTCGCGTGTTAGTTCGCCTATTTGTGTCTGAACAGAGCGTGCTACGCCACCAGATGAGGGGTAAAAGTCGTCTATGATAATAGCGATTCGTAGTTGTTTCTTTTTTAACATAGGAGTAATCATATAATAGTATATCACGCTAGCCTTGGGCGTTAGGTGTCATACTTCTTATATATCGATGAGTTTGTTATAATGGGTCACAATGCGAGTAGGTTTATTTACGGATACGTATCATCCGGCTACTAATGGTATTGTCGCGGTAGTAGATATTACCCGTCGCCAGCTAGAGGCGGCCGGCCATGAAGTGTATGTCTTCTGTCCAAAAGTTCGTTCCGACGACACGCCATACGATGATCGTGTTATTCGTTTTCCAAGTGTGCCCTCGGGCCTATTCGACGATAACCGTATCTCGATGTTTTTTCCGCCCCGCGTAATGCGAACTATCCGTCGACTTGAGCTCGACGTGCTACACTTTTTTACACCAATGCAGGTAGGTTTAATGGCGGTGTATGCAGCGCAGCGTACCGGCGCGGTGCTCGTTGGCCAGCATTGTACTGATTTTTATGAGTACGCCGAACATTACCCCCACGTGCTGCCCGGTGTATTAGCGCTTGGCACAACACTCCCCTTCACTTTTAAATTTAACGGGGTTGATGCGAGGACTATGTTGTCAATGTATCGACCGCAATTCGGAATCGTAAAGTGGAATCGAGAGGTGGTAGAAAGTGCCATTTCGATGTTCTATAGCCGTTGCGACGCTGTCATTGCTCTCTCGCGTAAAAGCAAGCGTCAGCTTGAATCATGGCGGGGCGAATATTCATACGACGTGACACTAATGCCTACAGGGGTGGATGCTTTGCCTGCGCCGACAGCAGCTCAGCTTCGGTCGTTTAGGCAGCAGTGGGATATACAGCCAAAGGATGAAGTGATTGGCTATGTTGGTCGGCTTGGCTCTGAGAAAAATCTCGATTTACTTATTAAAGCATTTGCCTATTTGGCGCCCCGACGCCCTCACCTCAAACTGTTATTTGTGGGAGACTTTGATTATCGTACGACGCTTGAAGCTTTAGCTGAAGAAACTGGGTATGGCGAGCGAGTTATTTTTACTGGTAAGCTCCCTCGCGAAGAGCTCGGTACGGTGTATGCGGCGCTAGACGTCTTCCTCTTCCCTTCTATGACCGATACCCAAGGGCTGGTGGTACATGAAGCTGCACTGGCTGGCTGCCCGCTTGTCTTGGTAGATAGAGAGCTCAGTGAAATCATGGTTGATGGCGAGAATGGCTTTTTTGCTAACGAAAATGGCCTGAGCGTTGCCCGAAAAACGGTTGAAATTTTAGATGATACAAAGCTAAAGCAGCGCTTTTCACGACGCAGTAAAGAATTGGCCCGTGGATTTAGTGAAAAGAAGCAGGTAGCTGAGCAAATTAAGCTTTATGAAGAGTTGCTTGCCAAGAAGCAATCAGAAGAATAAAAAAACCGCCGATGCGGTGCGTAAGGAGCGGATTGCTCAAACTATATGCACTGTATCGGCGGGCAGAATCTTGCGCTAGACCAGATTCTTCTTGATGGCGCGTCGGATGACGCTGCCGGGGCCGCTGTACTCGCCGGTGATCTGCACCAGTCCGAGGGACTGAACAATATCACCCTCCAGCTTCTTAAATCCCATGCACGACAGATCTTCCATATGGAGAACGTCGTGTTCGGAATCGTACTTGAACGAGCCACCGTGTCGAACCGGAATCACCTGGATCGAAGTGCCGTCGGTGGTCGTAAGGGCTTTGCCCTGAATGAATTCCATCGGGCTGGGCGCATTTTCGGCGACCGTATGCTCCCTGAAGCTTCCTTCATTGGGTTCGTTGGACACTGCCACAACCTCCTTAATGTTTGCGTCGCATGACTTTCATGCGAGCATAGGTGTGCAAGTACAAAAATCATATTAGCAGAAAAACCCTATTTTGTCAAATATAATGACAAAGAAAAGCCATCATCTCTACTAGCGTATAAACCAATGTTTTAGCATAGTATTGATGATGGCGGGCGACCGCTTAGATGCGACTCAGGAAGTACACACAGCACAGCGCTTCTGCAATAGTGAGATCACTATCGCTGAGGTCGGACTCAATCTCTCCGCGTCGCAGCTGTGCCTTGATTGCTTTTTCAGCGACACAGTAGCCGTTGTACAGCGGGCCCTTATTCTTGGCTGCTCGCTCCACTCGGAAGGCGATGTTTTCGATACTCGCCTGGTGCACCTTTCGGTTAAGGCAGTTCTTCTTCATGGTCTCCGGGTCACTGTCCCCGAAGGCGAAGCTCACTTCCTTGGCAGATATGCCCGTCCATACGATTGCCTGTGCGAATTTGACAACCGGCTCGCCGTATCGCGTGATAGCGTCTTCGTACTTGGTGGTTGCGGGCCTGGGGTTGGCGTAGTATGTGTTACTGGGGACGCTCAAGCTCCCAAGATTGAGTACACGGATGGATGAAGACGATCGCCTGCGTCCACGTGCCCCTTCTCTGCTCTCCATGATAACGAATCCTTTCGGTCCTTACTTCGGCCTTGTGCTCGAAGTACGCACGCTATTATAGCATAAATAAGTCATAATAACAAGCCTACACACTCCCCTTCTGCTATAATGAGCAAGTATGATTGCGGATATTCGTGTAAGTGAGAAATCTTTTGGCGCCAAGGTATTGATGTCTAGTGTCGCCTTCTCGGTGAATGATGGCGAAAAGGTTGGTATTGTGGGCCGAAATGGTGTTGGCAAGTCAACGCTGTTTGGCATTCTGAGTGGTACAGATACAGATTTTTCTGGTGATATTATTTACAAACGAGGCATTACGGTTGTAAGTACTGCCCAAGAGCATCACGGGCAAGGTGATAAAACCGTTCTGTCCTATATTTTAGAAGGCCTACCAGAGTACAGCGACCTTAAGGCAATCATAGACACCTATCCCGACACCATGGGAGATAATATGCGAAAAATCAACGAGTACACCGAAGCGTTGGCTCGTTTTGACGATAAGGGGTTTTATCAGGTTGAAGAAAAGATTGAGCGAGAGCTTGCCGCATTTCAATTAGATGGTTTTGCTCATCGGGCACTCAATACATTAAGCGGTGGGCAAAAACGTTTGATCGAGATTGTGAAAATTATGCATTCTGATGCACATCTTGCACTCATCGACGAGCCAACTAACCACATGGATTACGTAGCCAAACAGCAATTTATCGACTGGATGGTATCAGCCCGTGAGGCAATGCTTGTGATTACGCATGACCGCGACGTGTTAGCGCAGGTTGATCGTATCATCGAACTAAAAGACGGCGGATGTGTTAACTACAAAGGTAATTACGATGCTTACCTTCGACAGAATGCCACCACGACCGCCATTGGCATGAACGATTTTGAACAAGTCGAAAAGCGCATTGCAAACCTAAAGCAGAAGATTCTAGACTATCAACGGCTGAAGGAAAAATCGCGTAACCCCAGTACGATCCAGAAGTTTAAACGACTCGAGGGTGAATCTCGCGCAGAGTTAGCTGAGCTTGAAGCTAAGGAAAAGCCAAGCTTCTGGATCGATAAAGGTTCGGTGGCGAATTTAGATTATCGAGCGGCCGGCCGTTACGATAAATTTAAGGCGAAGAATATCCGTATGAACATCAAAAACGAAGCTTCGCGCAGCAGCCATGTGCTAGTTAAGGCTACCGATGTTGCGCTAGGCTATGCTGATACGGTGTTGTTTGAGGGGGTGAATATTGACTTGCGCGAAGGCGAGGTGGTAGAGCTGCGTGGCCGCAATGGTGCTGGTAAGACGACACTCATCAAGGCACTACTTGGTCAGGATGATGACATTGTTGTGTGTAGCGGCACGTTGTCGCTTGATGAGCAGGCGCGCATCGGTGTCTACGAGCAAGAGATTGACGAGAAGTATCTTGCAGACACCTTAGAGGTGGCGATTGAAAAGCTGTACCTTGATAAAAACCTTCCTATTAGCGACACCAAAATACGACAGCTGCTCAGTGACTATTTATTCACCGAAACAGATAGAGCTACCCCACTCGCTCGTTTAAGCGGCGGTCAGAAGGCGCGCTTTCAGTTGATTGCAATGCTGGCAAATGACCCACAGCTATTAATTCTTGATGAGCCTACTAACCACCTTGACTTACCTAGTATCGAAGAAATCGAGCTTGCGCTAATGAAGTATAATGGCGCTATTTTATACGTTAGTCACGATAATTATTTTCGAAAAGAGCTCGGCGGTACGATTGTTTCGATTGGTGCTTAATAAAAAGACGCCGCACGGTTAATCGTACAGCGTCTTTTTTAATGCGTCACTATTAGTTAGGAAGAAGCCCCTTTGACTTAAGAGCTGCTTCTAGTTTTGGTCGGTCAAATCCAAGGATAATTTCGCCGTCAATATCGGTGACAGGAACCCCCTGGAAGTTGCCGTCGATTTTTGCTAGCAATTCATCGTTGGCAGCTTTATCTTCTTCTATGTTTTTTGACTCGAAGGCAACACCTAGTTTCTCTAACCATTGCTTTTCGGTATTGCAAAATGCACACCAAGTTGTGCTATATACAATTACTTTGCTCATTCTTCCTCCTTTTGGATATGTATAGTATACCAAAAGGTAGGTAAAAGTGACAAACAGTAAGCGCTTTACTATTGACTTTATGTGCAAAATAGAGTATAATATTTAGATATGAAAGAGTTTCCACCTACACCAAAAAACCTTGAGGATAATGTTATTTCTCTTGATGACTGGAGGCGCGAAAGGTCTGATAATGTTGGGGGTGGTGACCGCAAAGAAGAATACGATCCTGAATACGGCAGCGGGCGGGGCGAAATTATTTCTTTAAATGGCCCAGAGTATGGCACCGAGGAGTGGCGTAGTGTATATGTGCAGCGATTTTTGCGTCAGTATTCGGACGATTTAGACGCCCTTCCAGAGGAGGCGCGAGAACACTTTATGGGCCAGGTATATATATTTGAAAGTGGTGAAGTTGGCAATGCTATTGGTATTTTAGAAAACGTACTGAGTGACCTGAAAGAGATGGCGGCTGAGGGAGAGTTGTGGAGGATTCAACCTGAAGAAACAGCAAAGACTCAGACGATGGAGGCCGACAGCCGAGATATCGAGCAAGATTCTGAGGCAAAAAAATCCTCTATAGACAAGTCGACACTTGCTATATCTGCACTGCGAGAGAATCTGTCTGGTAAAAAAGACTCTTCTGCAAACAGGGGCGACACTCAAAAATATCCGCCATTACGATTGGTATATTCAGCAGACGATTCTGTTGATGAATAATTACTCACCTACCCCTTTATGCGGAACTTTTTAATAATACGCCCATCGAGTAGCAGATGGCTGAGATAACCAGCTACTGCAGCTGCGTAATAGAGTGAGCTAATTGGCACAGGATGGCTATGGTATAGCCATGGCACAACAAGAATGGGCAGCGGCACAAGAAGCGCCGCCCATATTGAGTGGGTCCAGCCACGATGATGCCCTACAATTGGCAGCATGGCAATAAGCCCTAGGTAGGCAGCAGCTTGTATCTCCCCTGCCCAGATAAGTAGGATATCTACTGGTAGCATTATGCCGTAAAAAATATCTTGCGCTTTTGAGTTTGTATCTACGTCGGGAAAAAGAGAAAATAAGATCGCTACGACAAAAAACCCAGCTAATGCATGCCAGTCGTATAGTAGGTGGGCTGACTCAGCTAAGTGCTCGACAGGTAAAGCGCTTGCCGAGAGTGACAACAGCGCCCCTGCCGCAACACCGCCGACAATATGCCCCTTATAATTAGCCATATACGTATTGTAGCAGTTTATTGATATACTATAACTACCAGGCGATACACACTGGCGGCACACCATTTCCGCAAAGCGTCCCTCGCAATAAGGTTTTTCATATCGTCTTCGACACACATACACAAAAGGCGGATGTATGATGTGGCGGGCGAACGTATGTAGTATTTTCCGCTTTTCTTTCTATAAAGAGGAGCTTTTATGTATAACGAACAGTTTTTAGATGAGCGCATTAGCGTGGTGGCGCTTTTCTCGTCGGGTCACCATCCTTGCAAGCCGGTGAAATTTAAGCGGCGCAATGGTCGGGAGGTTGTGGTAACAGAGGTGGGATTGGGTTATCCGGTGCCACGTGGCGCAAAGTCGGTTTTTTTGTTTGATGTCACCGATGGCCAGAGTGAGTATCGGCTAGAATTCAATGCTCACACGCTTGTATGGAAGTTGGTGCGAGAGGCGGCATGCTATGAATGAGCTTAATACGGCAAGGCCGCTCATTATGCACGTCGATCTTAATAGTTGCTTTGCCACCATTGAACAACAGTCTCGGCCACTGCTGCGTGGGCGGCCTGTGGCGGTATTGAATCGACGCACCGAGCACACAGCGATTGTTACGGCAAGTTACGAGGCCAAGCAGCGCGGTATAGCGGTCGGTATGAAGTTTCGTGATGCAAAGCTGTTATGTCCCGATTTGGTGGGAGTGGAGAGTGACCCGCCGAAGTATCGTCATGTCTATCGCAAGCTGATGGCAATACTTAAAGACTATTCGGCGCATATTCGTATGAAAAGTATCGATGAGGGGGTGATTGATTTTTCTCAAAGCACCAAAGCCTACCAGCAGGCAGACCTGCAAGAGGTTGGAGCTGAAATAAAACAGCGACTACGTACCGAAATAGGCAGCTATATGCGCTGCAATATCGGCATCGGTCCTAGTCGTTTTTTGGCAAAAACTGCCGCCAGTTTGCATAAACCAGACGGCATGACAGTTATTACGCACCATAATCTTCGTCAGGTATATAGCACCCTGCAGCTAGAAGATATTACGGGTATTGCTGCAGGATATAGTCGACGATTGCGACAAGTGGGCATTATGACGCCGCTTGATTTTTTAGATGCCTCTAGCGAGGTACTCGAGAAGGTGGTGTTTAAAAGTGTATGTGGACGTCAATGGTATCAGCGTCTGCGCGGCTGGGAGGTTGACGATGTTGAGTATGGGCTACAAACCGTCGGTCGTCAGTTTGTACTTGATGAAAGAGGTTTAGGCTACGAAGAGGTCTTGCGTCGACTCCATGGATTGTCAGAGGATGTGGCTGCTAAGTTACGCAGTCAGCATGTTAGAGCGCGTGGTGTAAAAATATATGTTAAAACATATCACGCGGGGGTGTGGCGGTCGCACGTGCGCTTTCAGAGGGCCTTTCACGATGAAAAAACATTATTTTCAGCAGTAAAAACATTGTATAGAGATGCGCCCCTTCCCTGCTACGAGGTGGGCGTTACTTGTTATGATGTAACGAGCGAAGAAGAGTATCAGTTAAGTTTATTTCTTGAAGAGGACGAAAAAATCGAGGCCATCGCTACGGCAATCGATACCATCAATACATTTTGTGGTGCTCACACGGTGCACGCTGCCAACACACTAGGGATACATAAAAAGATGAAGCGGAAAGTCCCCTTTGGGAGTACAAGATACTTGTAGGCACATGTAAAACGCGCCTTAGTACTATAGGCTAAAGCGCGTGCACCTCCTAACTCTTGATTCGCTTGCCGGTTTCATCCCAGCAAATGACGCAAGTCTGGTTGTAGGTTTCGACAGTGAGCCGGATCTCGTAGGGCGGTCCATGGAGCGTAATGTTATCTTCGTATAGACCGATAAGATCCCACTCTTCTTTGTGGATATCGCCCGTCAGATACATAATCTCGGCAAATCCCTTCACGTACTGCTTGTCTGCGTAGATGGCCCTCAGCTGGTTGCCGATGATGCCATTTGCCAGCAGGCGGTAGCTCGATGCTTCGTGTACGAGTGCGTCAAGTAGCCTTCTTTGGTCTTTCTGTAGCTCAAGAAGGCTCCATAGGCGTACGAGCGAATGGTATGAGCAGCCGCAGCTGCCATTGCGGCAACTGGTTTTGTAACGCGAGCAGTTGGGTCGAGTATACCACTGCTGTAGCTGTTGGCGGCACTCGCAAGCCATCTCTTTAAGCATGGCAAGGCGGGATCGAACAAGCGTTATCTGTTGATTAACCTCCTCATAGCGTGTAGTGGCTTCGTGGTGAAACGCTTGGCATCCAGCTACTGTCAGGAAGCTGGGGTGCTCTTGGTTGATGCGCCGAAGCAGCGTAGTAGCGGGCTGAACTGTCATGGTACTCACCTCTTTCGGATTGTTTCGGGCAGAAACGGGGGTGTTATAGAAAACTATATCATATATTGCTTAAATTTTCAAGTGTGCTATACTAAGTAGAATTGCATTATTGCTACTGTCGTTCATCGACTAGGCGCTCCCTTCTCAGTTTTAGGCGCTTATCACCGAATTCTCTTTAGCGCCTGCAATCACATCAAACAAACGAAAGGTTTATTAACGTATGTCAGAACACACAAGTGGTCGGCGCGCTCCGCGTCGTAATTTTAGCAAGGGCCGAAAATTTCATCAGAAACGTCGAGGTCCAAGCAAGCAGTATATTCATCCGAGCAAATTTATTAATAAGGCAACTACACTAGCTAATGAGGTGGCGTATGAGCCAAAGCATTCATTTGCCGATTTTCCATTTGGGTCAGAGCTGCATTTTAACATTCGTAACAAAGGATATGTTACTCCAAGTGCAATCCAAGATCAGGCGATTCCGGAGATTATTAAAGGTAACGACGTGATTGGCCTGGCTAATACTGGGACAGGTAAAACTGCGGCGTTCTTGTTGCCAATTATTGAGCGTATGAGTGGTATTATGGTGCGACCAAGCGTGCTAATTGTGGCGCCAACCCGCGAGTTAGCGCAGCAAATTAATGATGAGTTTCGCTCATTTACAAAGGGTCTTGGGCTATACTCTGCCCTGCTCGTTGGTGGCGCAAATATCGATCGTCAAATTCGCGACCTAAAGCGTCGGCCACACTTTATTATCGGCACACCTGGTCGTATGAAAGATCTTATCGAGCGTCGTCAACTGCAGCTTAAGAATATGAGCGTACTTGTACTTGATGAGGCCGATCGTATGCTTGATATGGGCTTTCTGCCGGATATCCGCACAATAGTAAAAGCTATGCCGCGCGAAAGGCAAAGTTTGTTCTTTTCGGCAACTATTACGCCTGAAATCCAACAAATTACTCAAGAATTTTTAAACAATCCAGTAACGGTGAGTGTGCGCACTAATGCAACAAGCGATCACGTGGAGCAAGATGTGATTGGAACGCGCGATAAAGCTCATAAGATTGAAGTGCTGAAAGATCTTTTGACACGTGATGGATATGAAAAGGTGTTAGTATTTGGTGAAACAAAGTACGGTGTGCAGCGACTGTGTGATCATCTTAGCAATTGCGGCACGCCTTCTGCGGCAATTCATGGTAATAAAAACCAAGCACAACGCCAGCGTGCACTAAGGGACTTTAGAGACGAAAAAGTAAAGGTGCTGGTGGCGACCGACGTAGCCGCTCGAGGACTTGATATTCCTAACGTAACGCACGTGATTAACTTTGATACGCCACAGACATACGAAGATTACGTTCACCGTATTGGACGAACTGGCCGTGGCGGTGCACGTGGCCAGGCGTACACGTTTATTAGCTCGCGCTAAGTATAATAAGTACCAACAAGGTAAAAACCCCACAACGATACTAGGTATGTTGCGGGGTGTAGGTAGGAGTTAGCAGGAAGGCGCGCGCAACTCATGAGATTTTATGCCCATGAGGCGGTGGTACCCGTATGTCGGCGGCGAGTAATCGCTACGGACGACGACGTACACAGTCTCACCGACAGAGGGGAGGCTGATAGTCTTCGTAAAGCGTGCGTCATCAAGCCCACTGTTCTGAGCGTAAGCAATGCTTACGGGTCCAGAGCCTGCGATGTACTGCCCATCGTCGTCCAACTGAGGGCTAGGGGTGATAGAGATACCTCCAGCTCCTTGGTGGACCTCAGCGCTTGGTAGTAAGTCGATGGTGTAACGGAGGTCATACTCCATTACCCCGTCCACCTTCAGCGCTGTGGTACCGTCGGGCTCACAGACAACGCTGTAAGCTTCGGCGTTCGACAGGTTGGGCAGACCCTCCAGCTGGGGGTCGTGATTTTTCCCGTAGTCATACCTATCGGGGGTAGTGATGTACGGCAAAATAAAGGACGACACTGCTACTGCAGCCACGGTAACGACCATTCCGATTATCATCCAGAAAATCGGGTGAAAGGTCTTAGCCTTCTTGACATCACCAAAAGTGATAGCCACAACAACTCCTTCGGTAGGTGCGATGTATTCTGGCGGTCGCCAGATCACACTACTTGTATTATGGCATAATTCATGTTATAATGCAAGTTAGCCCATTGGGGCTGTCTTTTTGCAAATTGCACAAAGGCTTTTACAGGAAGGTGCATGACTATGAAGCGAAATCGCTTCGCAGTGGCCTTGGCGCTGGTTGGTTTTTTGCTGACACTTGTTGTCGGTGGAACTGCCCATGCGGCGCTGCCCACGTGGCTGAAC
>LSQX01388933.1_pt1 | contig 10476 bp, 7 predicted proteins | sample 654561 | NCBI WGS metagenome assembly LSQX01 (sample SAMN04489861, study PRJNA283612) | anaerobic digester metagenome | isolation source: 4 biogas reactors fed with cattle manure at either 37C or 55C with and... | place: Denmark: Kongens Lyngby | collected 2014
TCTTGCCGGTTTCCGGGAAGACGTAAGGCGGAGCGATCTCGTGGTCCGGCTACCACTCAAGGGCAATCGGGACGACGGGATCCCAGCGAGAGAAGTCGGCCAGATGCCGTGTCCACGCCAGTTCATATGGGAGATCAACCGCTGTCTTCGTGCCGGATTGATCGATAGTGTACACAACGATCGCAACGTCCAGTAGCGCCGAGGCACCCGGAGCACGATAAGATCCATCTCGAATGACCGCTAATTGGCGGCCTGATGGAGCCCAGGCTGCGTCACGTATTGGCTTGCTGCCGCCGCTTATCGGAAGCGTCGCGCCGTCGCGCCACAGGCAAAGCCGCGTCGGGCGCTCTTGGGAAGCGTCGAACTGACCATATCCTATCGCCAGGAACTCCCCATTTGGCTGCCATCCGAGCAGCCAGCAGTTTTGCATGAAGTCTGGCACATCCTTGTCTAGACGAACCTGAGTGAGGGTCTTCTCTGCGAGGTCATAGACGAACACGCGCTGGCTCCGCTGGCCCCGATCAACCACTTCAAAGGCCAGCTTATCTCCGCTATTTGAGAACTCGGAGCGCAATTCGAGGCGGTCGTCGCCCCAGGGCGTGATTCTCTGCCACTTCCCCTGCTCGGGTGTCCTCAAATGTACACGCGCCGAGACNNGGCCCTGGCGTGTCCAGTCTCGTGGCTGAAGCCATGAACGGGGATTCGTCTGCGAAAGCGGACAACTCAACCCGCAGCAGATCAACAGCCACCTTGAAGTTCTCAGAAGGCACCAGGAACGGCATGTAGATTGCCTGACCGTCTGGCGCCCACGCGACATGCCGGGCGTTCGGCCAACTGAGTTCGCCCGCGCTCGACGGGTCATTGCTGCCATCCGGGTTCCGGAGCCACAGGTTGCCCCCTCGGGCGAAGATCAATGACTGGCGATCGGGCGAATGGCGGGGAAACGCCCCTCCCCGTATGAACTGGGTGAGCTCCTTTGCGTTCTCCTCGATTCGGTACAGCCCCCACTTCGCCCCATAGCCGTACTGGACCGCCGTCACGATCAGGCCATTGTACTGGTCCGCGTAAGCACGCGCGGTCAATAGAAGCAGTGCCAACACGGACATTGCCACCAAACCTGTGCCCCCGGACAAGCGAGAGAAGACTATCCCACGCCGCAGCTCTCGATGCCTCACGGGCGCCCCCCAAGGTGCTTGATCGCGGTGCTGCGGTGCTGTTCTACGTGTGGCTGCCACGGGTCATCATCTCCCCAGCTCTGCGACCAACGTGGGAACTCGGGGGCCCACCGCATGATGCACAGGCTGTCATCTCCCTCCGGTGGATCCTGATCGGAACCCTCATCGCTCAAGTGAAGAGCGTGTCCGAGTTCGTGGAAGTAGATGTGTGTGAAGAAAGCGAAGAGTTCGGGCCGGCTCTTTCCCTGACACCAGGCATCCCAGACGTTCTTCTGGACGAAGGCTACATCGGGACTACTTGGTGTTCCGTGATGTTCTTGCGTACCCCCATAGCTATCACGCTTCATCATTGGTAGTTGCAGGACATCCCGATCAACGAAGCTGAAGACGGTGCAGTGTTCGTACGTGCATGCTTTCTGCTGATCTGTGAGATAGGAGAACACGTTGCCCCCCACGACTTGCACATCGATACTCGCGTTGTTGTCGATCCAGCGGTAAGGAATGCCGTGAGCCCTCAGCAGCCAACGCTTCACCCAGTCCTTGTTAAGGTAAGTATCGTCGAAGGCCCAGTTCGAGTGCGTGTTGTGCCAAACATCGAACTGCTTGCGTGTGGCATATTGGTTCGCCGTCAACATCCTCACCGGCTCGTGCGTCCGCCACTTGGGGCTGTGGACGCCGCCGTTGTCGTTGGCCATGAAGATGCCGCGCCACGTGCCCGCCGGGTCGCTGTCCTGGTAGGTGTAGAGCGGCAGCCCATCAAGCTCGCCATCGCTATCGGCGTCCTCCGTGCCGTAGTCCGCGCCGAGTGTCTCGACCGCCGCGGGGCCTGAGGTGTTCGAGCGCTCCTCCAGCTCCGGATCGACGATGACGATCTGGGCGTCGTTGCCACGCGACACCTGTGCCTCCTGAGCTCCCCAGTCGCTCTCCAGGCAGTAGAAGCCCCGAAGCCCTGCATCACCATTCTCGGGCACGTCGGTCCACACCTCGTGCCCCGGCTCATCGCCGTGCGGCGACGGCAGGTTCTCGGGCACCCAGAGGTGGTAGCCATCCCGGTAGCGCTTGAGGAACTGCCAGTCGATGGCGTTCGCCTGCACCCATGCGGGCGTTGGGCCGTCGTACTCCATGACGAGGAGGTCGTAGGTGTAAGTTCCCCACGGGTTGTCATCGGCATTCAGGCACTCCTGGTCATAGCCCGGTGAGGTGAGATTGAGATCAACCGTCAAGTCATCCTGCACGTCCGCCTTGTACCATGACCACCCGCCGGTATCCCAGTTCCACGTTCCCTCGCCCATCGTCTCTCGATAGCGGACTACGACCGTGTACTTGTGTGGGTCGGGATCCACGATGGTGAAGGTAATGTGCGGCTGCGCCAGGGACGCATCGCCGTCGGGATCCCACTTGAAGTAGTCGATGGTGCCATTGGACGCGGTGCAGTCCGTGATGCAGAGATTGCTGGTCGCGATCGAGATGGGCTCGGGCTCAATCTCGTAGGCATTGGTCCAGCCGGTGCCAACCTCCCACTCCTCGAATTCGAGGTGTGCGACCTCCCACTCGTCGTCGACCTCCTTGCCGAGGAAGACGGAGTGGTCGCCGTTGTTGCCGAGTGGTTGCTGCATGGTGTTCCATTCCGCAAGGATGGCGCGGTACCTCAGCGGCTCACTGCCGTCCTTGTTGTCGCTGCCGACCGGTCCCGAATCGGTCGCCCACTCCTCTTCGACCGGATCCCACTTCTTCCAGCCGCCATCGGGGGATAGGGCATCATCGAGCCCAAGAGCCACTTCCGTGCCGGTGAAGTAATGCCTCCAGTCGTCGCGCAGGATCAGCGGCGCGGTCGTCGATGACAGGCGCTCGCCCTCGCCGACTGTGACCTCCAGCACGGGGTAGAGGATGCCTGCGGCGGGTGAGGATGCTTCTGTCGTCAGAGACTCATTGCTGTAGAGCTTTAGTGTAGCCCCGGAGGAGCCCGAGATACCGCCTCTCGGGAGGACGGTGAAGTGCACGGTATCGCTGAGTTCCGCGCTTCCCCAACTGTAGGTGATCTTCAAATGCTCATCGCCCTCGTTGGTGCTGACGACAAGCCCCTCCACCCATACCGAATCAGGGGCTCCGCTGCCGACGGTGTAGGACGTGTCGGCTTCGTCAGTCTTGTTCCTGTCCTCCCAGAGGGCGATGTCGTCGCTGTAGGGCTGCTCGCCGGTGCTGTACCACTCCAGGTCAAGCGTTCCCGCGGGTGCGCCCTCGGGCTCTATGGTGACGACGACCTCATAGAGATCATCCTCACCAGACACGGGGGAATCACTGCGATCGTCTTGCGAGTTCCCGTTATCGTCGTCGGAGTTGACGTAGAGTTCCGCAGGCGTATCATCCTCGACGTCGTCGCCCACTCCCGGGACGCGGACGTCAAAGTCGAGAACGTATACCCACATGGTGACAGACGAATCACCTACGGCGCAGGTGACAGCCCTTGAGGTGGCGTACTGCCGCGACACTCCCGCTCGCGTCGGGACTGTCTGATCGCGGCTCGCACCAGACCACCAGAGGAGAGCGCCGGGTATTGTCGGAGGCGTTGGGCTGATCGCGGCTTGCAGGACAATGTAGGAGTTACCGCTGGGTTCGACGGTGGTCACGGCGCATCCGTTGGCTTCGCTTCCACCCGCGTAGACGCTGAGCCCGGTCACCTGGCAGATGTAGATGGTGACGCTGTCGCTGACGCCGCCGATCTCGCACGACACACTGGTGGAGGCGGCGGTCTGCTTGGACACGTAGCGCGTCAGATCGTCGGGGCCCGCTGTCCCGCCTGTCCAGGGATCGTCTATGTCCACGTCGTAGACCGCTGGCCGAAGAATGGCGCGAATCACCACGTTGGCGGGCTCGTTCTGAATGCCAGCAGCCCAGTTGCCGTTGTCGTCGCACTTGTAGGCAGAGTAGACCACGAGATGGTCCAGCTCGAAGAATGTAAGGGACACAGACCCGATGGTGGGCCGGTTCTCATCTGAGTCGTAGCAGGACGTGTCTGAGACGGTGAGAGTCACCCACGCTGCCGGTGTGTGGCTGAAGCTGGTGTTGGCGACGCCGTTGGCATCGGTCTGGTCGGAGGAGTTGGCCCCCGTCTGGCCTGCCGTGCCATCCGCGAGGGTGACGCTAGTCGCCTCCCAGTTGACGCTATGCCCCGGTACAGCATCGCCGCCGAAGGCCAGTGTGGCCTGCAGTGCCACCGGCGTGCCCGCCTCCTCCTCAGCGGAGGATGGATCGCTAGTGCATGAGGGAATCGACACACCGACTGAGGTCGTGGCGTCGTCCTCCGATTCGCTATCCTGCGCCTTGACTACGAGGGTGCATTGCTTGTCGGAAGACGTAAGGGTGGTCGTCGCATGGCCGTCTTGGTCGGTGGTCGCCGATCCTGGACTGAAAGAGGCAGCCGAGTTCACGTAGGTCTCGTGCTCAGGATCATCGATACTGAAGCTGATTGACCTGCCCGACATTGGGTCGCCATTGCGGTCGGTAGCGGTTGCCGTGATAGTGCATTGGTGTGGCGCAGAAGACTGAGCCCCGGCACAGATGGCGGCCTTGGAAGCCGACAGCGACACGTTCACGTAAAGCTTGATCTTCACGTCTATGCTGTCTGAGCCGCTGCTTGAATGTGAAGTGCCATCCGCGTACTCGACGACGACCTCGCAGGTAGCAGTGATGGTGTACTCCCCGGGAGCGTCGTCCTCCGAGAACTTGAAGGTCTCCGACGAATGCTCGGCGGGCGGCGTCTCACAGGATGCGGGGCTGTAGGACCAGGACCACTCCGTATGAACACTCGCCTGGTCCTCATCCACCTCTTCCTCCGTGTCCTGGTCGAGGTCGTATTGCACATCGGCAGAATACGACAATGGGCTGCCGGCCCAGCCCTCATCAGGCCCGGTCAGCGTGACAGTGACGTTCGTCGGGGCAGAGGCGAAGCACACTCCGCAGACAAGGACGCAGGCGATGGCAAGGCTCAGTCGTCCGAACATGGTGTGACCCCCTCACGGCTCGCTGCGGCGCAGTAGAGCCTGGGTGGCTTCTGTCGCGCCGTATTCGCTCTCATACTGGTTGAGCAGGTCGCGCGCGGTCGCGCCGTCGCCTGCCCCGATCAAAGCGGCGGCGACCAGGTAGAGCCCATCGCGCCGCTGCTGTTCGGTCGGTGTGAGTTGGAGCATGCTGTCGTAGGTCGCCCGCACCTCGCCCGCCTCTGCTCCCGCGCTGACCTGCATCCTCAGCAGCAGCCAGCTGGCGTCCGTGCGCACCCCGGTGCTCAGATCCTTCTCCAATAGGCGCTGCAGGACGGGCACCGCCTCCCACGGACGCTTGGCTCGATCGAGGGCTCGTGCCCGCTCCAGGAGCATGACAGGCGTGTCCGACACTTCCGGCGATAGCTCCGCGATGCGGTCGAAGGCCATCGCGGCGGCGAATGCGGTCGGGTAGTGGTTGTGTTCACGCGCGAACGCGATGAGTGTGTCGGTCAGGTCATCCCCACTGTGGCGACTCGCCAGGGCAGCAAAGTGCGCTGCGCAGGCGCGGTCCCAGCGGTGTGTGCCGGCGGGCAACAGATGCCGCCGGATGACCTCAGGCTGGTCTCGGTCGATCAGCTCTTCCGCGACGCGCGCATGGGCGTCGGCACGTTCGGTCAGCAGACAGCGCTCGGGAATCTCGGCGAGATAGACATCGAAGGCCTTGTCCGACGCGCGGAACTGCCCTCGCGCCCGAAGGGCCTCCGAGAGCACCCACGACAACTCGGGGCTGTCGTGGCTGATATCCGCAATCAGACGGTCGAGGCTGGCAATCTGCTCGGGCATCGACAGGGGCTTGTTCAGGATGCACCCGTCGATCGTGCGGCACCGCTTCGCCAGCGCCTCGGTCCGAGGATCGGGGTAGGCCACTGCAACGGGCGGCGCGGGCTCCATTCGCGGGAGCGGATCGAGGAAGACCCCGGACAGAAGGGTGTTGATGGACAGGTTACGCCAGATGCGGAGCTTCAGAGAGACAGGTCCCTGCACCACGAAGCGCTTGTAGACCCCGCCGCCGAAGTGCTCGACGTCGGTCACCGCCTGCAGGTTACTCTCCGCGGTGATGGAGATGGTGTAGTAGCGGTTGGGCTCGTAGTAGTTGTAGTCGTTGACGAAGTAGAGGCTCAATGCGTGCGCCCCACGAGGCACCTCGAGCGAGACGAGCAGGTCGGGGCCCGCACCGATGGGCTCCTGCTCCCCATGGTCATCCCAGTTGGCTGGCTTGTGCGTCTGGAGGGCCGGGTCCCACAGGGCGACCGGGTCCTCGTCCGCCTTCTTGGTCACCCAGCGCCGCCCCGGCTCGTGGTCCGAGGCTGTGGCGTAGTCGTACTCAAGCCTGGGTCCCAGTCCACCCGTGCGGTCGAGTACGAAGTTCTGCGCACAGAGGATGTAGTGCTCGCGCCCGTAACCGAGGAACCAATCCCCACGGGTCGTGCGGTCGTCAGGCAGCACAGCCACCCGCGGCTTAGCAGTCGGGAGGGCCCGCAACTCCTCGACCCGCTTGAGAGCATAGTCGGCCTGCTGCCTGTCCCATTCGGCAGGGCACTCGATGGCCGCCACGCGATACGCCCGAGCGGCACTGTCAAAGTTCAGCGCCATCTCAGCAGCCCGCCCCGTCAGCAGATGCGCCTGTCCCGCGAGTACTCGATCGGGACCGTGCAGAGACTGGCGCGCGTGCTGTATGGCGTCCTCGAAGCGTCTGAGGCCGAGGTAGGCCTGAGCAAGCAGGATGTTGCGGTGCTGCCGTAATGAGGGCTCCTCGGGAAGGTCCGTCAGGGAGTCGATTGCCTGCTGATAGAGGCCATCGCGAATGTAGGAGCGAGCGACCGCGAGCGAGCAAAGCGCAGCCCACGGCTTGCCCTTCCCCAGCGCCTTCCACGTTGCCCTGCCGTGATCAGAGAAGGGTTCGTAGGTTTCAGCAAGTGCCTCACACCAGCCCGCGGTGAGGGAGGGGAGATCATCATCGGCAAGCTGGAATAGACCTGAAAGCGCCGCAGCCAATTGCTCTTCATCGGGCGGCTTGCAGACCGTGTCAAGATAGAGCTGATTCACCGCGAGCTGTGCCTGTGTGGAGAAGCAGCGGTCGTAGCCGCTATCGAGGGCTCTGAGGTAGTAGACGCTGGCAGCCTCGCCCTCAAGCAGTTCGGCGAGCTTGAGTGCCACTTGGGGGGCGTCGGGATGATAGGGGTAGGAGTGATAGAGCTTGCGGTAAGCCAGGAGTGCACCAGAGGCATCGCCTGCAGCCTCGCAACGTAGCCCCAACTGCCTCAACTGCCCCCGGGCAAAATCCACCGCTGATTCATACTGGGCACGGTTGCGGGTGTAGAGACTTGAGCCCCCAACAGCGAGTCTGGCGTCCGTGGCTTCAGGGTACAGACGCGTCGCCCGATCGAGGATCTTCTCCGACTCATCGAACCTCCCGAGGCGCTGGAGCGAATCCGCCAATCCGATGAGGGCGCTGAGCGCGATGCTATCTTGTGTGTTCTGCTCAAGCAGTTCCTCATAATGCTCGATCGCATCCTCGTAGTGTTTTAGCAGGCGATCGCAGTTAGCGATGATCAGACCGGCGTCGCGTGCGGTCTCACCATCGAGGAGCTGTTCTGCTTCGGCGCGGGCTTCCTCATACTTACGTTCACTGTAGAGGGTCTTGGCGGCGGCGAGGGGATCTTCAGTCTGCGCAGTGGCGGGGAGAATCAGAACAGCCCAAGCGACCGCCGCAATAGGCAGCACTTGGACCGATAGTCGTCTCCTTCGGACTGTCATGGAACTCGCTCCCCGCGCGGTCCAGACAGCCGTCCCCGCCAGACAAAGGACGGTCAGCCAGTGCGATGCACCGTATCATAGATGCTAGTTCGTGTCAAGGTTACTCGAACAAAGCCGGTAACGCCGCCCCGCCCGCCATCTGTCTACCTCAACACGAGCCGCGCAATCTCCGTGATCAACTCAACCTGTTCCACGGAGGCATCCTTCAATAGGCGCGTCAACTGATGAAGTGCCCGTTCTTTCTCGGTGAGTTTCCTTTCGGGGATTTCGACGAGGTCATCCATAGTGACCCCGAGCGCCTGCGCGACGCGGTAGAGGCTCTGCGTAGACAGGAACCTCACACCGCGCTCCGCGGCGCCGATCGTGGTCCAGTCGAGTTCGGAACGTTCACCAAGTTGCTCCTGCGTCAACCCGCGCTCTTTGCGGTGGCGGCGGATGTTGGCACCGATCTGCGCTGACAGAGACATATCGTACACCTCCGTCAGAGGACACTACGACCCGAGGTACTTGCATGCCAGAGTTCGCATGCAGTATAATCCGTCAGCATCTACGACAATTAGTCGTTGCGGGAGGATATTCCAATGCGCATTGCCGTTGTCGTCTTGCTCGCCGGCACGATGGTCTCCGCTGACCCTATCCCCTGCATCTCGCTCAACGGTCGCGCCTACGTTCCCATGAGCGCGGTCGGCATCACCCAAGCGCGGCCCGAGTCGTGTCGTGAGATGTGCGCCACGGAGTTCGTGTGGGTGCGCACCGTGGCGGAGGCATATGGCGGGAGCCTGCAGTGGAACGGTCGGCAGGTGGAGCTGCGGGATTGGAGCGGGAATGCGCTCTACTCATTCCTTCCCCTGCCGCCGCGCGAGTTCTGGGGAAGCGCAGAGGTCAAGGAGGCTTACCCCGAACTCATCGCTGCTGCGGGTGATCGCGTCGCGCCGCACGTCAAGCCGCACAGCCACGACCAGGTTAACATGGCATGGGCGCCATCTTGGCGAGGTGGGGGGATCGGCTACTCAGGGGCTGTTGGGCAAGCACTCGCCGCGGAGCGTATGAGCCTACAGTACAGAGATTCGATAGGGCTCGGTGGGATCAGTGCACGCATCGAGAGCCGCGCTCGTGAGGGGCTCATACTCGGCGCGTACGCCGATCAGCAGGCGCGACAGCAAGTGTACGGGCGCTGATTCCATTTATGCGAGCAAGGTCAGCAGAAGTGCGTAAATCTCGCAATCGACGCTGTATTTTTGTGCGCATCAGTTTCGTGGCGTGATAGGACAGAGACGCGGGTCTCCTCGGTTGGGAGAGTTCGCAGAGGCAGACGAGGACTTGCTGCCGGAGGAGCCACATAGTGGCGGGAGCCCTGACTGTCTGCCTGGTCAGGCGTGCTGAGTTCGAATCTGCCGAAGAAGGAGCTATCGACTTGCGCGCCCTGTGGCTACTGATGTTTGCCGCTATGACTTTGGGCGGATGTGGGCGGGAGTCTTCAGACACCGAACCCATTCGCATCCCTACCACCGAATGCCAACCTGTACCCGCTGTTACCCCTGCCATTGAGTCGCAGCCGTCAGCTGCGCAGTCCAACACGAAGCGCGCTCTCGCATCCATGCGCCGAGGGAAGCGGCTCTATAATGATGGACAGTATGCTGAGGCACGCGCCGAGTTCGTGGCTGCCAAGCAGTTGGGGCTTCACTCAGCATCGACCTGGATAGCGGCGTGTGACGAACGGCGCACACCGAGGCGTGTGGCGACCGCGACGAGGCAAAACCCCCCTGCGCCCGCCTACGAGTTCCGAAGCACCGGCGACGTAGACAGAGATCTGGACCTGATAGACCACGATCTCGAGATCATAGAGCGCGATCTGGACTACATCCACTACCGGCTACATGGCCCGCCACCATCGGTGAGGATTATCGAGTGAGCAGACTTGAGCACTGCCAGGACAGAGATGAGCGCAATCGGACGCGAGAAGTGGAGTGCTGAGATGCGCAGGACTGCGTACTACTATCCACTCGTCCTGCTGCCGCTCGTAGTGCTCACTGGCTGCGATCGCGGCATAGGTGGAGTATGGCAGGGCACTATGACCACCTCCGAGACCGTCATCGATCGCTATGGATCCCGAACTGCGTACGCGACTACGCCATTCGCGGTGAAGCTCGACTTCGACGGCACCTACCTCAACGGGTTGGTCAAGTGGGGGACGCTTGACATGAACGACCCTGCGAGCGTGATTGATTCCAGATCCATCGCCTATGGAACCGTAGTCGATGGCAGCATCCATTTCAGTGCCCAGACGAGCACCGCGGCGGCACCTGCGATGGGCACTTACAGCGCAACCGTAGACGGCAACACCATGGCGGGAACGATGTACTGCATCGGGGAGGGCTACGAGAATGAGGCGCAGCTCGTGGGGGAGTTCACGCTGACGCGGGAGTGAATGTGCCGCACATAGAGGAGACCTGCTGACGTACACTCGGAAACGCCGCGAAAAATAATTGCCTCACCTTGCCCTC
>LSQX01050279.1_pt1 | contig 10475 bp, 10 predicted proteins | sample 654561 | NCBI WGS metagenome assembly LSQX01 (sample SAMN04489861, study PRJNA283612) | anaerobic digester metagenome | isolation source: 4 biogas reactors fed with cattle manure at either 37C or 55C with and... | place: Denmark: Kongens Lyngby | collected 2014
ATGCACAGCGATCACACAGTGCTGGCTGCAAGAGCCGGCAAACACGTACTTTGTGAAAAACCGCTGGATATCACCAAAGAGAAAATGGACATCATGATCGAAGAATGCCGCAAGCACAACGTGAAGCTGGGCGGTGTTTTCCAGCGCCGGACAGGAAGAAACGCCCAGGAGATCAAAGCAGCTTTAGATCGGGGAGAGCTGGGCAAACTAGTTCTAGGCGACGCATACCTCAAATACTACCGCAGCCAAGAATACTACAACAGTGCTGGCTGGCGGGGCACTTGGGAACTTGACGGAGGCGGCGCTTTGATGAACCAAGGCGTCCACGGCATAGACCTGCTCCAGTGGTTCATGGGCGGCGTGAAGAAAGTATTTGCAAAAACCGGTACTTTAGCCAGGAACATAGAAGTAGAAGATACGGCTGTAATTCTCCTCGAGTTCGAGAATGGTGCCTTTGGAGTCATCGAGGGAACCACCAGCGTCTATCCAGCCCAAAGCACGAGGGTTGAAATTCACGGCGAACTTGGTACTATTATTTTAGAGGAAACAGAGGTTAAAAAGTGGGAATTAATTGGCGGCAAGGACCGGGCAGCAGACTTCGCTGCTGAAGAGCACGCAGGCGGCGCTTCAGATCCCACTGCCATCTCCAGCACTGGGCATCAATTTCTAGTTGAAGACATGATGGAGGCCATCAAGCTCGACCGCGATCCCTTTATCCCAGGAGAAGAAGCGCGCAAGTCGGTGGATTTGATTTTAGCAATCTACGAATCTTCTCGTACAGGCAAAGAGATAGAGTTATAATACAAAAACAAGCTGAAATCTTCCAGCGTCAGCAGGAGATCCGTGCTACATGGAGAAATTAAAAAGAGTGTTTAAAACACAGAACTATAAAGGCTAATGTTGCCTGTGGAGGGACTTTTTTTAATGGAACGGAAGGTTGGGGTAGCTCTTGTGGGCTGCGGAAGAATTGCACCCATTCATGCCATTGCTCTAAAAGAGCTCCCATTTACCGAAATCGTCATGACCATGGATGTGATCAGAGAACGAGCAGAGGCATTTGCCCGGGAGTATGGAGGCCAGCCCACAGCAGACTACCAACAGGTGCTGGCTAATCCTAAAGTAGAAGTGGTTCAGATCTGTACACCTCATTACAACCATGCGCAGCTGGCTCTGAAGGCGCTTGAAGCAGGCAAGCATGTGCTGGTGGAAAAACCCATGGCTTTAAGTGTCGAGGATGCTAAAGAGATGATCGCAACAGCGCAGAGAAAGGGTCTGCAGCTTGGCGTGATCTTTCAAAACCGCTACAATGCCTCCTCAGAAGCTGTCAAGGAAGCCATCAGCAGCGGAGAGCTGGGTGAGCTCCGCGCTGCCCGCGCCTTCGTCACCTGGCACCGCGACGATGAATACTACAGGTCCGATCCTTGGCGCGGCACCTGGGCACAAGAGGGAGGAGGGCTTCTGATCAATCAGGCCATCCACACCCTGGACTTAATGCAGTGGCTCATGGGAGAGATTAAAACAGTTTCAGCAAACTGCCGCCGCTGGGGACATGAATTTATCGAAGTAGAGGACACAGCGGAAGCCTATATCCGCTTTGCTAACGGAGCATTGGGCTGCTTTTACGGCACAAACTGCTATCCAGCAAACGAACCTGTCTTTCTGGAAGTGCTGGGCACAAAGGGCAAAGCTCAAATTATTGCTGACAAAGCCGTCATCACCATCGGCGATGAAATACGCGAGATAACACCTGAGTCAAACTCGAGCTCTCACCCTTCATACTGGGGCAGAGGGCACCAAACGCAGCTGGCAGACTTCTATCAATCACTCCTCAAGGAGGAGAAAGTCAAGATCGACGGCACTGAGGGAATAGCGGCAATGGCTTTGGTCCTTGCCATGTACGCCTCCTCTGCCACAGGCGCAGAGATAGACTTTCAGCAATTTATCAAGGGCAGTCACTAATACAGACATGAAAAGAGCAGGGTTTGCACCCTGCTCTTTTCATTGGGGCTGATACATTCCGTGCTGCTGCATGTAATTGAAAATTCCCTCGCCGTGCTGCTGTTCTTCCTGCTGAATGTGCTGCAGCTGCTGCCTGAGCTCAGGTTTGGTCGCTTCGAAAATGGTTGTGTCGTAGGCATTAGAAACATACTTTTCTGTCATCAGCATGTCATTGCACAAAAGTGCGTCCTTCGCTTTTCCTTGTACACCGCTCTGCAGCTGCTGACCTTGGTTTTGCAGCTGGTTCACCTGCTGCGGCTGCCTGCCTAATAATTGACTTATTGTGTTGTAATGCTGTTGTTCTTGATTAGCGTATTGAGTGAAAAGCTGTTTCAACTGAGGGTCCTGGGCCTGTTGAGCATAACTTTGATACTTTTGAATACACACTTCCTCGTGATGAAGCTGATCCTGCAGCAGATTCCGCTCTTTCTGTGTCAACTGCATATTTATTCCGTCACCTCCGCACCTAGTATGCCTCAAGTTCAGATTTGCTATACTTAGGCGATTTCAAAAGCATACAATCTCCATCCCCTTTTTGAACATCCTTGTTTTCCGTGAGCTGGCTAATTAATTGAATACGACAAAGGATTATTTGTTTTTTGTAGTATTCAATAATAAGGGCAGAAATTTTCGCATTTTCAAGTGCCTCTGCAGCTCCTACATTGTCAGTAAGGTTTATGTCCATCATGATATAATGAAAACAGTAAGCTATCGACCAATACCATTTGTCGCTTGATTCAGACAATTTAATTGCGGGGTTGCTAAAAGATGAAATTTTACGCTCATTCAGTGGAAAACCAAAGTAAAGAAAAATGGCAGCTGCTCAAAGACCATTTGGTGTCAGTTTCACAATTGGCGTCAGGGTTTGCATCATCCTTTGAGGCAGGCGAGTTGGGGAGGCTCCTTGGACTGCTCCACGACATCGGAAAGTATTCTCAGGAATTCCAAAAGCGATTGGAGGATCCGTGTGTGCACGTGGATCACTCGACTCCCGGTGCAAAGATTGCTTTCGAGCGCTTCGGCGCTTTTGGTAAACTTTTGGCTTACGTAGTAGCAGGACATCACGGCGGAATTCCAGATGGAATAAGTGATGAAAGGGAGAGCTCGCTGACACATAGAATTCAGCAAAAAGATACTGTTGACTGCTCTGCCTATCAAAATGAAATTGAGCTTCCCAAATCACAACTTGTCATAAATATAAAGCCTCAGGATAATAAAAGGGGTTTTTCTGTATCCTTTTTCATTCGAATGCTATTCTCATGTCTCGTTGATGCAGATTTCCTCGACACAGAGCAATTTTTGAATCTTGAGAGATTCAGGGCAAGAGGCTCAAAAGCAACCATAGAGGAGCTGGCCTCGAAACTAAGTGGATACTTGCGCGAGATAACCTCAAATGCCCGCGATACCAAAGTCAATCGTATGCGGTCCCAGGTTTTAGAGGATTGTCTGCAAGCTGCAAAGAAAGAACCAGGTTTTTTTACCCTCACTGTACCCACTGGAGGCGGCAAGACCCTTTCATCGCTGGCTTTTGCACTGGATCACGCAAGGGAACATGATTTGGAAAGGGTTATCTACGTTATCCCTTACACAAGCATTATCGAACAGAATGCAGATGTTTTTCGCAGAGCTGTGGGAAAAGATAAAGTTTTGGAACACCACTCCAACGTCACGAGAAGCGAAGAAGAGTACGAGCCTGAACTCACTAAAAAGCTGGAACTTGCCGAAGAAAATTGGGACATGCCTCTGGTGGTAACAACAAACGTGCAGTTTTTTGAGTCGCTTTTTTCAAACAAAGGCTCAAAATGCAGAAAACTACACAATATGGTCAACAGCGTTATTATCCTGGATGAAGCACAGATGCTGCCTGTTGAGTATTTGAAGCCGTGTATAGCTGCGTTAACTGAACTAGTAATCAATTATGGGTCGACAGTTGTTTTGTGTTCAGCGACCCAACCAGCGCTGGAGGGGCTGCTTCCTGAGGAGATGACTCCTCGGGAAATCACCAGGGATCCAAAAACCCTTTATACGGCTTTGAGGCGCGTAGCAGTTGAGTATAAAGGGGAACTTGACAATCGAGAAGTAGCAGATCTGATTCTGCAGCAGGAGCAAGTTCTGTGTATAGTAAACACCCGCGGTCATGCAAGAAGTATTTTCGAGTTAATAGGAAGCGGCGAGGGCCATTATCACTTAAGCGCAGCGATGTGTCCTGAACACCGCACCCAGAAACTGCAGGAGATCAGGGCGAGGCTTAAAAAAGGACTGCCTTGCCGCGTTACTTCAACACAATTGATAGAAGCAGGAGTGGACATCGACTTCCCGATAGTGATCAGAGCCATAGCAGGCATTGATTCGGTAGCACAGGCAGCAGGAAGATGCAACCGGGAGGGAAGACTTGCCCTTGGCAAAGTACTTGTTTTCACTCCAAAAGAAGGCGAGGGATTAAATCACGTCTGGTTCAAGCGGACAGCAGCTATAGCAGCGCCGCTCCTAGCCAATGAGGACGATCCTCTTTCTTTGGATGCAGTCAGGAAATATTTTAATGAATTATATTTTTATGAAGGGGAGCGCCTTGATGAACAGCAAATACTGGAGAAAATCGAAAAAGGCTCCAGAAGCCTAAACTTCCCCCTCCGGGAGGTGGCTAGCCTTTTCAAGATCATAGATGAAGATACATACAGTGTTGTAATCCCTTATGACGAGATCTGCATGAGTTATCTCAGCAGGGCTGATTTTATCTCGCCACGTCAGCTGGCGCGCAGCTTGCAGCGATATATTGTTTCCGTCCGCCCGTGGGAATACAAGAAGCTTGACGATGCAGCAGCCATAGAGAAAATTGGAAAGTTTATCGTCCTGCGAGATATGCGCTTGTATGATTCAAATTATGGTCTTGTACCACCAGATGAATCTGAAGGAGGTGGCATGTGCTGGATTATTTAAATCTAAAAAGAAAGGAGGGAGAATATGGGTTATGGTGTTAAATTATTGGTCTGGGGAGACTACGCCTGCTTTACACGCCCAGAAATGAAAGCAGAACGGGTCAGCTATGATGTGATTACCCCTTCTGCTGCGCAGGGTATTTTGGAAGCAATACACTGGAAACCTGCAATCAGGTGGGTGGTTGATCGGATCACAGTATTAAACGAAATCCGCTTTGAAAACATCCGCCGTAATGAAGTTGCAGGGAAAATCCCAGCCCGCAATATCACAACAGCCATGCGGGGCGGCAGCATTGACCTGCATCAATATGCAGCAGAAGAGAGGCAGCAGCGTGCATCTTTAATTTTGCGTGATGTAGCCTACGTTATTGAAGCTCATTTCGAGATGACTGAACAAGCAGGCCCAACCGATACTGAAGAAAAACATTACAATATCGCTCTGCGAAAGATGCGTCAGGGAAAATGCTTCCACAGACCATATTTTGGATGCAGAGAATTCCCTGTGAATTTCCGGCTGCTGGAGGCAGGAGAGGAACCGATCTCTTGTCATAAGGGGGAAAGGGATCTGGGCTGGATGCTTTGGGGAATCGATTATCAAAATGATATGACCCCGCTTTTTTTCCGCCCGACCATGAAAGATGGAGTGATCGAGGTGCCAGATCTTTTGAAAGGGGGTGAAGGTGTTTGATTCTGAATGCTCTTTATGATCTCTATCAGCGGCTTGTTAACGATCCCAGTGTAGAAGTAGCTGCGCCCTACCACAGCATGGGAAAGGTTTCTGCCGCAATCGAGATATCGCCAAGCGGCGAGATATTAAAGGCCCTGCCGTTAGGTACACAGAAGGGTAAAAGAAGGATCCCATTAGAGATGCAGGTACCAGAACGGGTTAAGAGGGCAAGCGGCAATGCTTCGAATTTTCTCTGCGATAAAAGCGACTATATTTTGGGAATAGAAGGAGAAGGAGTTACTAAGAGAGCCCTTCAGCGTTTTGAAGTAGCAAAAGAACTTCATGAGGAGATATTATCAGGCGTAGAGGATGAGGGTGCAGAAGCTGTCCTGGCGTTTTTCCGCAGCTGGAAGCCTGAGACTTATCAGGCGAGCGATGTGCTGCAGAATATAAGCGAAGTCTTAGCTGATGGGGGAAATATTGTTTTCCGGCTGCAGAATGACAGCTGTTATGTGCACGAAAGGGATGCAGTCAGAAGAGCTTGGGAAAATTATAAGTCTGCTGCTGATCCAGACGCAGTAATGAATCAGTGCTTGATTACAGGAGAGGTAGCGCCTGTTGCCCGACTGCACCAGAACATCATGGGGATTGCTGGTGCAAAGACTACAGGTGCATCCCTGGTATCGTTCAATTTCGATGCTACAGAGTCTTATGGAAAGAAACAAGGAGCCAACTCGCCAGTAAGTGAAAGCGCAGCTTTTGCTTATGGGACAGCTCTCAATTGGCTGACGTCAAATGATCGCCACCGGCTGCTGATGGGAGATACTACAGTAGTCTTTTGGGCAGAAAAAGCAGGGCCAGAGGAAGACCTCATGCTGGAACTGTTTGCTGATGCTGTGGCTGCTTATTCTCAAAAAGAGGAAAAAGACACAAGTCATGAAGAGGAGAGCGCAGTACAGGTGAAAGGTGTTTTGAAGAGGATAATGAGAGGCCAGCATGTAGAAACCCAGATGGCGCATTTCGATGAAGGAGTTAAATTTTATATCCTCGGTCTTGCACCCAATTCAGCAAGGGTGGCAATACGGTTTTGGCATGTTGATACCTTTGGCAAAATGCTGGAGCGGGTGCGACAGCATTTTGATGATATGTCTATTGTCTGCCGTCCTGACGAACGTCCAGTTTCTGTTGGCCGCTTGTTATTCGAAACTACTCCTGCTGTCAGCAGAAAGAGAGAAAACATACCTCCAATTCTCAGCGGTTCGTTAATGAGAGCTATTCTAGATGGGTCTATGTATCCGCAATCTCTGTACACCACGATCATAGGGCGTATCAGGTCCGATGCCAACGATCCGGACAAGCCTAATTACGAACAAAAGATAACCTATCCGCGCGCAGCTTATATTAAAGCCCATTTAATCAGAAAGGCGAGATTATTGGGAAATAAAAAAATGGAGGAGGCGTTGAAGCCAGTGCTAAATCCTGAGAACAAAAACAAAGGCTATCTGTTGGGCCGGCTTTTCGCTCTGCTTGAGAAAGTCCAGCAGGATGCTAACCCAGGCATCAAAGCCACGATAAAAGATCGCTATTACGCTTCTGCATCAGCCACACCCAGAGCAGTCTTCCCAGTGCTTTTGCGCTTAGCACAGCACCACATTACAAAGGCAGAGTTCGGTGGATATATCGACAGGTTGATTGGCGAGGTTTTGGCAGATCTTGATTCTTTCCCTACATATCTCAATTTAGACGAACAAGGTCTTTTTGCTTTAGGTTACTACCAGCAAAAAAATGCCCTATACAATCGGGCTGGAGAAACTTCTGCATAGAAAGGTGGAGAATGAAATGATGAATGCAATCGACAAGCGCTATGAGTTTGTTCTTTTCTTTGATGTGGAGAATGGAAATCCTAATGGCGACCCGGATGCTGGCAATATGCCTCGGCTTGATGCCGAAACGAATTGCGGCATTGTCACAGACGTTTGTCTCAAACGTAAGGTCCGGAATTATGTAGAGCTCGTTAAAGAAGGACAGCAGGGATATGACATTTATGTACGGGAAGCCAAAGTGCTGAACGAGCAGAACAAGCTTGCCTATGACTATTTAGGCATCGATCCTAAGGACAAAAAAGCTGCCAGGGAGAACGCAGACAAACTTAAGGAGTTTATGTGTAAGAACTTTTATGACATTCGAACCTTTGGCGCAGTGATGACCACAGAGGTTAACTGCGGACAAGTGAGAGGGCCTGTTCAATTTAATTTTGCCCGCAGCATTGATCCGATTGTGCCGCAAGAGATCAGCATCACCAGGATGGCAGTAACCAACGAACGGGATATAGATAAAGAAAGGACCATGGGCAGAAAGCATATAGTACCTTATGGCCTCTATCGAGCAGAAGGATATATTTCAGCGCCCCTCGCGCAGCAGACAGGTTTTTCCGAGGACGATCTAGAGCTGCTATTTGAGGCTTTAGAAAATATGTTCGAGCACGACCGTTCTGCTGCCAGAGGGAAAATGGCAACCCGCAAGTTATTTATTTTCGAACACTCAACAGCAATCGGAAATGCTCATGCTCATGAATTATTTGATTCTATAACGGTGCGCAGGGCTAATCCAGATAAACCTGCCCGCAGCATTAATGACTATATCATCGAGGTTGACCAAGACGCTATACCTGAGAATGTTACCTTGATCGAAAGATTGTGATACCATGTATGCTGAAGAAGATTGTCTGCCGCTGTCAGGGATACAGCATATTGCTTTCTGTCCACGGCAATATTCTCTCATACATGTTGAGCAGCAATGGGAGGAGAACATCTATACTTTTGAGGGCAGAGTGATGCACGACCGTGTAGATGATCCCTTTTTCTTTGAATCGCGGGGTGTACTGTTAATTACTCGCTCTGTCCCTCTTATCTCATATAAGCTTGGATTATATGGGGTTGCTGATGTGGTGGAATTTCATCAATGCCAATCAAATGGAATTACTCTTCAAGGCAGAAGCGGCAGATGGCTTCCTTATCCTGTAGAGTACAAAAGAGGAAAACCAAAGAGGGATGATAGAGATCAAGTGCAGCTCTGCGCTCAGGCAATGTGCCTTGAAGAGATGTTAGGAGTGGCTGTTCCTGAAGGCGCACTATTTTATGGAAAAACAAAGCGGCGCCAAGTGGTTGAATTAGATCAGCAGCTCCGCAGGCGGGTAGTAGAGCTATCCAAAATGATGCATGAACTATTCGAGCAAGGGATTACACCCAAGCCTGTGAAGACAAAAGCATGTGATAGTTGTTCTTTGGTAGATATTTGCTTGCCTAAAACAGCTGACAGAAAAAGTGTTAAAAGCTATCTTGATAATACAGCTTTCCAAATGGGAGGCGAATAAGTGAGAAAGCTACTTAATACTTTGTATGTTACTTTGCCTACGGCTTATCTTGCCCGTGATGGGGAAAATGTTCTCGTTATAGAGGATGAGGAGGTAAGGTTTCGTGTTCCTATACACAACTTAGAGGCAATTGTTTGTTTTAATTACAAGGGAGCCAGTCCAGCGCTGATGGCTTTATGCTGTGAAAGAAACGTAGCATTATGCTTTCTAAGTGAGAGTGGTAGATTTTTAGCTCGAGTTACAGGGAAAACCTCTGGAAATGTGCTGTTGAGGCGAAAACAGTATCGAATAGCAGATGGTGAATCTCAGTCGGCAGACTTTGCAAGAGCATTTGTTGCTGGTAAAATATTAAATTGTCGTAGCGTGTTAATGCGTTTTTTACGAGATCACAAAGAAAAAGAAGGTACAGAACAAATATCGATAGTCATTTCACGTCTGCTTGACTATTACCAAGCCTTGAATAATTTCGACACAGTAAATGCAATTAGAGGTTTGGAAGGAGATGGCGCAAGGGAATATTACAGCGTTTTTGATTACTTAATCGTGGAACAAAAGGATCAATTCAAATTTCGAGGCAGAAATCGTCGTCCACCCTTGGATCCTACTAATGCGGTTTTATCTTATCTTTATACCCTCCTGGCTGTTGACTGCGCAGCAGCTTTGGAAACAGTTGGGCTTGATCCGCAAGTTGGTTTTCTCCATAAAGAAAGACCAGGTCGTCAAAGCTTGGCCTTGGATTTGATGGAAGAGCTCCGGCCATATCTTGTGGATCGGCTCGCTTTAACTTTAATAAACACAAAACAAATCACAGCTGATGGTTTCCTTACAAAAGAATCAGGTGCCGTTGTGATGGAACCAGAAACCAAAAAGGTTATCATAGCAGCATGGCAGACAAAAAAGCAAGAAGAGATCACCCACCCGTTTTTGAATGAGAAGATAAAAATCGGGCTTATTCCTTATGCTCAAGCATTGCTTCTAGCGCGTTGTTTACGAGGGGATCTCGATGCTTATCCGCCATTTCTTATGAGGTGATTGCCATGATGATGCTGATAACTTATGATGTTAATACCATGGATAAGGAGGGTAGGAAAAGATTACGTTTAGTGGCCAAACATTGCCAAAATTACGGTCAAAGGGTACAAAATTCTGTTTTCGAGTGTTTAGTAGACCCAACGCAATTTGCTCAACTGAGATTGACGCTGGAGTCTATAATTGATCCAGAAAAAGATAGTTTGCGGTATTATAATTTAGGAAAGCATTGGAAAAATAGAGTCGAACATGTTGGAGCTAAGCAGACTTACGATCCTGAGGGATTAATGCTGCTTTAACTGCCGCGAACCCCGAGTAAACATGATTACTCCATGGGGTTCGCGAACCCCTCAATATCAACAAGAAAGAGCGGAAAATGCTAAAAACTGATATAAGCGACAGTTATAAATTTCTCAGATTCGCGGAATGCATGCTTAAAACGCTTGTATATTAAGGCATTTTCTGGTAATGG
>LSQX01170774.1_pt1 | contig 10475 bp, 9 predicted proteins | sample 654561 | NCBI WGS metagenome assembly LSQX01 (sample SAMN04489861, study PRJNA283612) | anaerobic digester metagenome | isolation source: 4 biogas reactors fed with cattle manure at either 37C or 55C with and... | place: Denmark: Kongens Lyngby | collected 2014
ACCTTTTTAGACTGGACTCAATAATAAAATCAGAATATGAAGACACCACACATACTGCTGTTGCTGGCACTGATGAGCCTGATGGCCTGCCAGCCCGAACTCAACGATTTTACCACCAGCTCCGGCCAGGCCGACTTTACCACCTATGTGGCCATAGGCAACTCACTCACCGCCGGCTATGCCGATGGCGAGCTATACCGTAGCGGTCAGGAAAACTCCTATCCGGCCATCCTTGCCACCCAGATGAAAGCTGCCGGCTGCAGCGAGTTTCGTCAGCCGCTGATGTACGACGAATATGGTTTTGGCCGCCGGCTCCTGCTCAACGCATCCATCCCCGGCCCGGTACCTGCCGGCTTTGCTCCCGACCAGCGCAACTTTGAATCGATAGCTGCCGCAGGGCCTTTCCATAATATGGGTGTGCCCGGCGCAAAAAGTTTCCATTTGCTAATCCCCGGTTATGCTGCACTCAATCCCTACTTCGGGCGATTTGCTACCAACGCCTCCACCACGGTGCTCACCGACGCAGCAGCCATCAACCCCACATTTTTCTCCTGCTGGATTGGCAACAACGACGTGCTGGCGTATGCACTCACCGGCGCCTCCGCCGACAGCATCACCGACATCAACACCTTTAGCTATGCCATGAACACCATTCTGCAAACCCTCACCGCCAACGGTGCCGAAGGCGCAATAGCCAACATCCCCGACATTACCAACATTCCATATTTCACCTTTATGAATACGCGTCTACCCTACTATGGTCTGGTGCTCGACGCTGCCACTGCCGCTGCACTTAATGGCGCTTATGCTGCCTTCGAGCAGTATCTTGCTGACCACGGCGTCACCTGGTCGTATGGTTTCAACTTTGCCGAAGGCCCCAACGCATTTGTGGTTACTGACGAAACGCTACCACTGCCCGCACCTTTCAACGTGCGCCAGATGAAAGCCGGTGAGCTTTTCATGCTTACCCTACCTACCGACAGCATCCTCAATCACGGCATGGGCGCCGTTAACCAGGCCGGTCCTTCACCGATGCCCTATGGTATTCCCGACAAGTTTTTCCTTTCCGAAGGTGAAATTAGTGAAATCAAAACGGCTACCCAGCAGTTCAACGAAGTTATTGCCTCACTGGCCGACACCTACGGGCTGGCCCTGGCAGATATGAACGGCAAATTCAACCAGATGACTTCCACAGGCATCACCGTGGATGGCATCATTTTTACCGACGAGTTCATCACCGGCAACACATTCTCACTCGATGGCGTTCACCTCACAGCGCAGGGATATGCCCTGGTAGCCAACATTTTCATCGAAGCCATCAACGCAAAATACAGCGCCGACCTCAAGCCAGTCAGCCCGCGACTTTATCCCGGCATTTATTATTACCAATAGAACATTAGCTGCCTTTTGAGCAGTGCAATATTAAAAGTCAAGCCTCTGAAGCAGCATGTTTCAGGGGCTTCTTTTTTATGCTACTATAATACCGCTCCTATGGAGCTTTGCTAAAATGAAAAACCTTCGACTGCTTTGCTACCATAATGCCGCTCCTACGGAGCTTTGATAAAATGGGGTGGAAGCCTCGTAGAGGCGACATTATGGAGCCAATTATTCCAAAAGCCTCGTAGAGGCGACATTATGGTAGAACCGATGCGCCAATTTTCCCAGAAGCCTCGTAGAGGCGACATTATGGTAGAACCGATGCGCCAATTTTCCCAGAAGCCTCGTAGAGGCGACATTATGGTAAGCGACTTCCAAAAAATTCTAAAAATTGGTTACAGCCCATTCAGATTATATATTAGCAAACCAAAGTTATTCTACTTTTGAGCCCGCTTGCCCGATTGTTTCTCCGGGCAAGAATCCCCCAGTGTCCATGACCCGTATTTTAAAAAAAAACGAAAATGACAGAATACAACGGAGTGATAATGCAATACTTCCACTGGTACACATCAAATGAAGGTGTGTTGTGGAAACATCTTAAAGAAAACGCTCAAAGGCTTGCCAAAGCAGGAATCACAGCTGTGTGGCTACCACCAGCCTGTAAAAGCACAGCGGGCATCAATGATCCCGGTTATGGTTTATACGACCTTTTCGATCTGGGAGAATTTGATCAGAAAGGCACCGTACGCAGCAAATACGGAACGCGCGACGAATACATCGCGGCAATTCAGGCAGCACACAAAGCCAATATCCTGGTGTATGCCGATGTGGTTTTTAATCATAAAATGGGTGCCGACCATCCCGAAGAGTTTATGGCAACGCCTATCAATAAGATGAACCGCAAGGAAGCCACTGGTGAGATGCAGAAGGTAAAGTGCTGGACTAACTTTACCTTTCCCGCGCGGCAAGGCAAGTACTCGGAAATGCAATGGCATTGGTGGCATTTTAACGCTGCCGACTACAACCTGCACGACGAAAACAGCAATGCCATCTATCTGTTTGAAGGCAAAACCTTCGACGAAAACGTGGATCAGGAATTTGGAAATTTCGACTACCTCATGGGCTGCGATATCGATACCAGCCATGAGGAAGTGCGCGCAGAATTGCTGCACTGGGGAAAATGGTTTCTGAAGGCTACCGCCATCGACGGGTTTCGCTTCGACGCTGTGAAACATGTCAACTCACGCTTTTTCATGGAATGGCTCAAGGAGATGCAAAAAATTACCAGGCGGAAGTTGTTTGCTGTAGGCGAATATTGGTCGCACAACTCCGAGACGCTCCTACGTTTTATCGAAGTCACCGAAAGCAATATTATGCTTTTCGATTCGGTACTCCATTACAACTTTGCCCGGGCCAGCAAACAGGGAAAAGATTATGATTTGCAAAAAATCTTTGATGGCACACTGGTAAAAATTATGCCGCAACAAGCCGTAACTATGGTGAGTAGCCACGACACGCAACCGTTACAGGCGCTCGAGTCGGTGGTAGAAGCATGGTTCAAGCCGCTCGCTTACGCTATGATACTGCTGCGCCGCGATGGCTATCCCTGCATTTTTGTCGCCGACTACTATGGTGCCGAATACAGCGACACCGGAACGGATGGCAACACCCATCATATTGTGATGCCAAGCCACCAATGGATGATCAATCAGTTTCTAAGTGTGCGGCGGACCCAAGCCTACGGCGATCAATACGATTATCTGGATCATCCTAACTGCATCGGATGGACACGAACCGGCGACGAAAAACATCAAGGCGGCCTGGCCGTAGTTATGAGCAATGGCGATAACGGGACAAAACATATGCAGGCTAACGCCGATACCAACTATTACGATCTGACCCGGCATATCCGCGAAACAATTACCACCAACAACGAAGGTTGGGCCGATTTCAAATGCCTGGCAGGAAAAGTCTCGGTGTGGGTGCCGAAGAAAAAAGGTCGTAAGCAGTAGGCTGAAAATTACCAACCTTTATGCAATTAAAACAGGTAAAGCCTGTAATAATAGAATCACGCTATCTTCGCCGGATGAAAAATCATCAACTTATATTCGCTACCAACAACCAACACAAACTCGATGAGGTAACCCACCTGCGGGGGTTGAATTTTACCATTATCGGGCTTGGCCAACTTGGCTTCCACGGTGAAGTTCCCGAAGAGCACGAAACCCTTGAAGAAAACGCGCTGCAAAAGGCTCGCTTCATCAATGAGCGCTACAAGATGGATTGCTTTGCCGACGATACCGGCCTGGAAATTGACGCGCTCAATGGGCGCCCCGGCGTCTATTCGGCACGCTATGCCGGCCCGCAGTGCAACCCGGAAGACAACATGAACAAAGTTTTGACTGAAATGCAAAGCCAGACAAATCGCGCCGCCCGCTTCCGCACTGTGATTGCTTTGATTATGGATGGCCAAAACTATCTTTTTGAAGGAGTCATGGAAGGTGTCATTATCACCGAAAAACGCGGCCAGCACGGTTTTGGCTACGACCCCATCTTTCAGCCGAAAGGCTACAATTTAACTTTTGCCGAGATGGATCAGCACACCAAAAACAGCATCAGCCACCGCGCCAAGGCGACTGCCCGACTGATTGAATTTCTGAAAAAGAAAGGATAGGATCTGGGTCTTCTTAGTCCAAGTTCCAAAAATCAATAAATCAACCGTCAGTAGCCGGTGTAAACAGTTCCAAATAAATCTCAATATGGAAATCTCAATAACCAAACTGCTCCGAGGTTTGAGTTTTGGATTTTGGGATTTATTTGTCATTTCGGATTTGGAACTTGGGATTTATTAAAAAACAATACCCTGCCATCTGCTATGAAACCTTTTTACCAATCCAATGTTTTTAATAAAAACCAACAAAGAATACATAATGAGAAAGCTGATAATTGCAATACTTTTTGTAGCGACCACGCTGATTTCCGGGAGTTTCATGACCTCCTGCTCCAAAGTTCCCATTACTGGGCGGCAACAGTTGGCATTGCTCCCCGAGTCGCAGATGATGTCGATGGGCGTGGCGAACTACAACGAATTCCTTAAAGAAAACCCCCTCAGCAACGATGCCTCCAAAGTGGCGATGGTAAAAAACGTAGGGCAAAAGATTGCTGCAGCCGTAGAGCGTTACATGCGCGAAAATGGCCTGAGCGACCGTATTGACGGCTATAAGTGGGAATTTAACCTGGTGAAAGAAGACAATGTACCCAACGCCTGGGCGATGCCTGGCGGCAAGGTGGTGATTTATACCGGAATTTTGCCTTACACCAAAACCGAAACCGGACTGGCCGTGGTGATGGGACACGAGATTGCGCACGCCGTAGCCCGTCATGGCAACGAACGTATGAGCCAGGCGCTGCTGATCGAAACCGGCGGCACCGCCCTAAATCTGGCGCTGAACCAAAAACCCGAACAAACCCGCAACCTTTTTATGATGGCCTACGGCCTTGGCACTCAGGTGGGCATTAGCCTGCCCTACAGCCGTACCCACGAAACCGAAGCCGACAGATTGGGTCTGATTTTTATGGCCATGGCTGGCTACGACCCGCACGAAGCTGTCGCGTTCTGGCAGCGCATGTCGCAGGCTGGCGGCCAAAAGCCTCCCGAATTTCTCAGCACGCATCCCGCCGACGAAACGCGCGTTAAAAACCTCAGAGAATACATGCCCAAGGCTATGAAATATTACAAGCAATAGAGGCTTTCTTAGCATTCCACCCTGAACCATCTCTTGATCAACCTTAGGCCGACAACCATTTTTTGTCGGAATATCTTACTTTTGTTGGATGAAAACACAACCACCCTTCGATAATAACCGCTGGACGCTAAGCGGAAAAACAGCATTGATTACAGGTAGTACCAAAGGCATTGGCAAAGCTATCGCCGAAGAATTCCTGCAGCTCGGCGCCTCCGTATTTCTCTGCGGACGCAACCCGAAAACCCTCGAAGCTACTTTAGCCGCTTTCGCTAAATATGAAAACCAGGTGGATGGCGCCGCATTGGACTTGTCGCTTCCTGCCGAGCGCGAAGAACTCACAGCGCTGGTGAGCAGCAAGTGGGGCAAGCTCGACATCCTTGTGAATAATGTCGGCACCAACATCCGCAAAAAAACCTTAGCCTACACCGAAGAGGAGATAGAATATCTTTTACAAACAAATCTGAAATCGGCGTTGGATTTATCGCGTAAGTTCCACCTGCCGCTCTGCAATTCAGGGGCGGGTGCCATCGTAAACGTGGCTTCCGTTGCCGGGATAACTGCGCTTAAAACCGGTGCCATTTATGCCATGGCCAAAGCCGCCATGATACAGATGACCAAAAATCTGGCGGTGGAATGGGCCAAAGATCACATTCGTGTAAACGCCGTTGCTCCCTGGTACATCGAAACACCACTGGCGCGCCAGGTGCTTAGCGACTTCGACTATCTAAAGTCGGTGCTCGACCGCACACCAATGCGCCGCGTAGGCACGCCCGCCGAAGTAGCCAACGCAGTAGCTTTCCTGGCCATGCCCGAAGCAGCTTACATCACCGGGCAATGCCTGGCAGTAGATGGCGGATTTACCATTTATGGGTTTTAATGAAAGATACGGCTACAACCTCAACAATCAAATGCATACACTGTGGCGACGATTGCGGCAGATATCCCGTGGTGTGGGACGAGAAAAATTTCTGCTGTCAGGGATGCCTTACCGTTTATCAACTCTTAAATCAAAACAAACTCAACCAATATTACACTATTGTAGACACACCCGGCATCCGCACGGAGAGCCACGACTATGGTAATAAATATGCTTTTTTGGATAATGATGAGATCAAAACGCAAATCCTCGACTTTTCGCAGGGTGAGATTTCAAAGGTAACGCTGTTCATCCCTTCTATCCATTGCAGCTCCTGCATCTGGCTGCTCGAGAACCTGCACATCATGGATGCCGGTATCAAAAACTCGTTGGTGCATTTTACCAAAAAAGAGGTCAGCATCACTTTTAATCACGACCAGATTTCGCTGCGGCGACTGGTGGAGCTGTTGGCTTCGGTACATTATATCCCGCAAATCAATCTTCAGAAAACCCAGGCGGAAAGCAAACGGGCTTCCAATACGCGTCTGATTGCAAAGATTGGCGTGGCCGGATTTGCTTTTGGCAACATCATGCTTTTAAGCATGCCCGAATACCTTTCGTTTCGTGATGATCTCGACAGCAATTTTCAGAACTTTTTCGGCTGGGTAAGCGTACTGCTGTCGCTGCCGGTATTGCTATTTAGCAGCAGCGAATACCTTTTATCAGCATGGAAAAACCTACGCCACGGCATGGTCAACATCGACCTGCCGATAAGCATCGGCATCGTGGCGCTGGCCGGCCAGAGTTATTTTGAGATTTTTTCGGGCACTGGCACCGGCTACCTCGACTCACTTGCGGGGTTTATCTTTTTTTTATTAATAGGAAAATGGTACCAAAACCAAACGTATCAAAGCCTGGCCTTCGACCGCGATTATACCTCTTATTTTCCTGTGGCCGTAACGGTGCTGGAGCATGGCGCCGAAAAAAGTGTGCCGCTGCACAGCATAAAAACCGGCGACCGGCTGCTCATCCGCAACCATGAGCTAATCCCCGCCGACGGAAAAATAGTAAAAGGTCAGGGCAACATCGACTATTCGTTTGTAACGGGCGAATCGCTGCCGGTGGCCCGAAACGAAGGCGACGATCTGTTTGCCGGCGGCCGTCAGATAGGCAGTGCACTGGAAATGGAGGTGCACAAAGAGGTTTCGCAAAGCCAGCTTACGCAATTGTGGAACGAAAACACATCCACCGAAAAATCCACTTCGCGCATCCGTTCGCTCATCGACCGCCTAAGCCGTAACTTTACGGTATCGGTGTTAATTATTGCTTTGCTTACCGCAATATATTGGTACATCGTCGATCCCTCCATAGCGCTGATGGCTTTCACCTCGGTGCTCATCGTGGCTTGTCCCTGCGCCATTGCGTTGTCGATGCCTTTCTCGTTTGGAGCGGCCATGCGCTTTTTTGGTTTTAATGGTTTTTATCTCAAAAACACAGATGTGGTCGAACGCCTTAGCCATGTTGATACGGTGGTATTTGACAAAACCGGCACCATCACTTCCAACGATCGCCACGAAGTAACCGTGCTGATGGATAACCTTTCGGAGGCCGAACGCATCGCAGTACGTTCGCTGGCGCGGCAGTCGGCGCATCCGCTAAGCAAAGCGTTGTTTGAATGGCTGCAAAGCGAATCCAACGCAAATGTGATGGATTATATGGAGATACCTTCGTCGGGAATAAAGGGTGTGGTTGATGGGATGGCCATCCGGCTGGGGTCGGCAGCATTTGTTTTGCAACAGCACGAAGAAGAGGAAGTCTTTGCTTCGCAGATTTATATTTCCATCAATGGAGAATTCAAAGCGCGCTATGCCATAAGAAACAGCTACCGCAAAGGGATGGAGCAAATTGTAATGGCGCTGGGGCGCGATAAAGAACTGCACCTGATCTCCGGCGACAACGATGCGGAGCGCCCCCACCTGACAAAGATTTTCGGGAACGAAAACCGGCTTCACTTTAACATGTCGCCGCAGCAAAAGCTCGAATATGTAGCGCGGCTCAAAGCCGCCGGGCGCCATGTGCTGATGATCGGCGACGGCCTGAACGACGCCGGCGCACTCAACACCAGCCACGTGGGCATCTCCATCGCCGACGACATCTACCAGTTTTCACCCGCCTGCGACGCCATCCTCGAAGCAGTACGATTCGACCAGCTCGAACAGTTTATCCGTTTCACGCACACTTCGCTCAACATTGTAAAAGTAAGCTACGGCATCAGCATCCTTTACAACCTCGTTGGGCTGGCTTTCGCCGTGCAGGGATTGCTCTCGCCCATCATCGCGGCCATCCTTATGCCGCTCAGCTCCGTCACAGTAGTAAGTTTCGTCACCTTCACCACACGGTGGGCGGCGAAAATGAGGTTTAAGGATTAAGCAAGTTTCTTCATCAGGTAATAAACTTAAAGTCATTAACGACTTTAAGGTTGTTACCAGCAGCTACTTCCACAAAAAACCAAACAGAAACGCTGATTACAAAAAAGGCTAACTTTGCGTAAAGTGAAAATAAAAAATGCTAATCAAATAAAAGTAAGTCATGAGCAAAAACCCAAGTGATGGCGAATCGTTGTTGCCGGTTGGTGGTAATTACCGCAAATTGTTTACCTATCAAAAGGCGGAGGCCATTTTTGACATCACCTTTTATTTTTGTGAAAAATACCTCCGCCGCGGCGACCGCACCATCTACCAGATGGTTCAGGCAGCCCGCTCGGGCAAGCAAAATATTGCCGAAGGCTCTGCGGCTTCGGCCACCTCCAAGGAGATGGAGATAAAGCTGGTGAATGTGGCTAAAGCCAGTTCGCAGGAGTTGCTGCTGGATTATGAAGACTACTTGCGTACACGCAACCACCGGCAATGGGAGGATGGCTCGGTAGAATTGCAAAAGATGCGTGAACTTGGCCGCAAACACAACGATACCGCTTTTTATATGCCCCTGGTCAAAGTGCGTCCGCCTGAAACTATTGCCAACATGGCCATTTGCCTGATCAAGCAAAACGACTATTTGCTACATAAACAACTAAAAGCTCTGGGCGACGATTTCCTGAAACACGGCGGCATGCGCGAACGTATGACCCGCATGCGTATCGAATGGCGGCAGAAGTGATGCAGTGTACTGGTATTTTTAGTTTTGTGGGTTTTGTGGGGGCAGGGTACTTTAGTCAGCTACAGAAGGTACCGCAGGATGCCGTCCTCCGCCGACACAAAAAACCAAACTGAAACGCTGATTACAAAAAACTAACTTTCAGTAAAATAACAAATTCAAAAAAAACAAAATGGAACAACGAAATCCATTGTCGCTAAAAGAGTATAAAGTTATTGCCAACGACGAGATAGCGCCTGGGGTATTTGTTTTGCGCTACCGGCGCAATTTTACATTTATTCCGGGGCAGGTGGTGGCTGTGGCGCTCCATCCGGCACATCAGCCGCGCCTTTACAGCATCGCCAGCGGCATGCAGGATGACGACGTCTGGCTGCTTTACAACATCCGCCCGCAAGGCGAGCTTACGCCACCGCTTTCGGAAGCAAAAGCCGGCGACAGCATCTTTGCCTCAGCGCCCACGGGCAGTTTTTATGGCAAAGCAGCGCCGGCAGTGTGGATTGCCACCGGCACCGGCATCGCTCCTTTTGTCTCGATGTGGCGCTCGGGCATCCGCCGCAACAAGCTCCTGATACACGGCGGAAGGTTTCTGCACTCTTTCTATTTTGAGGAACAATTTAAAGAAATCCTGGGCGAAAATTATATTCGCTGCTGCTCCAACGATAGCGGCGACGGCGTTTTCCACGGGCGCCTAACCACTTGGCTCCAGAAGCAACAGCACCTCCCCACCGACAGGAAATATTACCTTTGCGGCAGCGCCGAAATGGTGGTGGAGACGCGCGACATCCTTATCGAAAAACAAATCTCGTACGATAACATCGTGGCGGAAATTTATTTTTAAAAATTAAAAAACCAATAATAACATGGCCAAAGAAGCCCTTTTTGGAAAAACCCTCAGCGAGCTGCAAAAGATAGTGGCCGACTTCGGACTGCCAGCCTATACGGCAAGGCAAATCACCGGATGGCTTTACCAAAAAGATATTACCACCATTGACGAGATGAGTAACCTGTCGAAGAATGCGCGCCTACTGCTCAACGAACATTACGCGTTTGGCCTGACGCCATTTACGAAAGTGCAGACTTCGACCGACGGCACCCGCAAATACCTTTTTGCTGCCGGCGACATGAAGTTTATCGAGACGGCATACATCCCGGAAGTGGAGCGTGCTACCCTGTGTGTGTCGTCGCAGGTGGGCTGCAAGATGGGCTGCCTCTTTTGTATGACCGGCAAGCAGGGTTTTCAGACCAACCTCACCGCCGGACAGATCATTAACCAGGTGCGCAGCATTCCGGAAACGGATAAGCTTACCAACCTGGTTTATATGGGCATAGGAGAGCCTTTGGAT
>LSQX01357627.1_pt1 | contig 10475 bp, 9 predicted proteins | sample 654561 | NCBI WGS metagenome assembly LSQX01 (sample SAMN04489861, study PRJNA283612) | anaerobic digester metagenome | isolation source: 4 biogas reactors fed with cattle manure at either 37C or 55C with and... | place: Denmark: Kongens Lyngby | collected 2014
GCTTACATTCTATTAAATTGTGATGAAGGGGAATATTCCGAAAAAGTAACAAACGAGCAGATGAGCAAAGTGCTCAAAGTTGGGATGCGCACCATTGACAGGGTAAAGAAGCGATTTATTGAAGAAGGACTTGAAGCATGCCTGGAGAGGAAACCCACCCGCAGGGTTTATGAAAAGAAAATAGATGGAGATGTTGAAGCAAAGATTGTTACCCTTTGTTGCGGCGAACCACCTAAAGGTTTTAACCGATGGTCGTTAAGATTACTGGCAGACAAAATGGTGGAATTAAATTATGTTGAAAGTATTTCTTATGTTGCAGTAAGGAATGTGCTAAAAAAAACGAACTTAAGCCTTGGAAAGTAAAGGGATGGGTAATACCACCGGAGAAAAGCAGTAATTTTGTTGCACACATGGAACATGTCCTGGATGTTTATAAAAGGCCTTACGATAAAGATTTTCCCGTAGTTTGCATGAATGAATCGCCAAAACAATTGATTGAAGAGGCCAGGGAATCACTTCCAATTAAACCGGGACAGGAAGCCAGGGTGGATTACGAATATATCAGGCATGGAGTTGTGAATATATTTATGGCAAATGAACCATTAATGGGGAAAAGGATGGTAGAGATAACAGAATTTAAAACAAAGAAAGATTGGGCCGTATTCATCAAAAAAATTGCGGATGATCAGTATCCTGATGCTAAACGGATAACTTTAGTTATGGATAATTTTAAAACACATGATCCATCGGCATTTTATGAAACATTTGAACCGGAAGAGGCAAAGCGTTTATGGGACAGGTTCGAATTTGTATTTACACCCAAACATGGAAGCTGGCTGAATATGGCAGAGATAGAGCTGCATGTTTTAAATGGACAATGTTTAAACAGACACATTTCAACCGTGGAGCAAGTGAAAGAAGAAGTTAACGCGTGGGAAAATCACAGGAACAACAAAAATTGCAGAATAAACTGGCAGTTTACAAATAAAGATGCGAGAATAAAACTAAGAAGACTTTATCCGTCAATTTATGTTTAACACAACACTAGTCCATTTAAATCTAAGAATTGAACGATTTTAAGAATATTTTTAAACCTTTTTTAAAAACTTTTTGGTCCTTTACTTACTTGCTTCAATCTATTAGTTATCAACAATTTATAATGGATTATTAACAGTATTAAGTTCAATTTTCGTTAAAAAGTCAATTTTCTGGCCCTTTTTCTGGCCCTTTTCTGGCCCTTTTGATTTCCAATTCTCCATTATCCTGTAAATGTTTCATTCCAATATCCAAAGCTTTTGAAATTAGTTCCATTCCTTTCAAATAATTTTCACCTATTTCATAATAGGTTCCTTTTCCCTGCCCATGTTGACTTAATTGATTGTCTTCCACAAGCTTTTTTACCAAAATCCTTACCTGTTTTCTTGATAACCTACCCGGAAATAAATCTACAAAATCCTGCATCTTAGCTTGTTCAAATTTTCTAAGATGCTGAAGAATTACCATAAAAGCTTGAGTATTGTCCCAATCGGTTTTACTGTACTTCCCCTTTTCATCAGCAAACTCATAGTAATTTTTTGATAAGACATAATAAGTTCCACTTGTCCGGCCTCTTTTTTCAATCAAATCTCGTTCAAGAAGTTGCTTGATTACATTTTTATCAGACTCAAAATTTTGGGTTTCATTCTTTATCTTATTCAGATAAATAACCTCTTGTACCGATAATTTTTTATCATCTTTAAGTTCAGCCTGAATAGATTCGATAAACAATGCAAACGCCTTGTCTTCAATGGTTGAAAACAAATGCAGTTCAACCTGAAAATCGTCAGATTTGGAATAATCCGGTGCGCCTTTCCCTTCTTTTAATGTCTGATAAAATATCTTATCAACTCCTTGACCTGAACGTTCAACGATGCCAGTTTTTTGCAAAACATCAGTCAACAATCTATTTCTAGGTGTACTTGAGACTGTAAGTAGATTCTCAAGAGAAACTCCCAATGGAAATCCACCCGGACTTACAATATCCAATCGGGATGGGTATTGTTTAATTACGGTCTCACTCGAAAGGCCATAATTTCTATGCGCTATGGCATTATTAATTGCTTCACGAATTACTTCCCTGTTGAAATAGGGAATATCAAAAATAAACGGTCCATCCTGAATTGGAATTGAACCATTCCTGAGATTAATCGTTTCCCACAGTCGGTCGGTTTCTAAAAAGTACGGACCGGTAAAGATATGTCGTTGGTCAAAAATAATTTTTGATTCGTCTTTTCTGTATTCTAAGCGAATTGCGGATTGTGGAATCTTTTCTTTTATAATTTCTTCTTTCCCAACAAGAATTACGGCAGCATTGGTTACTTTATTTTCAATAACCAAATCTAAATCGCTAAGAACCTGTTCTTTGTTTTGCGTTAGAAACTGCGGGTTATTTTGTTTTTTAGCATAAGCTTCCTGCATTCGTTTTATTGCAACTTCATCCAAGTCATCAATTGTTACACCTTCGCATATTTTTTGGGAAAAATCCGGTTCCTGTTCCTGTAATATTTTCAAATATTGCTGGTCCGACATTGGCTTCAATTCTTCACCAACACGCATTAAAGCAACATCTTCGAACTTATAAACTTTACCGGCCGGCCGCGAAGGAACATTTATTACAACCACACGCCTGCCATTTTCATCAAATAATTCTTCGGTTGATACCCGAATCGAAGTATCGTTGTAGATACTGCTTTCGAGTTGACCCAATGCACCATGGCTCTGTTGCGTACCCACAACTTCGTGTGGAGTGTTCTCTTTTATACCAAGAACAAGGTAACCACCACCTTCGTTGGCCAATGCGGTAACATAACCCAATATGCACCTTCTGCGTTTTTTAGGTTCAGGTTTACTTCCACCATTGTATGAAAAATTTCCACCTTTGGCTTCTTTAAATTCCACCTTGTCTTCCGACTCTTTTAAATGAATGATTTCGTTTATGGTCATAGTCGTCTAATTTACGTTTACCCGTATCTCCCCGGTCAGCAATTTTTGCATCAACCTTTTTTTCTGTTTTTGCAAATGTTGCAAATAGGTTTCCTGTGCTTTTCATCTGTGTAAATGTTTCAATGAATCCATCAGGTTAGATAATTCGGCAAAAGGTTTATCATTATGATTTTGATAAATTACCTTGTGTAACTCGTCAATCTCTTCAAGTGTCAATAATGCTTTTTTCCACTTATTGTCATTTATTGCGGCAAGAAACATTCTGTTTTCATCATTCATTCTCTTAATTGCAAGCGATAATATTTCCTCACCTTTTTTTGTAAGTGCCAAAAGCCTGGCCCTTTTGTCATTTTCATCATGGATCTCATTCAATAATCCGTTGTTTGTCAACCTTCTTATTGTGTCCATTCCGGTTGTGTATTCCAGATTATATATGTTGATCAGGTCTGTTTTTCTGGCTTTTTCGAGCATTTTTACTGTCTGAAGAAATATGAACTCAAGACGGGTATTTATTACAAGGTCTTTGAGTGCTTTTTTAGAGTAAAATTCATGGTACCGCGCTATTCTTGAAACCGCTTCCAGGAAACGTGCCCTTTCGTTAAAATGTTTTGTAACAGTAGCCTGGCCGGGATTGTATTCCGGATTTTTTTCCAATGTTACTTTCATGTTGAGTTCGGGGTCATCTTCAAGCCTTTCCAAAATCCAGCGGGTAAATGTTAAAAGATTAAGTTGCGCCTCATTCTTTTCAAATTCTTCATACAGGTCAATTATCTGTTTTAGAATGGTATACTTATTCTTTCCCATATAAATAAATTTTTTGTGAAAATACAAAAAGTTTTATTAATATTGTATCGGATACGATATTCTTGTATCGGATACGATTAAAAATATTATTATTATGAATAGTGACATTATTATTACAGAGAAAGATTATATAAGTCTTTGTGAATTGGTAAGGACTGAAAAAAATCTGAACAGGACTGAACTCAATAATCTTAAGTTTTTAGGATCGGAGATCAGGCGGGCAAAAAGGTTAAAAAGGAAAAAACCAGCTCCTGACTTTGTAACGATGAATTCTGAGGTAGAGATCATTGATCTGGATACTTCAAAAACAATGAAATTAAAGCTCGTCTATCCGGGTGAAGCAGATTTCAGAAAAGGAAAAGTTTCTGTTTTATCTATGCTTGGCAGTGCATTATTAGGTTATAAAGCCGGCAGTACAATATCTTACAGTACACCGGCAGGCACCAAAAAGGTCACTATCAGAAGTATTAGTTTTCCTGAATTATCATAATAATTTTAAATACTATCATCATGGCAAAAAAGAGTAGCGGCTTAAAAGAGCCAAAAAAGAGCCTGAAAGAGCGAAGGCACGAAAAAAAAGTCCAAAAGCAGGAAGAGAAGATTAAACAGAGAAAATCAAAAATTTAATCAGAACAATCGGATGATTAAATGGTATTTAACCTGCGTATACCGGAACAGTCCAACTTGTTCTGGACATATTAATAATATTGATTTGTTCGAACTTGGCGGCCGGGGCTTCGAACATAAGAATATTTTTATAAATGGCATGCAGTCCGCGGGCGCCAGGTTTGAATTCAATAATATTTCCACATCAATTCATATGTTGATCCTTTTACTTTCTCTGTCAAATGAATAAGCACTAAAAACTTTATCACGGCAGGTTTTGTTGAAACCTTCGATATACCCATTCTGAGAAGGCTTACCCTCCTGAATAAATCATGATAAAAAGCAATATAACCAATGAGCCTTCTTATTATACGGCTACATCCAAAGTCAGTGTGTTCCTGTTTGCCGTTTCTCTCAGGTTATATTCTTCGTTCAGGGCAGCATTAACCCATCTGCCACAATATTTTCTTAATACGAAAAATATTTTATACAATATCTGGCACTATATAAGGAGCCCTGTAATTGCGCGTAAGTAATTTATCGGCTTCAGGGTCGTTGACAAATTTTTCCGACTGCGGATGGAAAGTTAACACTCTTCCCAAACGGTACGCAATGTTACCCAGGTGTGCCAGTCCGGATGCCAGATGTGCTGTTTCCACCGGCCCGTTAAGAATGGTTTTATCGTGAGCGCGAACAGCTTCAATAAAATTTTTAACGTGCCCGTCGGTACCTGTATCACCTCGTGCCAACTCCGTTTTGGCAATGGCACCGTCGTCGCCCGACTTAACAAGTTCACGTTTCTGTCCCATGAAAAATTTGTATTTATCGTATCCGTCTACTACCAGTATGCCTTTTTCGCCATAGAAAATATTGCCAACCGTAACACCTTCCTCGGTATTTGTACACCACGGGCGTACTTCAAACTGTATAATTTTGTCCTCTTCGGGATAGTGATAAATTGAGGAAAGTACTTCGGGTGTCTCTTTTGCATCATCAAAAAGAAATTTTCCACCCATCGAGGTAATCCTTGTGGGTAAGCCTACATCCAACCCCCACATACATAAATCTGTTTCATGAATTCCCTGGTTACCGACATCTCCGTTACCATATTCAAATGTCCAGTGCCAGTTGTAATGTACAATATTACGGCTGAAGGGCCGTTTTGCTGCCGGGCCGACCCACAGGTCATAGTCAAGACCTTCAGGTACGGGCTCAAAACCTTTATTGCCGATATCTGCCCTCCACCGGAAAACCAATCCCCTTGCCATATATACCCGGCCAATAAAACCTTCGTGCATCAGTTTTACTGCTTCCCTGACTGAAGGAGAGCTTCGCAGCTGAACACCATGCTGAACTATACGGTCATATTTTTGGGCAGCTTCAACCATTTTCCGGCCTTCATAAATGTTATGAGTACCGGGCTTTTCAACATAACAGTCTTTACCGGCCTGACAAGCCCAGATCACCGCCAGTGCATGCCAGTGATTAGGTGTGGCTATACCAACTACATCAATATCTTTGTTGTCGTAAATCCTGCGAAGATCCTGCTCAAGGACAACATCCTGATTGTACTTTTCCTTAAACTCTTTTTGCCGATCCTTAAGTACATTCATGTCAGGATCACATAAATGAGTCACTACCACATTGTCCTGTACCATAAAACTTGAAATGTGACTCTTCCCCCGACCGTTAACACCCAACACTGCTGCATTGATACGGTCGTTTGCACCAAAGGCTTTTACCGGGATGATTGTGGGCAAAGAAATAGCAGCCGTAGCAGCCGCAGTATTTCTGATAAATGTTCTTCGTGAATGCTTTTTATCCATTTTTCTAGTATTTAAGTTTCTATGATAATCAATAATAAAGGTTTTTAGTTTATTTCATTTTTGCGGATTTAAATGTAGAAAAAAAAATTTTAGTAAAGATCCTCAATCAATCTAAATTCCGGTATTGGCCATATTTTTTTCAAATGCACAGTCACCGGATATATTTTAATTACAATAAAATCTGCCGACTGACATTTGCATGGTTGAATTTCTGAAAATTAAGAAATTAAAGTAAGCTACATCCCTAAAAAAAATTCGGAAGATTAAGGGGTATTATCTTCCGAATCCTAATTAATTTAAAACTTTTCTATGAATGGCTGCAAAACTATAAAAACATAATCCAATAAAAAAATAATGGTATAGGCATTTTACATATTGCACTATGGACATTTTGTGGACAGCATGGATTGATTCAGCTTATTACAGTTATAAATCCTTATCACATTTCTACCTTTGCAAGGTAGATGGATGTTTTTCCTTCATGAGAAGAATAATAACTTATCCATAATTCTCCTTCGTGATACACAAGGCCGGGATAGCTTGTATCTCCTCCGGAAGGTAAGGCAAGTAACTCAGTAATCGTTCCCTTTTGAGTATCAACAGCACAAACTGAAGTCCTGACTGGCTTTGAACCCTCACTATAAAGCCTGACTGCAGCAATCATTTCACCTCCGGGCAGTTGTATCATATGAGGCCCTCCGATACGAACTCCCAGGTCTTTCCACTGCCAGTCAGTGTATGGTGGCAAAGCAATTCCCAGCAGTCCCGAGTTCAGGTCAGCATCGCGTCGTAACAGGCAATAAGCAGTATCTCCGCTGAAAACAATTGAAGTTTCATTGGGATAACCGGTATCGTATAAAGTTTCTACCAGGGTATCAAAGGTCTTTCCGTCATTCCCTGAATACAACCTTAGCATACGGTTTTTATTACAACCGTATCCAATACTGTAGACTTTGTCTTTATGCCATGTTGAGCGCCAAAGCCATAAATCTGGATCTCCAATGGGATAAGCCCTGCTCCAGTAAAATCCGTCGTCCGAGAACCAGGAATATGACTGATGGGTATTAACTCTTTTATCATGAAGTGCCCCGGCACCTGTAAGCATAAGCTTTCCGTCGGGTGTTAAAGTGATTTTTGCGTCCCTCAGATCTGAATCATCGGCAGTTATCAGTGCAGCCGATTCCCAGTGAACACCATCTTTTGATGTGATTACTCGCAAAGCTCCGTCGGGAGATACATGCCCTTCTCCTTCGCGGAAAACACAAAACCACCTGTCATTAAACCTGACCAGGTCGGTAAATGCATTATGCGGTGCTTTGTCCCATATCTTCTGAACACTTACTAATTTTAAATCATTGCTACTCAGGGTCTGCGATGAGCTACTTAATGTCATCAGCAAAAATGCTGATACTGTCAAAATTAATATTACTCTCTTCATTTGAAATTATTTTTTACGAAAGTATAAATATCTCCCGGATTTGTAGGTGTCGATATTATTGAATTTTTATAACGAAGGTTAAGTTTATTACCTTCAAAAGACTTAATCTTTGTTGAAACAAGTTCTCCGTTCTCCCATGAAATTTCAATTTCAAAACCACCCCGGCCCCTGATGCCTGAAATTTTCCCTGACTGAAATTTAGCCGGCAGGGCAGGTAAAAGATCCTGAAAATAGTCTCCGTGATTATCACGAAGATGTGACTGCAGCAACATTTCAGTTATTCCTGAAGTAACACCGAAATTGCCATCTATCTGGAAAGGCGGATGTGCATCAAAAAGGTTATAATAGAGTCCTCCTTTATCCCTCATATCTGTTTCATTTGTAATTGAAGGGACAATAAGATTTTTTAGTAACAAAAATGCATGGTCTCCATCCAGCAGCCTTGCCCAAAAATTAATTTTCCATGCCCTTGACCAACCGGTACCGCCATCACCCCGATGTGAAAGGGTTACCTTACAAGCCTCAGCAAGTTCCGGAGTAATCAGGGGATGTATCTCTTCACCCGGGTGTAATCCCCACAAATGGGAAACATGCCTGTGCTTCTCTTCCGGATTGTCAATATCCTCAAGCCACTCTTGCAGCTGTCCGTGACGCCCAATCTGATTTGGTGCAATTAAGGCTCTTTTCTCCTTTAGCATTTTAGCAAATGCAGAGTCGATACCCAAAATTTCTGCAGCTTCGATAGTGTTTGAAAAAAGATTACGGATTATCTGATGATCCATTGTGGGGCCCATTACAAGGCCTCCCAGCTCAGGACTGTTACTCGGGCCACTTACCAGCCACTCCTTATTTTTTGGATATTCAACAAGGTAACCGGTAAAAAACCGGGAAGCCTCCTTCAAAACCGGATAGGCGCGCTCTTTTAAAAAGTCTTTATCTCCTGAAAATTGATAATGCCACCATAAATGCTGACTTAACCATGCCCCGCCTGTAGGCCAGATACCATGATTGGCATCATTAATCGGAGCTGCACCCCTCCAGAGATCGGTATTATGGTGGGTAACCCATCCGTTCAGATGGTAATGGTTAAGGGCTATATTCCTGCCTGTGACAGACAGATCTTCAACCATTGATATTAAAGGTTCTGCACACTCCGGCAGGTTGGTGATCTCAGCAGGCCAGTAATTCATCTCTGTATTTATATTAATAGTATACTTACTGCCCCAGGGCGGATCAAGCTTTTCGTTCCATATCCCCTGCAGGTTAGCAGGCTGATTTCCGGGCCGTGAAGAGGAGATTAAAAGATACCGGCCGTATTGAAAGAGAAGAGCTGTCAGGTTCGGATCCTCATCATCAGTAAAAGAGATGAGACGCTCATCAGTTGGCCGTTTGGATATTTCGGAAGTACCCAGATCAAGCGATACCCTGTTAAATAAATTTCCATAATCATTTATGTGCTCATCTTTCAATGTCTTATATGATTTACCTCTGACATTTTTAAGTGATTCGATACACCGGTGTGAGGGACTGCCACTTATGTCTTTGTAATTCACAAAATTTGTAGCAGCTGCAAGATAAAGAGTAGCATTACGCGCATTGACCACTTCTATCCTGTTGTCTTTTTGAATAATTCCACCACCTTCAGCCTCAACTAACAGCCGTGCCTCAAAATTGAGCATACTCTCAGGATAGGGCGTTTCACCCCTGCCGGCTGTGTGGTGATAATCATCAGCCTTCCCCTTCATTATAATTTCATTGTTTTCAACTGATACATCCCAGACGGCATGAGGAGAATCCATTCCGGCGGAAAAATTCAAACCTTTATTCTTAGAAGCTTCCAGACGTATAACCATAACCTTTCCGGGATGGGTGGTAAATATTTCCCGTTTATAATTAATCCTCCCTATCTCATATTCAACAGAAACCACTGCTTCCTCAAGGTCAAGAATGCGACGATAATCAGCAGGATTTTCGTGTCCTGTAAATCCCAGCAGGATATTTCCAAAAGGCTGATAATTAAACTGTCTTAATGGCTTAGACATGAAAGACCTGTTGCCAAGGACATGTGCTTCATCCTGCTTCCCTTCCCATAACAAGCGTCTTAATTCATCCAAATACCGGCCAGCTCCTTCGTTAGAATAATCATGAGGCTGGCCTGTCCATAGTGTCTCCTCATTGAACTGAATTATTTCGTTGGGGACTTGCCCGAAAACCATTGCCCCAATGCCACCGTTCCCAATGGGCAGTGCTTCGGTCCATTCATCAGCAGGTTCATCATACCACAATGCAAGAGAAGGATCTAAATCCTTCTCAACTTCCTGATAACGTGAACAGGAAAAAATAGTGGACAATATAGTAATCAATATAAAAAAATTTTTAATCCACATGTAAATATCTGTTTAATGAATTTATAACTTTGCCAATACGAAAATTTGGTAACAATTTACTATTAAAATTCCATTAAAATCATTACTTGTTATCTATAATTGTACTAATGTTTTATTTAAATTCGTATTTTGCGATTAAAATGACTGAAGTGATCCTTTTGAAAAAAAATATAAAAATATTCATAGTCCTGTTTCTGGCTGCTTATTTTTATATAAGCTATACTTCCATAATGAACAGACATACTCATTTTTATCCAACTGGTATAGTAGTTACTCATTCACATCCGGTTGATAAAAGTAACAAAGATGGAATTCCTTTCAATCAGCATGACCACTCCTCAACAGAAATATGTTTTTTCCAGTGTACTTCTTTTGACAAAGTCATTCTTCCGGCAACAATATCAGTTATATACCTGTCTCTTATACACATCT
>LSQX01003809.1_pt1 | contig 10474 bp, 8 predicted proteins | sample 654561 | NCBI WGS metagenome assembly LSQX01 (sample SAMN04489861, study PRJNA283612) | anaerobic digester metagenome | isolation source: 4 biogas reactors fed with cattle manure at either 37C or 55C with and... | place: Denmark: Kongens Lyngby | collected 2014
CTGTATAGGTTCCAGTTTGAGCAGTGAGTTCAATTGTTGCACCATGTCTAATAATTAAACTAACATTACTTGGTTGTTCTTCTGAACTTGGGGTATCAACTGGCGGAACATGAGGATTAGTCGCTGTTACTGTATAGGTTGTTCCAGAACTAGTTGCAGCTTTAAAGATTGAATAAGCAGTTTTTATGACAAATGTTTGAGCATTAGGGGTAAATGTATTCAATGAGTATGAGGTTCCTGTAACAGTCCCTAAATGGGTCAAAACTCCACCTTTTTTAGAATATATATGGTAAACAAGGTTACCAATATTACTTGAATTATAATTTAATCTTTTATTAGTATATTTTGTAATTAAAGCATTAACTTTACTATCTAATTTTTTAGCCATACCATTAGAGAAGGTTCCAAAACTTTCTTGATAATACTGATTGACTCCCTCTGGTGTAGATAATCCAGGAGCTGAAACTGAGTTCCAACTAAGAGTTAATGTTCCATTATTAGCATTGTAAGAATGATTAACATTGGTTACATTAGGTAGGGTATTAAATCTAGGTGATACTTCTGTTGGTTCGGTACCGGAAATAAACCATTCATTACTCCTTAGATTTGCTGGTGTATTGGCACTTGGTAACATAATTGGGTATGTTTCAAGTTCAATTTCTACTTGTTTAATTCCCTTTGTCGATTTAAATTTTGAATTATTCAGCATTATTCCATTAGTTAATGCTTGGGCGATTGATCTTCTAGCTCTTACTCCGGCACTGCTGACTAGGTATTCTTTTCTAGAAACCATTTCTTTAGTCATTTTTTCATAACCATACCATTGAGCAGTTGAATAGTCTGGTGAATACATAACAACCCAACTATCCATTACTGAACTTGCTGGAAGACCTACTTTTTTTCTAAAACCTGAATCGAAGGTTGATGTACCAGTCTTACCACAAAGATCTGTTCCTTTAATTTTTGTATTACCAATTAAGCCATTATCAACAGCTCTTTTTAAAACTATATTTATCATGGCTGCGGTTGTTTCTTCCATAACTTTGGTTGGAGTTTTTTTGTTTTCAAATGTAGTATTATCATCTCTAAAAATAATTTTAGTAAATGAGTAGGGTTCTATATATATTCCACCACGACCAAATGTTGCATAAGCAGCAGATTGTTCTAGAGGACTTACTCCATCAATACCACCAATCGCAGCAGATTCAACAATTGTTCCATCACCTAATAAATCAACATTAATTCCCATACTTTGCATAAATTTAACAACAGACTTGTTATCTAATTGTTGAAATCCTTGAATAGCAGGAATATTCCTACTTTTTGCTAGAGCATTAATAAGAGTCATTTGACCACCATAATTGCCATCAGCATTTTTAATACTTGTTCCATTTGAATATGACCAAGACTCATCAAAGAACGGAGTACCAGTTGACCATTTATTAAATTCAATTCCTGGCCCATAAACTGTATATGGTTTAGCAGATGAAGCAGCATGTCTTCTAATTTGAGTAGCAAAGTTTAATGTTTTTTCACCGACCTTATTTCTTCCTCCGCCAATCGCGACTATTGAACCATCTTTAACACTTGTTACAGCGACACCTAATTGGACCACATCATTAACAAATTTATAAGTGACACCGTTTGATACATCATTGACCACATCTTGAACTTTAGGATCCATTGTTGAGTAAATTAACATCGAAGTTGTATAAGGATCTTTTCCAGTTAATTTTTTAGCTTCATCAGTAACTGTATCAATAAAAGCTATATATTGTGAATCTTTATCACCTTCACCTGTGATTAAATTAGTTACATGCATATTTTTAGCTAAGTCTCTTTCTTTAGTAGTAATATATCCATGACGATGCATTAAATTTAAAACAATATTTTTTCTAGTTTCAGTTCGATCTGGGTACTTAAATGGATTATATCTAACTGGAGATTGAAACATTCCAGCAATCATTGCGGCTTCTGGTAGAGAAACATCTCTAATTGATTTACCAAAATAAGTTTGAGCAGCTTCTTCAACACCATATGTACTCGCACCTAAATAAGGACGATTAACATAGAATTCAATTATTTCTTCTTTTGTATAATCTTTTTCTATTTTAAATATTGATAAATATATGTCTGTAAACTTTCTAATTAAACCAGCAATACCTCTTGCTTCAACATTAGTTAAATAGTTTTTAGAAATTTGCATAGTTAGAGTTGAACCACCACCAGCATCAGAATTACCTGTTGCTTGACCTAAAGATGCTTTAACAAATCTTGCAATATCAAAACCATTATGTTGGAAAAATCTTGAGTCTTCAGTTGCAATTAAAGCATCAATAAATACCTGCGGTAAATCTTCATAATTAACTATTTCTCTTTTATTCGCACCTAACTTAGCAATTTCAGTACCATTTTTATCATAAATTAAGGTACTTTCTGAATTATAAAATTTATTTTCATCAAATTTAGGAGCAGTGAATATTATATATAAACCAAAACTAACAGTTAAGATAAATAAACATATTAATCCAATCATTGCAAAAATCAAGAAACGATTACGAATCTTTTTTCTTTTAGCAATTTTATACTTAGCAGTTTTTCTTTTATTTTTCTTTTTAGTTACTTTTTTCTTATTAATTGGTTTTTTCTTTTTATTGGTTGTTGTTTTTTTAGTTGGACTCTTTTTAACAGCCATTTTCTTATTTTTCTTCTTTTTCTTTACCTGAGCCATTATTAAGACCTCCTTCTTCTAAGATATCGACAATTTTTAAATAATCAATTAAGGGATTATACCCATATTGTAATAAATACCCATTATTTTTTATATATTCATATGGAATAGATTTTCTTTCATAATTATTAATAAACTCTATTACTTTGTTTCCTGGTAATAAGAATAATTGTTCATTTATTTTAATAATTAAAAAACAAATTCCACCATGATCAATTACTTTTTCTATATGTTTTAATTGGTGAGACATAATATTGCTTAAAGGAAATGAAGTTTTACTACTAGTTTCTTTTGCATCAAACTCAATATATTTACCTTTATAAATTCCATTATAATCTAATGTCGATGGGGATTTAAAATATGCATCTTTAATAACTAACTTTGGCTTATAAACCACTTTATTTATTCCTATTTCAGTTGGTTTTTTATAAATTAAAGCCTCATCAGTTTCTAAGTAGTATTTATTAGATTCATTAATTAATGCTTCTAAGTCCATCCCACGATTAGCATATGAAGTAGTTTTTTTATATTTTCCTTTACTTTTATTTGGATAATTCATTTAATGTATCACCATGCTAATTATACAATATTTATCATTATTTATAAAGACTAAATATTAATGATTGATATTTGTAAATCAAATGAAAACAAGAGTACCTAAAATGGGTACTGTGTGATATAGTTCATATTAAGAGAAAGTGGTAATATATGTTAGAAAAGCTTAAAGAATTAGAAATCGAAAGAAGAATTAAGCAAGACCAAATTATCCTTGATTTAGAAACAAAAATAGGAGAAATTTGTCAAAAACATGATTGTACAAAAGAAACATCTGAAACCATTTTAAATAAAAAACTCTCTAATTATAAAACTCAATTAGAATTATTATATAAAAAACAAGAAAGAAGCTTAATGAATAGAATATATCATAATCCTAATTCTAAAATATCCAGAAATATTCAAGAGTTAAGTAGCAAAGTATCTGATTTAGAGTCTATAATTAGGAATATTACTGGGTTAATAAATGATATTTCTAAACGAAGATTAGAAATTTGGGATGATGTTATGAGTCTTAAGAATATTCAAGAGTTAGGAATAAGTTTTAAAGAAGGAGTAGAAATACTTAAATCTCATAATATCCCTCTTGTTTTAGATGCAGGTGATAAAAAGCCGATTTTAAACCCTGAAGTATATGATGGCTTACATAATTTTGCTTTAGTTCATAAAACAAATTATTTGCCTAGTGATTCAGTTATTAAAACAAGTGCTGCAGCGAGTGCAAAATTAAAATCTAGTTATGCTTATAAACAAGATTCTCAGTTAAAAGAATTTGAATATGATTATTTTAATAAAAGAGATACCGTTCATTTTTCAGTAAATGGAGAGGTTAGAAATCATGTAAATGGTCAATGGGATCAATGCAAGTATGCAATCATAGTTCCTATGGAATTAGTTTCTTTAGATAGATTTACAAAACATGCAGTTCAAGATACATACGCTGCGGGAAATTTCAAACTCCCTGCAGGCAGTTATCTTTTATGTCCAGTTAATGAAAAAGAAGAAGCAATGAAAAAGAATCCCAATATAAATATAGTAGCTTATAGTGGTGAAAATGTTCTGGGATATGCTACTTCATTATTAGAAATGTTAGGATATAGTTCTAAGAACATTAATGATCACAGCTGGGGTGAAAATAAGCAAAATCAAGGTGCGAAAAAGCAAGCAACTAAATACTATGATCTTCTAGCAACCATAAAACCAGATATTGATTTTTCGCCACATTTTTTAGATTTTGATTATCTAAAAGAGACATGGTTAACTGATGTAAGTGATTATACTGCCTTTATTGGAAAATTAATTGATGAAGAAATAAAAGTTCCTGAAGATGAATTAAAACGTCTTATTAATTTAAAAGATGTTTATTCTCATTTATTAGATAATGAAAAGTTTGATTTAAACTTGCAATTACAGGTTTTAGAAGAATTTCAAAATTCATTAGCAATTAGAAATTTAGGGTTTAATGAAGAAGAGTTTAAATTTTTATTAGAGCAAGTAAAACCAAGTAGTAGTGAGGAAGTAGTATTACTAAATCAAAGATTTAAAGAACTGCTATTTAGTAAACTTAAAGGAAAGTTATCCTACTTTCAAGAACAAGAAATTGAAATAAACAAAGGACGTTTAGAAAATATTCCTCAGTTATGAGAAATGAAAAAACAATATTCCTAAAAAACAGCGGCTATTAGTCTTTAGTGTGTATGAGTGATAGCATTGACAAAATAGTATAAAAAGTATAAAATTAGTTAATAAGAAGGGTGATATATGTGTATAGTGAAAAATTGTTTTTAACTCCGCAAGATATTTTGGAAAAAGAATTCAAAGTTGACGCTAGAGGCTATAGACCGCAAGAGGTTGATAAGTATTTAGATATGATTATTCGTGATTATAATGAACTTTTAAATGTGATCAAATCTAAAGAAAAAGAGATTAGAGAACTAATGGAAGACAACAGTGTCTTAAAAAAGGAAATTAGATACTTAAAAGAACAATTAGAAACTAAAAATGAAACAGAAGTCGCAACAAGAATGCCTAATAACATTGACCTTCTTAAAAGAATTTCTAATTTAGAAAAAATAGTTTACGGTAAAGAAGAATAATATCAGGACAAATGCTGCATTAAGTTAATATGTAGAGGAAAGTCCATGCTCGCACAGTCTGTAATGATTGTAGTGTTCGTGCATAGGGAAAAAATAACCTATGGCAGTTTAACTGACGGCTCTGAAATAACCTTAACTGGTTAAAGTAAGTGTAAAAGTGCAACAGAGACGAGTCTGGTTGGAAACGATCAGAGTGGAACGATGTAAACCCCATGAGCGAGAAACCCAAATTTGGTAGGGGCACTCTTATGAAGGAATCAAAACTAAGTAAGGGACTCAGTAATGAGTAGATAAATATTTGTCACCTAGAAATAGGTACAGAACATGGCTTATATGATATTATTATTTTTTATAAAGAATGGAGTGGAAACACTTGGATGAAATAGGGCAATTACTTAAGATGACTCGTGAAGCCAATGGAGTTTCCTTAAGTGAAGCAAGTGAAGATCTAAAAATAAAAGAAATACTATTACATAATATTGAAGATGGTAATATTGGTGGATTTAAAGACATATTCCTCCTTCAAGAGTATTTACTTAGTTACTCTAAGTATTTAGGATTAGATTCAGAACAAATTGAAAATGAATTTAATGATTATATGTTTGAATACACATCAAAAATATCCAATAAAAAAATCGAAAAAGCGATAATTCAAAAAAACAAAGAAGCAAAAAATACAAAAGAAATTGCTTCACCATATACAAAAGTTAAAGAAAAAAATAATGAAGTACTATTATATATCCTATTTTCAATGGGAATAGTAATCTTATTAATAATTATATTTTTTATAATTAGAACAATCTTTTTTAGTTAGAGGGATGACATGAATTTACCAAATAAAATCACAACAATTAGGATATTTTTATCAGTTTTTTTAATAGTTTTTCTATTATTTCCATTTTATCAAGTAGGAATGAAATTACCAGTATACTCGATTAATGGTAATATAGAACTTAGTTTTCAATATATCATAGGAGGACTTATCTTTGCGGTTGCTTCTGCAACAGATTTTTTAGATGGTTATTTAGCAAGAAAAAATGGTTTAGTAACCGATTTTGGTAAAGTAATGGATGCAATTGCCGATAAAATCTTAGTTAATGGAATATTGATTATTTTAGCCTATAATAGAGATATTTCAATTATTGTTCCAGTAATTATTATTACCAGAGATACAATAGTAGATTCAATTAAAATGATTGCTTCAAAGAAAAGTGGGGCAGCAGTGCCTGCAAGTATAGCAGGAAAAATTAAAACAATCTTCATGATGGTTGGAGTAACATTTGTTTTCTTCAATAATTTACCATTTATGTTGATTAATTTTGAAATAGGTAAATTTATGGTATTAATTGCAACAGTGTTATCAGTATATTCTGGTTTAGAATATTTTATTCATCATAAAGATTCATTTATGAAAGATAAATAAATTATTTTAAGTCAAAACTAAATTAAAAATATTTCCTAAAAACATAGCTATATATTTTAATATTAGTCAGATAAAAACTCAAATATTGTCAAAAAAACATAAATCAAACACTTGTTTGATTTTTCTCTTGACTTTATAAAATATTCATTATAAAATTAAGATGTCAATAGAGAAACTAGGAGGAAAAATAAAACATGAAAGAAACAAACAAAGATAAAACATTAGATCAAGTAATGGCCGATATTGAAAAACAATTCGGTAAAGGCGCAATAATGAAACTTGGTAATGACAACCATTTAGAAGTTGAAGCAACATCAAGTGGATCATTATCATTAGACATTGCTTTAGGGGTTGGAGGCTATCCCAAGGGGAGAATAATTGAAATTTATGGGCCAGAATCATCTGGGAAAACAACATTTGCACTACATGCAATTGCTGAGGTACAAAAAGCAGGTGGTAGAGCGGCATTTATCGATGCAGAACATGCTCTTGATCCTGTTTATTGTCAAAAATTAGGAATCAATATTAATGATTTATTGTTATCACAACCAGATACAGGTGAACAAGCTTTAGAAATTTGTGAAGCCCTTGTTAGAAGTGAAGCAGTCAATATTGTTGTAATTGACTCAGTTGCTGCCCTGGTTCCCCAAGCAGAAATTGAAGGCGAAATGGGTGACTCACATGTTGGTCTTCAAGCAAGACTAATGAGTCAAGCTTTAAGAAAATTATCAGGAACGATTAGCAAAACAAAAACAACAGCAATATTCATCAATCAACTTAGAGAAAAGGTTGGGATTATGTTTGGCAATCCAGAAACCACTCCAGGTGGAAGAGCCTTAAAATTTTATTCAACAATAAGACTGGATATTCGTCGTTCTGAACAAATTAAAGATGGGGATAATGTTATTGGTAACAAAACAAATGTTAAAGTTGTTAAAAATAAAGTTGCTCCACCATTTAAAACTGCTACAGTTGACATTATGTATGGTGTTGGTGTTTCAAGAGAAGGTGAGATAGTTGATCTTGCTTCTGAAGCAAAAATAATCGATAAATCAGGTGCTTGGTACTCATATAATGGCGAAAAAATTGGTCAAGGTAAAGAAAACGTTAAGCAATATTTACGTGACAATCCCAAACTAAAAGAAGAATTAGAAAAGAAAATTCGTGAACATTATAGTATTACAAGTATTAAAGAGATAAAGAAAAAAGACTAATTCTAACATTGCAATATTAAAATCAATTTGGTATTCTTAATCAAAGGACAAAGAATATGAAGTTTATAGTCCATTGATGATATAAAAATAAATATAAAAAGTGATTTATTTGGACTGACTTTCAGTTTAATTAATCACTTTTTTTAATAATCTATGCAAGATGAATGTACTACAAAAACTATATGTTAGGAGAAAAAATATAAAATGAAAATTTATGAAAAATGGAGAGAATTTAAAACAAACCCAGAAGACATTAATTTTAAAAGAGTCAAAATATTAAAACAAGTAAGTTTTCCTCATTGTGGTAATGATGTTGTTGAATGTGAGTGTGAAATAGATAATAGTTCTTCGGATAATGTTTTTATTAAAATTGAGAGAAGTTCGCGAGCTGCTTTTGAAATTGAAGCAAAAAATTTAAAAATATTGCAGACAAATAATTATTATTCTAAAATTCCAAAAATTATAGAAGAAGGAAACGTTAATGGTAATAAATATCTAGTTTTAACAAAAATTTTGGGTGAGCGTTTATCAGATATATTTTTGAAAACTAAAGACAAAATAAAAATAGAGTACTTGGTTAAATATGGTCAAGAACTAGCTAAAATACACAACATAGAAGCAAATTTATTTCCAAAGGCCAGACAACGTTCTATTAATGATTATCCAAATGTTTTAAAATACAAGGAATTTGACTCAGCTATTTCACCATATATTACTTAAATATTTAAATTGCATTTAACTATTTAAGTAATAGGCAAGGAATATTTCCTTGCTTTTATTTGCAATAAACTCTATAATTAAATTGTAGGACATTTATTTATTTAAAATATATTTTCTATAATAAATATAAAATTGGAGGGAAAAATAATGACATTTAATGTAATGTCGATTATTGCTCTAGTTTTTGGAATTCTTTTAGGAGTAGGAATTTTATATTTAATTATTAGATTAAATGATAAAAATTCGGAAAATAAAGCAGATAAAATAATAAGTGAAGCAAAAAAAGAAGCAGAGAAAGTAAAAAGAGATGGTATTCTTGAACTTAAAGAAGAATCTTACAAGTTGAAACAAGAAACTGATCGTGAAATTAAAGAAAGAAAACAAGAAGTAAAAGAGAGTGAAGATCGTTTATTACAAAGAGAAGGTTCTTTAGATAAACGTGAAGAATTGTTACAAAAACGTGATAATTCTTTAAATGAAAAAGAAGAATCAATTAATGCTTTACAAAAAGAAATCCAAGAAAAAGATGCAAAAATGGATGAATTATTAAAAGAAGAAATGGTCATTTTAGAAAACATTGCAAAGTTTTCTAAAGACAAGGCTCGTGAATTAATTATGGAAAGAGTCGAAGATGATATGGCCAAAGAAATTGCTTCTTATATTAAAGAAGAAGAAGCAAAAGCAAAATTAGAAGTCGATAGAAAAGCTAAAAATATGCTAGTTGATAGTATGCAAAGATATTCTAATGATGTTACAAGTGAGCAAACTGTTAGTGTAATCACACTACCAAATGATGAAATGAAAGGTCGTTTAATTGGCCGAGAAGGAAGAAATATAAGGACTATTGAAGCTGTTACAGGAGTAGATTTAATAATTGATGATACACCTGAAACAATCGTTATATCTTCATTTGATCCATATAGAAGAGAAATGGCTAAAATTGCGATTGAATCATTAATTAAAGATGGAAGAATCCATCCAGCAAGAATTGAAGAATTATATGACAAAGTCAGTAATGATATGAAAACTAAAGTTATGGAAATTGGTAATAATGCAATTACTGAACTTAATTTAAGTAAGATTGATCCAGAATTAGTTAAATTAATTGGTAAATTAAATTTTAGGTATAGTTATGGTCAAAATGCACTTCATCATTCTAAAGAAGTTGCATATTTATCGGGCCTTATTGCTGGTCAATTAGGCGAGAATGTTTCTTTAGCAAGAAGAGCTGGTTTATTACATGATATTGGTAAATCGATTGATTTTGAAATCGAAGGAAGTCATGTAGAAATTGGTGCAGATATTGCGAAGAAATATCATGAAGATGAAGTGGTTATTGATTCTATTATGTCTCATCACCATGACAATGAAGCAAAATACTTAATTTCAGAAATTGTTGAGATTGCTGATACATTATCAGCAGCTAGACCTGGTGCTAGAAACGACTCAATGGAAAATTATATTAAACGTCTAGAAAAACTAGAAGAAATTGGTAATTCATTTGAGGGCGTTGAAAAAACATTTGCAATGCAAGCAGGTCGTGAGGTCCGTGTTATGGTTAAACCAGAAAGTGTTGATGATGTTACTTCATTTAAAATTGCTCGTGATATGAAAGAGAAAATTGAAAATGAAATGCAGTATCCAGGAACTATAAAAATAACTGTAATTAGAGAAACAAGAGCTCAAGAAGAAGCAAAATAAAACTGTAGAAATGGAGTGAACCCCATTTTGGACA
>LSQX01271198.1_pt1 | contig 10474 bp, 13 predicted proteins | sample 654561 | NCBI WGS metagenome assembly LSQX01 (sample SAMN04489861, study PRJNA283612) | anaerobic digester metagenome | isolation source: 4 biogas reactors fed with cattle manure at either 37C or 55C with and... | place: Denmark: Kongens Lyngby | collected 2014
ATTTGTAAACGTTCCTACTCTAGATTGAATTTTGTATCAAACTCGTGTTCTTTGCCACTCAGTAATGACCAATTTTAGACGGTTCGTCATTACTGAAACCATTGAGATGCTGCATAGGATTTTTCTTATGCAGCGTCTTTTCCTTTGCCTGAAAGACGCTCGAGATTGCCGACAAACTTATGATTTATTGTAACGTCCTGCATGGTCTTTCCATCTACCTTGTTGAACTCGGACACGGTAATGAAATCAATTAGCTCCCTTGCCATATTATCAATGTTCAAGATCTTTAAATATGCATTATAAAAAGCAGTAGTTTTAACAATTGACATTTACAATCTATCCGTGTACTATATGGTTGCATCTATGTGGAGGTGGTTGCATTTGTTTGCAAATGAACGATATGAAAAAATATTAAAAATTCTAAATCAAAAGGCTTCTGTAACCGTATCAGAATTAATGAAATTATTTGGCGTTTCCATTGAAACGGTTCGTCGTGACCTTGAATATCTTGAACAGCAAAATGCTTTGACAAGAGTACACGGCGGAGCTATTTCCTGCAAAAAGGTAGATTCATTTTTTTCTCTCTGCACCAGAATAACCGAACACAAGCAACAAAAATTGCGCCTTTCTAAAACAGCATGCAAATTTATTAAAGAAAATGATGTGATTGCTATAGACAGTGGCAGTACAGCAATGGAGCTTGCCGCTGCGATAAAGCAGGTATTTAATCATCTAACCGTCGTTACTAACTCACCGGAGGTGTTGAATTTTCTTTCGGAAAAAGAGAGCTTCACACTTATCCAGACAGGCGGTCAATATTTGAAGGAAGAGCAAGCTTTTTACGGACATATCACTCAGGACGCTATCCGACATCTTCATTTTCAAAAAGCTTTTATTTTTCCATCCGCCATATCCTTGCAACAAGGTGCTGGTGTTTTTGTGCATGACCTTGTTGATGTGCAAAAAGCTTATATGCAAAATGCTGATGAAGTATTTATTCTGGCAGACAGTTCAAAGTTTGAAACATCTGCTGTAATCAAGCTTTGTGACCTATTTTCTTATCATTTAATTACCGACGATGAACTATCGGACGAAATTTATAACATTTACAAAGACAATCATGTTGATATTATCAGATAGGAGTTTTTAAAATGAGTGAAAAAGTATTATTAATTTTAGTTGACGGAATGCGCCCGGACAGCCTTGAAGTATGCGGACATCCATTTATAAAGAGACTGATAGAAAACGCAAGTTATACAGCTGAAGCTCGAACAGTTATGCCCAGTGTGACCTTGCCCTGCCATATGTCACTTTTTCATAGTGTTACACCTGACAGACACGGAATTCTTACTAACACCTATATGCCGCAGGTTCGTCCGATAAACGGACTTTTTGAACAATTACGACAAAGCAATAAATCCTGTGGGTTCTTTTATAATTGGGGCGAGTTGAGAGATTTGGCAAAGCCGGATTCTATTGCTTGCGGTTGCTATGTTTCAGGCCACATTTATACCTACAAGGCAGCAAACCAAAAGATTACTGACGAAGCTATTAAGTACATAAATAAGTCAAATCCGGATTTTACATTTTTGTATTTAGGGTATACAGATGCGATTGGCCACGACTATGGTTGGATGACTGAAGAATACATAAAAGCAGTATATGAATCCTGGGACTGTATTGAAAGGATTGTAAAATCTATTCCGGATGATTATGCAATCATAATAACTGCTGACCATGGAGGCCATGGCCGTTCACATGGCAGTGAAATTCCGGAGGATATGACCATTCCGCTTTTCTTAAAAGGGAAGGCGTTTAATCCGAATTCACAACCTAAAGATGCCAATATCATTGATATTGCACCTACGGTTACTAAATTGCTCGGTGTGCAAGCTGCCGATGAATGGGAAGGTAAACCGTTAATATGAGCTTTGGAAAAGCAAGAAGCCGCAAAACAGTTGTATTCTGTGGTCTATGCTGTCTTATCTATTTTTCAAGCTATGTCACGCGTATAAATTATGCGGCCGCAATAGCTCAAATCGTTATATCACTCGGTATAACGAAAACTTCAGCAAGTATGGCGGTTACAGGTAGCTTTATAACCTATGGAATAGGGCAGATAATTAGCGGAATTATTGGTGATCATATAAAGCCGCGAACTATGATTTTCCTCGGTTTATTGATAACATCCGTTTGCAACCTCATTATGTTCACATTAAGCAATGTATATTTTATGACGGCAATCTGGTGCATAAACGGCTTTGCACAGTCTATGCTATGGCCTCCGCTGACGCGTATTATGTCTGAGAATTTATCGCCAGACAAGTACAAAAAGACCTGTGTTGTGGTGTCGGCGTCGGCTTCTGTTGCTACAATCGTCATTTATTTGATTGTACCGTTATGTATCAAGTTTTCCGGTTGGAGAGCCGTATTTCTTCTTACAGCAATCTGGGGATTTGCGGTGGGCTTTCTATGGCTATTTATGGTCAATAGACTTACTTCAGCAAGCCATATCATTAACGAAGGAACTACTACGGAGCCTATTTTTACTCCGATGAATTTTCGCACACTACTTTTACATTCAGGTTTAATTCCCATCATGATGATTATTTTGCTTCAGGGAATTTTGCGCGACGGAATAACCACTTGGATGCCGTCATATATCAATGATACTTATCATTTTGGAACATCCATTTCTATATTAAGCACAGCGATACTGCCGGTGTTTTCTGTTATATGTGTAGTCGTTGCTTCGTATGTACATAAATTAGCAAAGAGCGAGGTAAAAGCATCAGCATCCATCTGGGTTTTGTCGCTTTTTTGTTCTTCCGTTTTAATCGTTGTTTTCTCCTCACATGTAGTAGTTTCTATTCTGATAATGGCGATTATTACGGGTTGTATGCATGGAATTAACCTTATGCTAATTAGCGTATTGCCGGCACGTTTTAAAAACACAGGGCATATTGCAACTGTTTCCGGTATATTAAACGCTTTTACATACGCAGGTAGTGCGATTTCCTCTTATGGCATAGCAGCATTGAGCGATAACTTTGGTTGGAAAACAACCATTATCACTTGGTGTATCATTGCATTATGTGGGACAATTATTAATATCATTTGTTCCGTAAGCGGAATCGTCCACAAGCAATATTAACTTGATATAAAAATTTTGGTTAAATCAAGTTACTGTTAATCCTTCAACCGGAATATTTGTAGGATTACAATTGATGTGTTACATAAGCAAGCAAAATTAATGAAATGCACACAAAAAAGATGACGACGCGAGAAACTTATAAGCAAAAAACTGACTCGTTTTTTGAAATTTTTTCAACTTGCTCCCCGTGCAGACAGTAATCAAATCTGTGTGCTTGACAGTAACACTTTTGATGCTGACACGGGGAGCGTGAAAGGAGAAGATGAATAAATCAAACCTACTTAAAGGCAATATAAATATAAATTTCCGCCGGCTCGTTAAGAGCTGCTGTGCAGCCCTTGAGGTTATACGGATTGCCCTGAAGGAGCTTAAAGCCATTTGAGGTCAAAACTATGCCCTGTGAGCCGTAGCTGCGGTTAGCTACACCGAAATAGCTCTTATATGTGCTGGCGTTGAAGTCAATGGCGACAGGAGGGTATTCCAATGCGCTGACAAAAACGGTTTTTGGCTCAAAGCCCAGGTTATAGGTGCGTGAGTTGGTGCCGCTCCCGATATAGTAGCCCTGAACAATCTGGTCATTCCAATTTTCTTTGTCTTGTACGGTCACATGAATGTCGGAATTGTTAATATGTGAGCCGCAAAGCAGTTCCTTATTGATAAAGGATGTGAAATTTATACCCGTGCTGTCTGCCGGGCAGAAATCGGCAAGTATGCTTATCCGCCCAGTTAATACAAGGGCATCCGTGTCCCTGTCCGCCTCAACGCTGTCGCAGCCGGATTCAAGTATATTAAAATCCGTAGCAAATGTCAGGCAGTCCACAATTCTTGTGAAATTCTCGTGGCATGCCGCTCCTCCCATTGAAAAGGGAACATGGATTGAAAGCCTGATGTTAATTGTTGCAAGGCGGCAGTATTCCTCCTCAATTGTATTGCCCTGGTCATCCGTTGTGAATTTATCCTCAATTTTGACGGTTTCGATGCCCACGGCAACAATAGGACTTTTCAGAGGAATTGCCTTGCCGCAGGGAGGGTATTCCGTCATGAAGTTTATGTCCGAAAGTATCTGCTGACTGGCGAGCCAGTTGACAATCATTTCGGGGAAAAGGCTGATGCTGTCCAGGTCAATCCCTCCTTAATCCTCAATTTCAACTATTACTCTGATGATTGCCCAAATATAAAAAACCTTGCTGCCTTCATATACCTTTTCGGCACGGTCGATTTTGTATTTAGTGCCGTTGCATAGCAGCCAGCCACCGCTGTCAAAAACAGTGAGGTCATGCTCGGGCGGGCCTATATACAGGTAGTGACCCTGCTGGTTAAAGCCGATTTGAGTGTTTACACCGCCGAGATACATTTTATTCTTGTATCTCAGGGGCTGGATAAAGCCGTGATAGGTGTTTGAGCTCCACCCGTCGGGCAAATGCAGGCTCATTTCACGCCCGAACTGATTCATGAGAGAAGAAATATTCATATTCTCACCTGCCTGAACAAGAACTCCTCATCCTTCATTAGCGGCAAAGCGTCCACAAGGCTTTCATCCCTGATTTTTGCTGCGATTTCGAGTGCGGCAGCTGAACTTTTGCTCACTGTCACATCACCGGCCTTAAACGAGGTTATTGCCTCTTCCCCCGCAAGTCGCCGAACGACAAGCTTATAGTAGGCAAGACCCACCGCAGCTTTTGTTACCCGGATATCCTCTGGGCTGACACCGTCCCTAAGCCTTATTTTTATTTCATCCAGGCTCATTGAGCAAAGGGGCAGCGCCAGGGCTGCCCCTTCCTCGTCAAGGGCGATGATTTGCCTGAGTCCGGTCAGTACATCCCACTGGCTCATCAAATCACCTCCGGAATTTAGATTTTGAGGATTTTAGAAGCATCACTGAAGATTTTTGCAAAGCCTGCAATTGAAGTTATTGCTGCCCTTTCGAGCTGACGGTCAATGAGCTTGTCGTATTCCGTCATAATGTCCCCCGCCTTGACCATTTCAAGAGCACAGGTTCTGTCAAGCCCAATGAGCGAGCCCTTGGTTACAGCCGAGGATTTCACCAAATCTGCACCGATAGGAGTAATCATTTTGCCCGTTCCCTGGAAGTTGAGCCCTGCAACCGCATCCTTGAACTCCGTGAGATTGAGCAGCGTTTCGACTTCATCCGGATTTGCAATGATGGTGTTGAGCTCATACGGGTCAAATCCGTTCCAGAAGGTCACAAGGTCACTGTAGATAAGTGTGCTGGCCGTTACCACATTTTCGCTTATGGCAGGGTTCGAGTTCCCGTCGCCGTTGATAAGTACATCCACGGCATCCTTGAGCTGAGAGCGGGCGATGTATGCGCCTATCTGCCTGAGCGTTACCGTGAAAAGGTCAAGCTTCTGGAATCGAATTGCTTCATAGGATGCCACAAGCATACGGCCCCTCTTTTGGAGCCTTACAAGGTTCTCCTGAGTTCTGACGACGGTTTCGGGTATGTATGCACCCTCGCCGACTGCCTTTAGCTCCTTTTCATCCTGAGTAGGGATGGAGGTAATCGAGCGGTAGTCAAGCCCGTCAATTACAGTTGTAGTGGCAATTATCCTCGGAAGAACGTCCGCCGACTCCATGCCCTGCCTGACCGCTCTGGATACATATTCGGGAAAGAGGGCTGCAGAATCGGATGTCTTGAAGAATTTTTCAACAACATCGCTCCCCGCACCGCTGACCTTAATGTCAAAGCGCTTGAGTTGGCGCTGATAGGCATCAAGCCCCTCAAGAGGTGTGCCCACATAGTTTTCGGAAGGGTCCATGCTCTCAAGAGCGCCGGTGAAGGACTTCCCCGTGGTATAAAGGCCCTTTTCAAGCTTAATATTGTCAAAGTTCATGTTATTCTCCTTTCCTGCTTAAAGCATGATGCCGACAATGTCCGAGGCAGCATCAACATTGACAACCAAAAGGCTTCTGCCGCCTGTGGCGGTAACCTTTACCCCGCCTGAGCCGTCTGCTGCAAGCGTACAGTAGCCGACGGACGGGTCTGTTGAGCCTGTGAAGGGGATAACGGCAAAGCCGCCGAGCTGAACTGTAGCATAGCCGTTTCGCACACTTGTGCATATCCCGCAGAAGCTGTCACCCGCATCGCAGGCGGACACAGTGTCGTTTTCGCTGACCTTAACGGGAACGCCGGCAGTGAGCTCGTCATCGGCTATAAAGGTGACTGATTTCTCGTTGCAGCCGTTAAATGAAACTGACATATTTTTTCCTCCCTGACTTTATATTTTAAACTGGTTAATATTCTGCAAAGGCTTTGTATCAGCCGAAAGCTGGGGGACGAGAGGCATCTTTTTCTGTGCGCTCACTTCAAACGCACTTTTAAGAGCGCGAACCTCATCCGTTTCCAGCCTTTTGCAAATGCCTTCAAGGCTTTCGGCACTCAGGTACGGCATTGCAACCGAACCGAGGCGGATAACCTCATGCTCAAGCTCGGCACGGTACTTTTTGCCGTCCTGCGATAGCTTTTCGAGCATAGAAATATGGTCGCTGAGGTCTTTGGCATTAGTCTTGCTGAGAATAACCTCATCCTTTTCCTCTCTTAATGCCTTCAAAATTTCTTTCAAGCCTTTTTCCTCCTTATTTGGGGCGAATGATTTGGTGACACCTGCCGCCCTCTGAGCGGGAACGGCAACAAAGGACCATTCGTAAGCATCCGCCGCCCCGCTAAGAATTGTGTGGCAGACCTTTTCGCCGTACCTTTCACCCTTAATATGCTTGCAACGCCCTTTTTTTCTGTCGGTATTACATACGGAGCAGAGTATTTGCGAAACGCGGCAGCTTACACTGACCTCTTTCTTTATCCCCGCATCAATTTCTTCAATCAGCTCGGCATTTTTTTCGGACTTAATCATATATGCCGTGCCTTTAATAAATGTATAGGGCTCGCCCGCAGTGGTGGTCTTAGTGAAATCCTGCACAAAATCGGTTTTGAACAGGCGGGATTTCTGGTCGGAGCTTTTCATGCTGTGGTCAATAATTCCCGTCACCCCGACAAAAAGCTCTGCGAGTTTTCTTAAAGTCGGGATATCAAACCTTTCAAGGTCACGGTCGACCTCGTTATCGCAAAGAATGACGCTGAAGGTGTAGATATCATCCTCATTAAGGCTCCTGCGGGCATATCTGTTTATCAAAGACATATCGTTTTCATTAGGTGAAAATGGAGATATAAGTGATGTGAAATCCTTGTTTATGGTAACACCTCCTTTTCTTCATGGGTTGTTTTCATCAGCCTTTTTGCCTGAGCTTCATAGAGCATCGCCCTGCTGACCTCAACCTGATCCTGCATTGTGATATCGCTCCATTCAACATTGACGCTGCCCGAAAAGCCTTCAAGCCTGATATAGGTGCCGCAAATTTTCTCAATGACAGGTGTCAGCACACGTCTGAATGCCTCAAGCTCGCTGGTGAGCGCATCTGCCTGCTGTGATGACATCCTTTCTGTTGTGGACCACGAAAGCCCGAGCATGAACGGAGGCAGGCCTGTCTTTGACACAATCTGCTCGAGTATCTGGCGAACAGGAACCTCGCTGTCGAGAATCTGGTTGTCAGCTCCTATGACCTTAATGCTGACATCGCCCACGGCTACAAAATCTTTGATGCTGCCGCCTGCCTGCATTGCCTCCCCCCACTCCTTTGCAACCTGAAGGGCACGATCCTTGGCATATGCTCTGTCAACTGCATCGTTCTGGGGCTTGTAAGTCACGGCAAAACGGACATTGCCCACACGCTCCCAGTTAAGACCGATGGTGTTAAAAATCTTGAGCAATACAGAGCTGACAAAGGGCAGCCCTTTGAGAATGGAGTTGCCCGCCAGAGCGCCCGGCTCGGGGTTGAGTGCAGAAATAAGAACTAGCTCAGGGTACTTGACAGGAACCGCCAGACCGTCCCTTACAATGCAGATGTCAATATCCAGCCCGTTTTTATTCCTTTTGAGCTCAATGTTTTCTAGTGGTGCATTGTAAAGAGCGGCAACCCTGCCCGAGGAGTCCGCAATTATCTCCCCGAGTGCAGTGCCATAGGTGAGAAGCTGCTCAAAATAGGTTGAAACAAATGAATCCAGCCCGAACTGGTTGCCGCCGACGCTGACACCTCTTACAAAACGGTCAAGGCTCGCATTCGCTTTGGGGCAGGTGCAGGTGACTTTAAAGCCGCCTGTCATTCGCACAAGCTTTGTTATTGCGGCGTCAATGACGGGTACCGCTTCACGCAGCGCCGAAAACATTTGCAGCTGCGGCGATGCAAGCGGAATATAGCCGTCGAGTATTCTGAAGGGATAGCTTAAGCTCTGCCCTGTCTGCACAACCGAAAGAGCGGGCTTATTCGGCTCTTTTTTTCGCTTGAATGTCATTCTCATCCTCCTTTTGTGTATTTGTGGCTATTGGTTTTCTTCACTCCCTGTTGACAAAGACTGAGAAAAAGCTGCTCTCGTTTGCACTCAGCGCCGTCGAAACGAAATATCTTATATCGTCCATGGCATGGTCATGCTCCTTGCGCGGTGCGTCACGAACAGCGGTATTATCCCAGCGGTACAGTGAAAATTCTCGTATTGCATCTCTGCAAGGCGGACAGATGAGAATTTTTCTCTCCTTGAGTGCATCGGAAACCTTTCTTATTCCGTCAATTATCTCATTTTTGGCGGGTATGACACGGAACCTTCTGTGTCGCCTTATGCACTCAATAAAGCTTGCTGCGGATGGGTCCACGATTACGGCCTCGATGTCCAGTTCCCCCGCAAGCTCCTCAAGGGCACTGTAGTGCTCTTCGTCCGTTCGCTGTTCACCGAGAACCCTCGAGTCGTGGTAATATTCGCACAGCCTGTACCATCTCCCGTTAATTTTGCCCCACAGGCCGAATGACGAGGGGTTGACAGTGCCGTAATCGCATGAAATATAGTATTCGCAGGGTGTTCCCTGCGGCGGCTCGCAGACATGAGTATCTACATGAAACATCGGATATACAAGGCCGTGAACCGCAACCCATTTTCCCTCAACGAACCTCTCGTAAAAAGCACCGCTGTAAAGGCTTTTGTAGCGGCGGATAATGGAGGGGGTAAGGGACGGGTTATCCTCCATGACAAAATGGAGGTAGAGGCAGTTTTTCTCCTGCGCCCTCTTTATCCACTCCTCATGGAACCAGTGGAGCGGATTTTCCGGGTTGCAGTTGAACCAGAGCTTCGAGCCGTCGAGAGAGCAGCGGGCAAGAGCCTGCTCCACAAAGGAGCGGGGCATNNGCTGATGTCAATATAATTCTGTGCCAGCTTCTCCTTGCAGCAGAAGCCTATTTCGGAGAGCAGGGGCAAAACGGGGCGGACAATATTCCGCCTAAGGGAGGCTATCGTTTTGCCGCAAATGGCAAATGAGCAGTCATGAAAGGAGCACATTGCCCATGCAACAAAGGAAATTGACATACACACGGTTTTGCCGCTTCTGACTGCTCCGTCACAGATGATTGCGTCATAGTTTTTAAAAGGGCTTGATGGACACCACCAGCTCAAGACCTTTAGCTGCTTTTCGGTGAAGGTTTTAAAAGAGCTTGTCGAGCCGATTATATTCACCTCAATTCCTGTTTTCGAGCGCCTTTGCTCCCCGTTCAAGAGCCTGATAAAAGCCCAAGGCGCCCTCTGATTCGTTTTCGAATTCGCTGAGTGTCTGGAGCCTCTCAAGGGGCTTGAGGCGGTCAAAAAATTTGATTTCCAAACCTCCGCCCTTAGGCCTTTTGATTTCTGCAACATTGAACAAATCCATTTTTTCAAGCTTGTCATCGGTGAGTGCTTCCTCGGAGAAGAGGAGCCTCAAAGCGTCCGCAACCGTCCCGAAGGCAAGGCGGCGGTAGCCTTGACAGACCTCGTCAAGGCCGGCAGCACGGCCCTTTGAACACTTTGTGATTTCCTTTTTGATATCATCCCTCATAAGCAGCTTTGCCGCCGCCTTTTCGGGGCATATTGAAAAGCCCGCCCTAGCGGCCGCCTCCCTGCCGCTTCTACTTTCAATATAGTAGATACAAAAAAGCCTTTCCTTAGGCGATATTTTTTTGCCCTTCATATTCAGCCCTCCGATATTTGTTCTTTCAAGAATTAAGAGAAAATCCGCTTGTGTTGCCATGTTTTCGGCAGCAAAAGCGGACATATGCTTACAATTTACAATCTGTTAATATTTTACGAATATTTTTTATATCATTAATCAAATCTTATTGTTATTAATAATAATATATAAAAGTAAACAATACTAAAATATAATTAAATATAAAATAAAAATAATTACAGATTTCGTGCTGTTATTTGTCTGTCTCTTATACACATCT
>LSQX01276142.1_pt2 | contig 10474 bp, 4 predicted proteins | sample 654561 | NCBI WGS metagenome assembly LSQX01 (sample SAMN04489861, study PRJNA283612) | anaerobic digester metagenome | isolation source: 4 biogas reactors fed with cattle manure at either 37C or 55C with and... | place: Denmark: Kongens Lyngby | collected 2014
TCCACTTGGTCTACTTGACCCACTGCAAAAACCTCACGACATATATTCAGCCCTCTCAGATCCGTCCTGCCAAAACCCACGGACATACCCAGAGCTTCAATCTCTTGCATTGTCTCTTCTTTTACCATTTGTCTGGTCTTCTTCTGGGTCCCGGTCTTTTTTGCGATGTTGAAGGCAACACATTTGCACCCAGACTTCAGCGCAAAAAAACCGGGACGACGCACGCCGGTAAGGTGAGGGACGAGGTGCGGGGGGCGAGGTGCAAGGAGTGAGGTTGAGGCACGAGGGCACGTAGGGGCACGGCATGCCGTGCCCAGCTGTCCACTTGGTCTACTTGACCCACTGTAAAAACCTCACGACATATATTCAGCCCTCTCAGATCCGTCCTGCCAAAACCTACGGACATACCCAGAGCTTCAATCTATTGCATTATCTTTCTTTTGCCATTTGTCTGGTCTTCTTCTGGGTCCCGGTCTTTTTTGCGATGTTGAAGGAAACATATTTGCACCCAGACCTCAGCGCAAAAAAACCGGGAAGACGCCGGTAAGGTGAGGAGGTTGGGGGTTATGGACGGGGAGAGTTAAGGTTGAGTGCGTGGGGGTGGATTGTATGTCTTGGGGTTATGGCACGGGGTCGGGCTGTGAGTATGTCTCGGGGTCTTTCATCGGACCGATCGGACGGGTCAGACGGATCGGACGAATCTGGGAGGGTCGTTTGTATGTTGTGAGGTTTTTACGGTGGGTCAATGGACGGAATGGACGGAATGGACGGAATGGACAAAGTGGACAAAGTGGACGGAGTGGAGGGAGTGGACGGAGTGGAGGGAGTGGACGGAGTGGACAAAGTGGACAGAGTGGGCACGGCGTGCCGTGCCCCTACGTGCCCTCGTCCCTATCACCTATCACCTATCACCCCTCCATTATGGTATTCTTTTATGATTACCGTATGAACCATCAAGGAGAAATCGTAATGTTCTGTTTTTTTATGATTCTGGCAGCTTTGGGCGCTGTGGAAGGTGAAGCCATTACTGTGACAGAGGTGAAAGGTCTTCATAAGAGTCTGGAGCTTCTTGGATCGGAAGCACTGGAAGAAGAGCTTCCGGAATTCTGTGCCTATGTCATGGAAGAGCCTTTGGAACTTGAAGCCCGACTGGAAAGTATTGCCCGCTATTATGAAAAGGCTGAATTCACGGAGCATCACGGGGGCAATCTGTATGCCCATATCCGCTATGGCTCAACGGATCCCCATAAGATGGCGCGCTTTGCCGGTGCCTTCGCCGCGATGGGGTTGCGGCACAGCTGGGATAAAGCTTTTTCTCAAGATATCCTCTCGCTCATGCCCATCCTTCCTTTTCTGGAGTCTTTATATAACGATACGCCGGAAGATGTGCGGAAATCTCTGGCGGCCGGTATAGAAGATGTGCTGGGTGAGACGCCTCTTCCTCTGAAAGATCTGCTGAGCCCGGAAAAAGGGCCTTCGGAGGAATGGGCGCTTCAGGCCATGCAGCATTGCATCACTCTGGGAGCCTGTGCTCAGGACTTTGATCTTTTACGCTGGATCGATCTGCCCCGCAGCCCGGCTCTCTTTTATAAAAGTACAGGACAGTGGCTTTTCGGTGGCGAGGCACTCAATGGTAACCAATTGAAAAGCCTGGAAAGTGTTTTCTCCACGCTGCCGTTGTCCCTCCATGGCATTGCCGCTGTTTTTGTTCCTGAGGGCCTGGGCCACAGCGGAGCCGAGGCTTCTCTGCGCATACCCGGCTATAGCATACAAGTGCCCCTGCTGGAGATGGACATACAGCGCGACAACACACTGCAGCCGCCCTACATTTCCCAGCCCGGCATTCCCGAATTCACCGCATTGATTCTGGAGCAGGTTGCGGAAGCCATTACCCGTTTGCAACTCATGAAACGGCCCGATCTGATGCAGCGGAGTTTTCAGATTCTAGATTGGGAAAGAAAACGGCCCGGTGCCGGATTGGATCAGATCATTCCCGAGCCACTGATGGGGGCTCCTGCAGACAGGCTGCTCGCTCATCTGGTATATTTGTGGCTCATCAACAGCGATGCCTGGCTGGAGAGTTCACTGGCTCTGGCGGAGCTGCAACGCACTGCACCCTTTTTATTGCTTCTGCTGGCGGCCGATGTTTTTTCTGAAGCCTCCGATCAGTCCCGTCTCTTGCACACCACACCCGGCGGCCGGCTCTTCAGCGAACAGACAGCTCTGCGCCGCACACCCTGGGTCGGCACGGGAAACACCGTCACAGCCATTGCATCCCGTGGAAAACTGTGGCATTACGAAGACAGTGCACCCCCGGTTCCCTGGTCCTTCTGAGTACAGGGACAGTGAATTCTCATTCCCCGTGACTTTGCAAAAAAAGAAAAGACTGTCTGGTTATTGTTACGCTGCGTTTCGTTTGTTTGAAGACATTCTTCAACCAGCGCCATCATACAAACAAATCCGGATATTTTTTCCATTTTTATTTTACAGATGAGCATTTTATAACCAATAGGGAGTATTTTGTTCAAGCTTATACCAGTTCCCATGGAGGAACAATCAGAATATTTTATTAAATACTTGTATACCCAGCAATTTAGTTGGGATTTCATGAAGATTTTTCTATGAAAAAGTATCTGATCCAACTTGACTTTCAGATCGAATAAGTTTATTATCTTATTGGTCATACAAAAGCAGAAGGATTTTTCAGACTGGATTTTCAGCGGTATTATTTTCGCATGACATTATATATGGAAGGTTTTCATTGTATGAGGAGAAGCGGAAATCTTTTTTAACCGGGATTGAGGTGCAGCATGCACTTTCAACGTCCCGGTTTTTTTCGCTTCCAACCAGAAGGACAGGCATTATGAAAAAGATTACGATGTTGTTTCTGATAGCTTGTATTTGCTGCGGCTTTGGAAATGCCGTCGGCGATGAAGGCAGGCCCGTTCCTGACTTCCAAACTATCATTAACGGACTGCAGGAGAAGCTGGACGCTGTTTCCTTTGACAAATGGTCCGGAAGGGCTTACAGCTTTGTACAGTCTCCCAATTCCACTCCGCCATTCAGTCAGAGCTCTCCAGACTTTCCGGGAAAGACGCATATTCAAAACGGCATTGTGGATGATGCCCATCTGGCTCTTTTCCAAAAAGTGCTGGAAGGAGATGCTTGCACGAAGGAATTGCTGGGCGAAGTTTTTGTCCAAGGTGTTCAAAATGACTTCTATCATAACCAGGCACTGGTGACGACACGGGAAGCCTGGTTTAATTTTCAAGTACATGATTGGACAAAAGTTGACATAAAATATTCAATTATAAATTTAAGTAACCAGAGTGTTGAAATTCCCAATACCACCATACGCACCGGTGAAAGAAACGAATTGACAATCAAGGCGGGAGGAATAAGTCTAGATCAAAAAGTAAAAATTCCCAGTCTTTGGGGTGACGACGGGTTGCTCAACAGCGATGTTACACCTGGCCTGGGAAATGATGTTCGCGATCTGATGGCCGCCTATTTGACCATGGGTCAACAAGGTATGGTCGATTATATGCAGGCTGTTCTCTTCGAAACCTTTTATCGTGGTGTGTTGGAGAGTGTCACAGAGCTGATCTTGAGTCTTTTGAAGAAGAAGGCACTCGTGGACGACGGTCTTTCTCCTGAAATTCCCTGGGAGCTTGATTTCGATAAAGGGCTCTATACAGTCAATGACAAGGCCTATGGGTCCACAGGCAGTTTTCCTGATATTGTCATCGAAGAAACCTATTCTCCTCCTTTGCCCATTGATCTTGGCGATGGCGAACTGAAGATCCGTCGAATCCGTGCCTCAGTGAAAGGCGGCAGTGTTCGCGATGGTATTCTGCAATATTGGTTGAACTGGTATACAGTCGGTGCCAATGGCTTCAGGACGGGTTATGCCACACGCTTTGCCCATACAGCAGCCTTGCGTTCCGGCGGCATGACCAACCTGGCTGCCTGGCAGGCGGCTGGCGGCGACCGTGCTCAGTTTTTGGTCAATGCCGGTGCAGGCATTTATTTTACCTTTTCGCAACAACCGGAGCAACCGAGTTCTGCTATCGCTTATGGCGGGCAGCATCCCATGAGTGCTCTCGCCGAGGGTGGCTCCGGTAACCCCATTACCTATCAGTGGTATGCCGGCAGCAGCCCGACTGAGCTGTCTCCTGTGCCCGGTGCGGTGCAGACAAGTTACAGCCCTACCATCGACTGCTATTCCTGGCAGGGTGAGATGCGCCGCCGTTACTATCGGGTTGTGGCGCAGACACTGGCTTGCGGGGATATTGAATCTGAAAGCAGCGAGCTTATTATCGTGGAAGGCGGCGCACCGCCTACCATCAGCTTCAACGTGCAGCCTTCGAGCGGTATATTCCTGCCCGGCAAGGCCCACACGCTGGAAGTGAGTGCGAGTGTCCCGGCAGGTACGCTCCAGTACCTGTGGCAAAGAGAGGACTCCGACACAGGCGTATGGGAGGATCTTGAAGAAGAGACCAAAGCGGCCTTGACTTTTACTTCCTTGAGAGCCGAGGACAACGGTAATTATCGCTGTCAGGTCTTTAACCAGATTGGAGACAATCCCCAGTATTGGGCCATCTCCAATGCAGCCAACATCGAAGTGGCACCGGCCATTGTCTTTGATCCCCAGCCGCAAGGAGCGGACCTGGAAATCAGGGGAAGCCATACCCTGGAGGTGGGTGTCTCTGTTGCAGCGGGTGAACTTGAATACCGCTGGTACCGCAATGCCGGTCAGGGCTTCCAGGCGCTGGGCGACTGGGAAAGCATAGAAGGTACCTCCACTTTCCTTACAATGGATCTGGAAGAGGTGACCATTGCTGATTCCGGTATCTACCGTTTGACCGTCCGTAATACCCTGGAGCCTTTCGGCACCTACACGGCAAATTCAGCCGGTGCCGCCGTCAATGTGAGCTCGGGCCTGGTCCTCCATGTGGATCCCACAGGAGACAACAGCGACGGACTGACCTGGGCAACCGCTTTCAGTCAGCTTCAGGACGCTATCGACTTGGTGGGTCAGGAATTGGATGGCGGTGAAGTCTGGGTGGCTGGCGGTCCTGTGGATGAACCCATTTTTTACAGTGAAGAGCGTACAGCGCCCTGGGATGATGGCAGCGGTGCCGTAACCGGCTCTCTGGTCATGCGTACCAACGTGGGCGTCTATGGTGGCTTCGAAGGTTACCGCGGCGGCCTGGGTGCTCAGGAAGACAACCGCATGCTCCGCAACCGGGCGCGGAACTGGGCGATTATTGATGGTTCCCGCTCCCGCGGTGGTGAAGCGGCCTGGCACGTGGTTGTCTTTGGTGAAGAGAATGCTCCTGTTTTCAATGTGGCTCTCGATGGCCTGATCATTTCCGGCGGTAATGCGGCCGGATCGGGCGACGTGGCACATACACACCGTGGAGGCGGTATCTATAATCTGGGTTCCGCTCCCATAATCAGCAACTGCCTTATCATGAACAATATCGCCAATCTCAGTGGCGGCGGTCTCGCCAACGAATCCGGTGGCGGTGCTGTCTTGACCAACTGTGTTTTTGCGAACAATACAGCCCGTCGCGCTGACGGTACCGGTGGTGGCGGTGCCATCTCCGCCAATGAGGCCACCCCTACACTGAACTTTGTAACTCTGGTCCAGAACGGTGTTGAAAACTTTGACGGCACACCGGCCTCTGGCTCCGAAAGTGGTGCTCTCTATTATGAGAATGCCGGTGAGATTGAAATCAACAACTCCATTATCAGCGGCAACACGGATGCCCTCGGAGGCACGGGTGCTACAGTACCGGCTTTCAGCTATTCCGCTGTTCAGCCAGCCCAACCGGGCCAAGGCAATATTGCGGTCCATGCGGCTCTCTATAATGAGGGCTACAAGGATCTGGTCGGTATGCTCGCCTGGTTTGTCCCTCTGGGAGGTGCGGCTGTGGTCAATAGCGGTGATCCTCTTGTCACGGGTGGTGATGACTACCTGGGCGTTCTCAGGCCTCTGGATAATACTGTTGACATGGGTGCCTTTGAACTCAGTACCAATGCTCCTGCGCTGGCAAGTCTTGAGACGACCGTTGATCTGGCTGAAGAAACATCTGTTGCAGATCCTTTCAGTCTGCTGGACATGGATAACTCCACTTTTGAAGCTCCTTTCTGGAAATTCAGCTATGAGGAGAAAGAGTTCAGCTGCGTTGATATTCCGGAATCGAGTCTGGAACTGACTGTTTATGACATTCTGGGACGGGCCGGTTCGACCTTTGCCAAAGTGAATGTCACGGAATCTGAAGACCCTGTCGTGGTCTGTAACAGCATGTCTGTGGATCTGGACGGCAACGGTGAGTACCTCCTCACGGAAGCGGACATTCTCCTGCTGAGTGCCGGTTCTACGGACAACTGCACAGACGTGGATGACCTGATTGTCACGGTTTCTCCCGCCGGCTTCACCTGTGCCGATGCCGGTAAAGAGGTGAATGTGACCGTCACGGTGACGGATGAGCAAGGCAATGACGATTATTGTGCAGCGGTGGTGACTGTCAGTGATCCTGTGCCGCCCGTCTTGCCCTCGGTGCCTAACAGCGTTGAGATCAACCTCAATGCCAATGGCGTTGCCGTGTTGACCCTGGCTGATATCATGGCTCTGGCCGATGGTGCCACAGATAACTGTGCCATTGACCTGGTGGCCACTGAAATTGAGCAGACCCAGTTTGATTGTTCCCACATCGGGCTCAACCCGCTTGCCATGACCGTCTATGACGTCAACGGCAACAGTGTCACGGGTACAGCTGAGGTCGTGGTCAAAGACGTACTGCCACCAACACTCAATGGCATACGTGACCGTTTCTTTGTATCCACGGGTGATGATTTCAGCTATGATGAGGCCATGCTCGGAGTCACGGCCGATGACGGCTGCAGTGGTGAGCTGACGGATTCGGTCATTGTGGAAGTCTATGATACGGACGATAATCTCGTACCCCTTCCCGTCCCGGCCGACTGGGCCATGGAGGAAGATCAGAAGAGCTACAATTTCCGTCTCGTCTATCTGGCGTTTGATGAGAGCGGCAACTCGGCGACAGCAGAGGTCGATCTGACTCTCTATGCGCTGGAGCTTCCCGTGATCACCATTGAAGGCGCCAACCCTGTATATCACGAATGTTCCACTCCCTATAATGATTTGAAGGTGGGTGGTGCCACAGCCTACGACCCCCAGACGGACTCAGACCTGACCGAATTCATTGAAACGATTATTCAGGTCGATGCCAATAACACGGGTGTCTATGAAGTGATCTACAGTGTCCACGTGCCCGCTTTCCCGAGCCTGGCTCCTGTAACACTCGCACGTACTGTGGAAGTGGTTGATACCATACCGCCCTTCTTGCAATTGGATGGTCTCAATCCGACCTTGGTTGCTCCGGGAACCGAATATCAGGAAGCGGGCTATGCCGCCTGGGATGATTGCGCCGGTCCTCTGGAAAACCAGGTCGTGGTTACGGGGGATATCGATGTGAATGAAAGAGGTATTTATACCCTTCATTACTCCATAACGGATCCCAGTAACCTCGAAACCACGACAACGCGTACTGTGATTGTGGGTGATCTTGTCAGTTTCAGTACCCAGCCGCAAACTGTCCGGCTCTATACAAACAGCAAACCCGAAGACCTCCAAGCGGTCTACGAGGGTGGCTTCGCACTCAGCAGCGTCGAATGGTTTGTTGACAATGTGGGCCAGGGAACGGAGGCTCCCGTACCGGCTGGCACACCTGTTATCCGGACCATCGATCCCAAGACGCATCCCCTGGGAGCCTACAGTTACCGTCTCGACGTGGTGGACAGCGATGTCTTTGTCTATCCCACAGAGATCGTGACCGTTGAAGTGGCTGAGCCCATTACAGTCAGCTTAAAGCCCGCTGACATAGAAGTCGGCGAAGGCGAGTTCGGCCGACTGCGTGTCGGTGCCAGCGGTGGCTTGGGTCAGCTGCATTATCAGTGGTATGTGAGCTTCGCTGAAGAGAAGAGCTTTGCTCCTGTGGAAGATGGTGCCTTCGGTCAGGGTGTTTATGATGGAACGTCCACGAGTACCCTGCGCTTCGATCCTTATACGGAAGCCATGGCTGGCTCCTACCAGGTGGAAATCAGTGATGATTTCACCACGGTGGTGGTTGGCCCCGTGACCGTGGGCAATGACAATAAACTTCCTGTTGCCAGTGGAATCGGGCTGGCACTTCTGGCCCTGATGACGGCTGCAGGCGGTGCAGCGGTTCTTCGGAAAAAATCTCATTAATTCAATTATAAAGGTCGGCGGTCGCCTGTGCGGCCGCTGACCTCACAACCTATACAGGAGTGCAATCATAATGAACGAGACAACGCATAGTAGAGGATTTAACAAGCACATTGCGCCTCTGATGGCACTGTTTCTGCTCGCCTTCGGAATACTGGCCCTTGTGCCCGCAGTCCAGGCACAGCAGATCCAAATGGATACGTCGAACAATTCTCTGAAAACTTATGGGTCCGGTATCAATGGAACCACTTCCACCAATTGGACTCATTTTGTTGACGGGTCCCTTCCATATCGAAAACTGGTTGTTGTGGTCAATGCCAAAGACACCTTGTCACAAAATATCACATTCAATAATGTGACTTGTGGTAATGAAGAACTGACACTTGTGGTTCAGGAGAATAGGGACGGGGGAAGCCACAGGCAGCTTTCCGGCATATTTTATATGGATAATCCCCCAGCTGGAAACAACCTGATTACGGTACGTTTCGAGCATAATGCGGAATTTATCACGGGAGGAGCCTATACTTTATACAACGCAGCTCCCACTGATCCTGTGGCAACGCACAGTCATAGGGGAAACAGCAGTAATGCCGGTGGAGCGATTGCCACGCCTGTAAATGCCTGTATGATTATCAGTACCCTGGCACTGAACGGTGATAATCGTCCGACGGCTGAAGCTCCAAGCACACAGCTTTTCTATTGGAGAGGCTCTGCAGGCGGCGCTTATTTTCATGGAGCAGCGTCATATCTATTTGTCGCGAACCCCTCCTCTCAGTTAATGAAATACAGTCATAAAAGCAACTATTTTGCTCATTCCATTGCTGCTTTCCAATCCGTTGGCCGACTTATTGTCAATATTACCGGACCGCCTGCAGCCCGATGGATGGCTGGCGGTGAAGGCGACTGGTTGGCTTCCGGTGCTTCCGTTGATCTGCCTCCTGGGACCGAGTTTCTTGTGAGCTGTGACAATCAGCTCAACCTGAACCGTCCCGAAGATATACTCGTAGAGGTAGCTTCAGGTCAGACTGTGATCAAAAATATGGCTTACAAAGCAAACCTCGCTTATTCCGCAGGCGCTGGCGGTAGCGTGACCGGTGCTGTCACCCAGTCAGTGAACTACGGAGCCAATGGTAGCCAGGTGGTTGCTGTTCCAGCCCCAGGCTACCAGTTTGACAAATGGAGTGATGATGTAGCCAATGCTTCACGGACGGACACCAATGTTACAGGCCATAAAAATATAACGGCCTTCTTCAAAGAACGTCACCGCACTGTCACTTATAGTGTCAGTCCTGCCGGTGCAGGAACTGTGACAGGCCCGGATAGCATTCAAGATACTGTCGGCGAGATCATTTTTATTGTAGAAGCCGGTGCAGGCTATGATCTTGATGGCCTGAACTTTGAGACGACGAGTGGAGACGTTATACCTTTGGGCGGCGGCGAATTCAAGTTGGTTAATGTGAAAGCCAACACCGTGGTAACCGCTGAATTCGGTGCTACTGAATACAACGTATCCTATACCGTTGACCCCGCAGAAAGCGGTACTGTCAGCGGCGGTTTGACCGTGATCCAGGCAAGTCTGGGTACCACCACTTTCTCTGTGGCTCCTCAAAGCGGGTATACGCCTTTCCTGGTGACAGCCACTCGTGGTGCCATCACCAATCTCGGCGGCGGTCAATACCGTCTCTCTCATGTGACCCGTGACACCGTTGTGACAGCCGTCTTTGTCAAGAAGATGTACAGTATTTCCTATACAAGCACTAAACCTGAAGCAGTGACCTTTACCGGTCCGCCTTCCATACAGGAGGGCGGTGAAATTGAGTTTACCATTGATGTTGCACCGGGCTCCTCATTCATGGGTTTCAACGTTACCCATCCTGCGCAATGGGCATCGCTGGGAGGCAATTGTTATGTCTTGTCGGGTGCGACAGGCAATGTACGCATTGAAGCCTTTGTCCAGTAGATACAGGAAAAATACAGAGACGATTAAAACGACACTCATCGCACTTGCCTATACCTGATAAAGCGGCCGCCTCGGAGATACTCCCGGGCGGCCGCAGCCTTTTTATCACCACAGAGACACAATGGGACATCGAGAAATGGAATGATTTTTAAACCAGGTCAATCAGGTCACACACGGAAAAGATACAATGCGATATAAAAAGATCTATAATCTTAGAGCATTTTAATTTTATATGC
>LSQX01049379.1_pt1 | contig 10472 bp, 17 predicted proteins | sample 654561 | NCBI WGS metagenome assembly LSQX01 (sample SAMN04489861, study PRJNA283612) | anaerobic digester metagenome | isolation source: 4 biogas reactors fed with cattle manure at either 37C or 55C with and... | place: Denmark: Kongens Lyngby | collected 2014
AGTTAGAAGATGGTCGTATTGTACTCAAGGGTACGGTTTACGATGCTGAAACTAAAAAGGCACTTGATGAAGCGGTTAGTCCTGTTGAAATTAGGAATATTTTAGCTAATCACCCTATTTTGAGTGTTGTTAAAAACGTTACCAGAGGTGTTTATAGTAAAGAGCATGGTGGTTATGTTTACCCTGCTGCTAAGCGTGGACAACTAGAAAGTGAGCTTGATAATTTCTTAGGTCTAAGCATTGAAGAGCAAATATTATCACTCAAGAAAGAGGGCATGTCACCTGAACGCTTAGAGTTTTACGATAACGTAGCTAAGGCAGTAGGAGATATTGAGCAAGCCAAGAGAACAGGTTATGTGCCGTTTACTCGATACGGTGATTATGTGATTGCCGTAAAAGAGCGTATACACGATATTAAGTACCGAACTAGCGACACTGGCGAGATTTATGCTGCTGATGTGCCTGATAGCCTAAATGACTTCTTAGATGACATTGGTGCTGAATATGATTCTGCCATTGGTGGGTGGCTGTTAAGCGAAAGGCAACAAGACAGATTAGAGCGAGAAAACGAAAACACTATTTATAGTGAAAAAGTGGAAACTGGTTTAAGAGATATGTTTGGTAATAACTCAGAGCGTAACGTTAAAATGCGCAAAGGAGAAGTTACCGACATCAAGTCAGTCAAAGACGCTATGGCAAGAATTGAGCGAGATTACATTAGTGGCCATGAGAATAGAAGAATAACATCATTTGAAACTGCTAAAAAGCAGACAAGTGGTGAGGTGGACTTCACAGGCATTGATGTTCTTGCAGAAACAGCCATGATTGATACAGCGACATGGGAAGCTGTTAGAAATCAGTTGATTAAGGCGATGGGGTCAAAAGGCTTTAGAAGTCACTTTTTCCAGTCTAGTAACGTGCCTGGTTATTCTCCTGATTTTGAGCGCTCAATTGCTGATTACATCGTTGGCCTATCAGGATATTTGGCTAGACGTAGGCACTCAGCCGAATGGGATAACGCTATTTCAAACGTTCAAGGAGAGAAGCTACACAAGTACGCAACAAGCTATAGAAACTACTCAAATGAGCCGTCAGAAGAGTATGCCTTATTGCGACAAACAGGATTCTTTATGTATATTGCAGGTAATATATCCTCTGCTTTCCTTAACGCTACTCAGGTGGCGCTAATGACCATGCCTATTCTGTCTATGGTAAGTAATAGCGTAAGAGCCACAACGGAAGCAACTAGGGCGTACAAAGACGCTATAGCTATGGTTAGAGCTAATAGGACCACAGGTTTTGACATCTTTGACTTCACTAAAGCACCTGATGATGTTAGAAGTAGTCTAATCAAAGCAGGTCAAGAGGGTTTATTGCTGCCGCTACAGGCTCTTGAAATTATGGGGGTAGCAGGTAGACGAAGCGTTAAAGGACGACAAGCGCAGCGCAGGTATGACACTGCTGTTCAAACGTTGGCTTTGCCGTTCACTTTTGCCGAGCGATTAAACCGTATCGTAACGTTTATTGCAGCTCACAGGATTGCGTCCAAAGATGGATATAACGCCAATATAAGACGCATATTTAGGAATAATCCACAAGCTCAAATGATGATGGCCAAAGAGGGTTATTCACCTTATTCTTTTGCTGAATTTGTGGTTGATGAAACCCAGTTTAGAATGGGTAAAGCAAATAGACCAACGGCCATGCGTAACGTAGGTGCGGCTATATTCCAGTTTAAGAGCTTTATGCTCCAATTCTTTGAAGCGCTTTACCGTAATGGAACGATTCACGGAAAAGAGGGCAAGAAAGCAGTCGCAGCTACATTGGCTATGATGATTGCATTATCGGGGCTATGGGGATTGCCTGGTGCTGAAGATTTGATTGATTTGTTCGAGGGTATGTACAGGCACATCACTAAGCGTGATAAAGATGTACGAACAGACTTGCGTCAATTTGTCTTTGAAGCAACTAACAGTAATTACTTAGCTGCTTTAGTGGATGGTGGCTTCCCTTACGCAGGTGGCGTAGATATGCGTGGCCGAATTGGTATGGGTCAAATTATGCCTGAAACTCAATCGCCTACAGGGATTGACTGGCTTGATACGGCCGTATCATTAGGTGGAATACCTGCTGACATCTTAGTAGGTAGACCAGTTAGGGCTTTACAGGCTTCATCTAGTGGCGAGTACGGTAGAGCAACAACAGAGCTACTGCCTAACTTTGTTGAAAATCAACGAAAGTCCGTAGAGTGGCAATTAGATGGTGTGAGGACTAGGGATGGCAGAATGGTCATGCCTAAAGAGGACGTTGAAACATCGTCAAAATACATGAAATTCTTTGGTTTTCAACCATCACAAGTATCAGACGTGTATGCGGCCAATTTTGCCAAGACCAGAGCGCAGTCATCTGCTGATAACCTACAACGGTATTATGTAGACCAGTACGTTAGATTGTTAGGAGCTATATCACGAAGCCAAAACCCAGAGCAAACCGCTAGACTTCAAGGCGAAGCCAGTGATTTAATCAATGAGGTTTACGAGCAGAATGAGAAGCTGCCACCGCACCAAAGAATAAACCTTAACAGGTCAACCATTAACAATGCCTTTAGGCGAGAGCAGCAAGGCTTTGGTTCAGGTAGAGGTAGAGGTGCGTCAGCAGCAAATAGCGCTTCTATTGATGAAGCGTTTGGGATTAATAACGATTAATAGCCTAGATTACAAGCGATTACGGAGATAATAAACCCTATCGCTTGTATTCCATAAAATATAATTCCGAATACTAACCAAGGGAACTCGGCTTTAGTGCCGCCAGTTTGAAGTTTTCTTTGAGCGTCAGTTAACATTTGCTTTTCCTTTTAATGTGTACCTATATGTTAATATATCACTGTTCCGTACTAGATTCTGTAATTTGTCGTGGTTTTTAGTGCGCAATTAGGGGTGTTTGCTTTTTTTTTACCCTAATTGGTTTCCTCCAAATGGCAAGAGCGGCCATAAAAGACAGATTATTCGCTCACCCAGATTCATTAGCTGAGCAGGACGTTCAGCCTTTTAGCCGAGGTTGATAATGCTTAGTTTGCCTATTTCCCCTAAAGATTTCATTCATTCACTCTGTAAAGAAGCGTTAAAGCTATTGCCTGACCGCATGACTAGCGATAAAGCGTTGGTTATGCTGTGCGCTATTGCTTTACAAGAATCTGCATTAAACCATAGATGGCAAGTGATTGACTTTAAGCGGCCTAATGTAAAAGGTCCTGCCAGAGGTTTACTACAGTTCGAGCGTGGCACACGAGCGTCACGAGGTGGCGTATGGGGCGTTTATTTGCACTCAGCAAGTAAAGACCACCTAAAACAAGTCTGTGATGCTAGGGGCGTTAATTTTGAGCCTAACGCCATCTATGAACGCTTAGAGCAAGACGATATTTTAGCTATCTGTGTGGCTAGGTTGCTTTTATGGACAGACCCTAAAGCATTACCTAGCATTAGTGATTCTAATGGTGCGTGGGAGCTATACTTAAGGACTTGGCGGCCAGGTAAACCAAAACCTAATGCGTGGCCTAGCAATCACCGCAGAGCGGTAGAATCTTTGTAGGTGACGCATGGACGATATAAGCGTAAATAAAATGAACGAATCGTTATCAGGCGTTGCAGATTCAGTATCAGGATTAGCAGGGCCTTGGGGTACGTTAGTGTTTGCTATCATATCTATAGGGGCAGGTGTTTTTGCTGCTATGTCCTTTTGGCGAAAATTCTCTTTGGGTGGTGCTGAAACTGACGCTAGAATTAATTCGCTGTCCGACTTGCAAGAAATCATTGCAGCGGAAAGGCTTGAGAACGCATCTTTAAAAAAAGAGAATCAAGAACTTAAAGAAAGAGCAGATAAGTTTGCTGCTGAGCGCAACGAGTTGTATGTCAAAATGGGCGAAATGTCAGGAGAAATAAGAGCGCTCAAACAGCAAGTTGAGAGTTTAAAAAACTTAATAACTAAAGGTGGCGACAATGGTCAGTAGGTTAATTTATAAATGGGAATGTCAATCTAATAAATTTAGAACAGGCGTTATGTTTATAGTTCTTCTTATCACGATTAGCTTATCGGGTGTGTTAGTTGGGATGTCACTCACGAGGGTTAATTACATTGAGCAAATGGAAATGCTTAAAGCTACTCACGAAAAAGAGGTGACAGCCTTAAACAAAACAATTGAATTACTGGTAGATAAGCTGTCAGAACAAAGCAATTACCGATACCGTATGCCTTATTTTGGACAGAGCAAATGAAAGAAACCATATTAAAGCTACTGCCTGTTGTTGCTCCTTTTTTTATAGGTTTTTTAACGGCGTATTATATTCAATCGTTAAAAGTAGACACTCTTAATGAGCAATTAAAATCAGTAACTAACGAACTTCAAATAGAGCGTGATACGGTTGCTATTTGCCGCAAGAGCGTGGAAACACAAAACCTGGCCATTGTTAACTTGCAAGATAAAAAAGCAGAAGCAGAAGCTTTAATGGGTGAACTTCAGGTTGAGCGTGATAGCGCTGAAAAAAGAGCGCAAGACATATTAAGGCGTAGACCATCGCCAAGCGAGAATGTTTGCGAACACGCTAGAAATGAGTTTGCTAATGAGTTGGCTAGGGAGCGGAGCAGTGAATAAGCTATTATTGATTTCCGCTTTAGCCGTTGGTTTATCGGCTTGTGGTACGACTAATACACCTAGAGTAGTTGTGCAAGAGGTGTTAGTGCCAGTGCCTTGCAGCCCTAAGATTCCTAGTAAGCCATTATGGGCGGTTGATGCGCTTTCATTAGATGCGGAAATTGACGAACAAATGAGGGCATTAAGGGCGGATAGAATCAGAGCCAATGCCTACATAAAACAACTAGAGGTTGCTTTTTATACTTGCCAGTGATAAATTAAAGGCTCAAGTCGTACCTTTTCCTTTATGTGCTTGAAGTAAAGGCCATGCTATCTAATCTAGCATGGCCTTTGCCTTTCTTAAGACCTTGATTCAATAAACTCTTGAATGTCTGACAGCCTATATCTAACATGGCCTTGGTTGCCGTCAGATAGCTTAATGTATTTAGGTCCTTTCCCTTTATGCCGCCAATAAGCCAAAGTTTGAACGGATACATTCAAGAGTAAAGCAGCCTCTCTGCTGTTTTTTAACTTATCCATTAAGTATTTCCCTCCGCAACATCCGACTTATCGACTGTCGCCTTAAAACTTTCCATGAGTTTAGAATCGGCTTTGACTTCTTCTCTTGCTTCGACAGGAAATTCATTCCACAGCTTATGAAATGCTGCTCTTCCTTGATTAGCTACTTTCCATAGCTCATTAATCATGTCAATGGCCAATTGGCTTTTGCCATTAGCTACAGGCTCATGTTGATGTGTTTGTTCTGGTTGAGGTGGCTCACTATATTGCTGTTGTGGCTCATATTGTCCTTGATGTTGGTCATTTTGGTAATGATTATTCTGATGTTGGTCATGCTGATAGCTATCTTGGTAATTATTTTGCTGTTGTTGGTAATTTCTTTGACCACGCTGATAATTGTTACGATTGTTATTAGAGCGCTGATTATTGCGTCTATTTTGGTTTTGATGATTTCCCTGTTGTTGATAATTGTTGTGCTGTTGGTTTTGTTGGTCACTATAACCATCTTCATCATAGCGCTCACTATCAACCATTTCACCTTGAGTAGGAATACAAAATGCCTGAAAGCAAGCGTACTTATAGGCGGCGCTCATCGCCTTATTAGCCGCTTTATCTCCAAAGTCCATAGCTTCACCTACGGTTGTAGCCGTATAAACAGAACCATCTGCTGCGCTAATAAAATCATAATCAACCGTCAAGTAAACGTATTTTACTGAACCACCTTTGTTGTTTTGTCGGTCAAGCAATTGCATGTCCTTTACACGAGGGGCAACTATAACATCATGCTTACCCAATAGCGGATTGATAAAATTCATTAATCCATCAATTCCCCTAAAAGAGTATTTCTGAGCTTGGTTTTTTTCGTCTTTACCTAAGCCGCCTAATGCTTGAATATCTTTCATGATTCTGTTCATGGCNNTGGCAATATATATATGCGGAACGTTTTTTGTTTCTTGCGTCATATCGTTTTCCTTTTGTTTATAAAAATAAATTAGAGCCTTAAATATACATCAATATACAATCTTATTGCAACTCATTTAAATAAACAACAAAGCCTATTGATTAAATTTTAGTATCATGCAATAATTAAGTTATTATTTTTAATCATTGAGGGAGTCATGATTACAACAGCTAAAGGCGTTACTGGAAAATTGGCTTGTAAGGTGCGAATCGAACAGGGAGAAAGTCAGCGTGTGTTTTGGGAGCGGTTTGGCGTAACTAAAGGCACAGGTTGGTTATACGAAAATGAGAGCTACGAAATACCTAAAACAGTAAAGGAGCTTTTCTTTATTAAGTATATTGCAGGTATTAATTTTAACGCCACAACCGTAGATGGCGCAAAACAACTACGGAAACTAGGCCAATTGGCCAAACAGCACAATATGTTATAAGGAAAAAACGACATGTTAAACAAAGTAATGCTTATCGGGCGGTTAGGCGCAGACCCTGAGATTAGATATACGCAGAGCGGTAAACCTGTTTGCAATCTTAGTCTAGCTACTAACGAGATTAGGAATATTGAAGGACAACGAGAAACCATTACGACTTGGCATCGTGTGGTCCTATTTGACCGCAGAGCGGAAGTTGCTCAGGAGTACCTAACTAAGGGCAGTAAAATTTATGTTGAGGGCAAAATTAGCATCAACAAATATCAAGACCGTGATGGGAATGATAGAACGTCCTATGAGATTATTGGCCGTGATTTTCAGATGCTAGATTCTATTGGCGACAATCAAGGCGGTGGTCGAGAGCAAGGGAATCACCAACAGCAGGGCAATTATCAACAAGGTGGTAATCAGCAGCGTGGCAACAATCAAGGTAACTATCAACAGCAAACTGGTGGTGGTTATAGACAAGCTCCGCCACAAGGTCAAGGCGGATTCCAGTCGCAAGGTCAGCCACCAGGACAAAGAGCGCCACAGCAGCAACAAAGACCACCGCAGCAGTCTAGTGATTTTGACGAATTAGACTCGGACCTCCCATTTTAGGAGTAAAAAATGAAAACTTGCTTTAAGTGTAAAAAAGTAAAACCTTTAAGCGATTTTTATAAACATCCACAAATGGCTGACGGCCACCTTAATAAGTGTAAGGAGTGTAATAAATTAGACGTTCGTGAGAATAGGAAAAAAAACATTGAATACTACAGAGAATATGATAGAAGCAGAGCTAATCAGCCACAAAGGGCAGACGCTAGGCATGAATATCAAAAATCTGAGAGAGGTAGGAGTGTGTTAAGTAAAGCTAAAGCATTGTATATAAAAAACAATGCTAAAAAAAGGAGTTCTCATACAAAAATTAGAAATGGAATTCGTGATGGAATAATATTTCCACTACCTTGCGAAATTTGTGGGCATGAAAAAACAGAAGCTCACCATTCTCACTATGACCTACCTCTTCATGTTACATGGCTTTGTTCAAAACACCACGCAAAGCTTCATAAAGAGTTTAGGAATCAACTTAGAAAAAATATTTAATGGATTAATACTATGTCAGCAATTATTTTTGATACTGAAACCACTGGTAGCAATGAACCACAAATCATTGAAGCCGCATGGCTTTTGATTAATCTTAATTTGGAGCAGTTGGATAGCTACGAAGAACGCTTTAAGCCTAGTAAGCCAATTGAGTTGGGAGCAATGGCAACTCACCATATCATTGATGAAGAGCTTATTTTTGAGCGTCCTCACACTGAGTTTGAGTTACCTAGCCATGTAAATTACATTATTGGCCATAACATTGATTACGACTGGAAAGTATCTGGCGAGCCTGACGTTAAGCGCATTGATACATTGGCTTTAGCTAGGGCTTATTTCCCTGAGTTCGATAGTCACACTCAGAGTGCTTTGATGTACGCTTTTTATAAAGACACGGCAAAGATAGCGCTTAAAAACGCACACTCAGCATTAGCAGATGTGATGAATTGCCGACTGGTCCTATTGGAGCTAATCAAAAGACTGCCTAGATTCGATAGTTGGGAGTCACTATGGCTTATCAGTGAAGAAGCTAGAATACCGATTAATTGGCCATTCGGTAAATACAGAGGTCAACCCATCAATGGTAGTGATTATGGCTATCGTAAATGGGCTTTAACCAATATGACAGACTTAGACCCTTACACTCGTAAGGCAATCGAAAATTCTTTTAAAAGGACTTAATGATGGACAACAGACAACCAGTTTTCTTTTTTGACTTAGAAACTGTACCTACGATTGATAAATCGGTACACGACTCAATCGCAGCTAGTATCAAGCCACCTGCCACCATGAGCAAAGCAGAAACTATCGCCAAATGGGAGATAGAGAAAAAACCAGAAGCTATTAATGACGCTATTCTAAAAACAGCCCTTGATGGTTCTTTTGGCAGTATTGCGGTGATTGGTGTTGCTTTGAACGATAATGACCCTATCGTTTTTTATGAGCCTAACACACGCACACCGCACGACTACGAAAGCAAGGTTCTATCTGAGTTCTTTTACTTCTTGAAAGACTCTTACACGCCTAGCACCATGCAATCACCTATTTTTGCAGGGCATAATATCATCAATTTTGATTTGCGTTTTCTTTTTCAGCGCTCAATTGTATTAGGCATCAAGCCGCCTAGCTTCATTCCATTTAACGCTAAACCTTGGGATGAGCATGTCCATGACAATATGGTAAATTGGTCAGGTCGTGATTATATTTCTCAAGATAAACTTTCTAAGGCGCTTGGCAATCGTGGTAAAGAGGGTATGGACGGTAGTCAGGTTTGGCCTAACATTTGCGCAGGTAATATTGATGCCGTAGCTAACTATTGCATTGATGATGTGCTAGATGCAAGAGCCAATTACAAGCGCATGAATTTTATTGATTAATCTTAACAGGGGCGCTTATGCGCTCCGTTTTTTAGGTGTTTTATGAGTGGTTTTAAGGGTGATTTAGCTGACCGTGCTAACGATACGATAGAGCGAGAATTAGAAGCCAAACTAAAGCAACAAAGGGCTTTGTTTGAATCAAGCAAGTTGCAACATACTGGCTTATGTCACTATTGCGAGGACGAGGTTACAAGTCCTAATATATTCTGTGATGAATATTGCCGTGACATGCACGACAAACACGAACTAGCGAGGGTAAGGAAAAATGGCGATAGAAACTAAAACAGTGACCACAGTTACTTGTATATGCGATAAATGCGGAGCGCAAGAAGATAAAGGGATGCGTGATAAAAAGCCTGATGGCTCTTATCTTAATGTTGTATGGGCAGGCACTAGGTGGTCAACGTGCGCATTCGGCAACAAGGGTGGGGTAAGCTTAGATGATCGTGCTTATCTTTGCGAAAAATGCACCAATGATTTTCTTGAGTTTATGGGGAAAAAATAATGTCAGATAAAATTGCAGTCGTGGCAGCCGCTCATACTATGCGAACCTTAGTTGATGGGTCAGTTGCTGTAACGCTTCATATCGACCCTAGAGATGCTAAACAGGCTTTTGAGTTGTTTGGCGTACCTGGTACACCAGTGGCCATAGCTAAGCTAACCAATCAAGCAGCAGTAGAAGAGATGCGTAGGCAAGAGCCAGAAGCCAATAAAGACGATTATGGTGATGTTTACAAAACACTTTACAGCCGTGGTTGGTTTAATAACCCTAGCGTATGCGCAGCGTTTGGCGTTATGTTTACTGACGAAAACGGAAGAGATAATGCCATTAAGTCAATCATCTACAATAAGCTGCAAGTCAAAAGCTTAACAGAGATACCGCCATCAAAATTTGTTGATATGTGTAAGCAGCTTGGCATAGAAAAAACTTTGCCTAAGAATATTCAGGAGTGATAAATGAGTACATTAGTAAGACGAACACCGCTTAATCGTAGCAGTAAACCTATGAGCAAGGGTAATTCTACTTTTTACAAGAGTAGCAAGCCAATGAATAAGGGTCATTCAACCCTTAAGCGCTCAAACATTAAGCGCAGCTTCAAACGAAAGCAACAAATAGAGGGCTATCACGATAAAGATTTTTTAGATGCTTGTAGTGGTGAGCCTTGCTATTTAAATGTCGAGGGAGTTTGTTTAGGCGAGCATGGTAGAAGCACCGTAGTGCCATGCCACAGCAATCAATCAGCACATGGCAAGGGTATGGGTTTGAAAGCCAAAGACAACTACACTGTACCTGGTTGTATGGCTTGTCATGGCTTTATTGACCAGTCTAGCGCACCTAAGAATATAAAATTTGAATACTGGAACGCAGCTTATGAGCGTTGGTTGCCTGTCCGCAAAGTAAAGATAGGCAAATGATATGGCAGTAGCAAAAAAATCAGTTACTAGAAAATATATTGCTTGTGAGCATCAAGAGCA